>ERZ1034855.53-NODE-53-length-62706-cov-8.662400_pt1 | contig 62706 bp, 70 predicted proteins | sample MGYA00520699_ERZ1034855 | MGnify/ENA primary metagenome ERZ1034855 (study PRJEB33766, sample SAMN09781730) | gut metagenome | biome: gut microbiome | host: Homo sapiens | place: Madagascar | study: EMG produced TPA metagenomics assembly of the PRJNA485056 data set...
TAATATATATATATTTTTTAGTGTAGAAAGTGTAACCAGTATATTTTTGGATGTCTGAGACCTCGATTTATCGAGACTTTTGTGGTTACACTTTAAATTGTCTGATAAGTAGACAAGTGTAACCAGAGCTGGAAAACCTTGCCCTGTAAGGGTTGTAGCGGTTACACTGGTTTTTCGGTATTTTTTAACTAAGCTTCCCGTGTTCAATTAAGCTCAGCAAACTGGTAAAAAGTGAAGGCATGTGTCTCAGAGCTTCTAGGATTAACTTTGAGACACTTTTTACATCAAGGTATATAACTATATACACCCCTGTTTAAAAATTAAATCTAGGTACCCTAGAGACTCTGAGAGAGGCATGTCCAACATTGACTCTCATACAAATTCTAAGTAACTAAAAAAAAAGACGAGAGGTATTTCACTCTCGTCTAAGTTCAAATCACCACTTAAGCATGTCTCTTTGCCACTTTGTATACCCAGATTGATAGTCTTCAATCTCCTGTTGAACACTATTTTCAACTTCGGCAAACGGATTATCTGTAAGTATAGACAGCTCAAAGAGCTCGTCTCTTGATTTACCAGCATTGATTCTGCAGAAGTGCTGCCAGTCTGTTACCAAGACTCTGGATAACGCGCTCCAATACAGCATTTCACTTGTAAGATATTCTGATCCAGTACCAGTAACCTGATCAAGCGCAGTATCCCATAGTTCTTCCCACTTTTTCAGAATGTCTATACTATATTCATACCTATGTGTGTAGAAGTTTACAGTCCTTGAGAGTCTTCCTACAACTCTTCTATTAGAAGCTACAAACCCATATTCTGCATGAGGATTCATTCTATAAATGGCGTCCAACAGATGGAATCTGTTTGTAATCATTGGTATCAGGCTCGCAGTAACCAGTCCCGAATTATTGTATTGCATATTCGTATAGTTAGATGTACTACTCGGATCAAATGCTCCTCCAGCGAAATCAGAGTTATGTAGTGTGGCCAATTCCTTTAGACACTTGACGATGTTATCTTTGTCTGACAAGGATTGCACAATTTCATCCAATCCAGTCTCAAAGTCTCTCAAGGTAGACGCAGGAACATTTACTGCATCCAAGGTATTCATGCCACGGTAATAAGCATGGAGGTCTCTTTTAGATACCCAGCTTTCAAGAGTATCTTGAAGATCATTCTCATCAACTACTGCTCGTACACTAGCTGTTAACAGTTCACTTTCCTGGTTATCCCCAGCATTCATTACAACAGCCAGTGAAGTGAGCAACCTCTCCATGAGCCATGTATCACCCTGCATACCATAGTTTCCCTGCAGCGTAAGCATATTTGCTCTCAGCTTACGATACCAGATGCTAGTCATTAACTTTACATCCAGGTCAAGATCAACGCCTCTAAGATCCACAATAGAAATTTGACTTCCTAATCCTGAAGCAGCGGCCTCAATAGCATACAAAATAGACCTTATTTCATACGCGTCTAGATCAGTTGGTACACCTATAACAACGTCTTTATACTTGAGCCCATAGATATTTCGTAGCATATTAAACAAGATCTGAGTTCTTATATCTACGATTCTATCCACTTTCCCTCCCTTCGGATACTTAGTGTTGCTCTCTAAAATCTTTGGGGCAAGATCCGGGAACATCTCACACGCAGTTATTTTAGTAAACAAACTTTCATTTCTTACATCTCTAAACCATACGTTCGGTTGGTAGACGTAACCATCAGTTAGTGAACCACTTTTAAGATAAGTAGACCATACACACGGAGAATTTCTTGCATCATTAAACTTTACACTACCTGGTCTATTGTTCATAACTACACTGCTCCAGCTTCGCGCAGACATGCGTCCAATATCAATCTGCTCACTTAAATATGACATATCATCCGTGAACTTTCTTCTTGACAACATCGCTGTAAGAAGTTCATTTGTATTTTCATTATTACCAAATAAAGCAAGTATTAACGCAAAATATCTGTGTCTAGCTTGTTTATTCAAGAGCATTTTAAGGACCATTGATCCAAATTTATATGTGTGCTTTAACGCAAGAGAATAGCCACACGGAACAGGTTCCTCATTAAATTTAGATGGCCACGGAGCTAGACCCGGAGTACGTATTCCAAGTCTACTAGGCGGCAATGCCTCTCTTAGAAAATCCGGAGGTACATTATTGACTTTAGCTATTCTTTCCTTAGTCCCCGGTGATACTCGTAGACTGAACTCATCATTAGGATTATTCACTAAAGTAAACTCATTTATCTTAGCCATGAAGGCTGCACCTCCTTCACTAATGGTTCAATGATGCTTAACATCCAGGTACCTGAGATCAAAGCAGAGAATGTCATAAGACCTTCAAGGATTAACTTTACAGTCTTAGGGGATTGAGACATGCAAAACATTACTACTAACAGTCTAGCTCGTTGTAAGACTCTAGATTTTACAGAGTCTAAACAATTAGGATCCTCCAAGATACGACTAATTTTAATCCCAGCAGAAATAAGGCCACCCCAGTTACCACAGTTCCTTCCGGAATTCCAGTCAGAGTCTCTCTCAGCGCATCTAAACCTATACGTTCCGTTACAAATTCCAAGCCAATCATCTGTTGGCTGGCATTTAAGTGTATCTAACTGAGTAACAAAGCAGTACCAGATAAACCTGGATATAAATAGTTTCGCGATTTCCTCATCAGTAGCAGGTATTTTACAAGCGTTAAGAAACTGTGCTACTGCTTCAATAGTATCACGTTGATAACACCACTCATGAAATAAATTCTTGTCATACATATAAGGATCTGCAGACATTTTTGTTTTCACTTTTCTTCGGCTATCACGTACTTTTTGTTCCCACGGAAACTCAATGATAAACGCAGTAATAAAATCAACTTTAAAATCATTTTCCGCATAGTTACTTGTCATGCCTTTATTAGACAGTTGATACTTATACCATAACTGCACATAATATGGTGGAACAACCCTATATATATGATATTTATCAGACACCAAATCTTCCAGCGCTGGTAGAGATAGTTCATGTGCTACAACTGGCTCACACATTACTGCCATGATATCTTCCACCTTGCTATAGTCACCAAAGATATCGCATCCAGCAGATCGTGAACTGATATCCATCTTTAACAATGACTTTAAGTTTCCGTCATCATAGACTATAGCAGACCGTGCGTCACCTTCTGGAAAATACTTATCCATAAACCAACTTGGGATTTGCATATAGCATACCTCCATAAAAAAATAAAATGGTGGACTCATAAAGAGCCCACCGTTAGCTTATTGCACACGCAGTCTTTCGCGTGTAGCAACAGGAATACGCAGAGAATTCGTATTAATTGGGTCAGAAGAGTACTCACCCGTCAAGATATTAAAACGTGTAGTCTCAGTAGTAAGTACCGGAACCTCCTTTTCAAACATATACATTCCATTGAAGATAGACGTAAAATAGTTTACTACAAGCGCTGCTGCAGTTTTGTTAGCATTGATAGATTGTACATTGTGTTCAGCACGTTCGGCGCAGCTCATTGCTTCTTCTCTTTTATCTATCTCAAGATCAGTAAGCTCTGGGAACCTATCATACGGAGTAGGCGTAGACATAAACGCAGACATAAACATATTCATGTTCTTAAGCATTGGATGTCCGCTTTCAAGCTCAGGATCTTCAAGGTTTTTCATAGGAATTGGGATGGACCTAATATAACCTTTTGATAAAGCACCTGTAGCAGGTTCTACAATTTCTTGGAACAGATTATTCTTGAGATACTTAGTATTCTCAGATGTGAAATAATTCTCAGCCAATGCTTTAAGACGCAGCTGGTTAACATCCGCATCCGTCATCTCCGGAGTAATCTCCGCAGGTTCAGCTTCCTGTCCCGCATTGATCTTCGGTCCAATGATAGAAGATACGTCCTTATCACCAAAAATGTCTTTGTAATGCATAGCACCACCAGAGTTACCAAGGAAGCTCTTTCTTCCCCAGGATACTTGACCAGTGTACTTGCCATTGCCAGACGAGATAATGTAGATATCACGAATCGGGGTAATCCCGTACATACTTCCAAGCAGGCTATCCCCACCACTATGGTGGGCCTTAATCTGCTGCCCAGTAGCTGTAATCTTATCCAGATCCGGGTAAGCATTTACACAATAATTTAGACGTGCCAGACTTCCAGGAAGGCTGTCAATATCTGCAAAGTAGTCATGGAGCAATTTACGTGGTGCGTTTTTATCAACACAATCAATGATGATAAACGATGTAGCTGGTTCATTTATATGTGGTTTCTTAGAGTTAAATGCAACTGCAGCCTCAGAATCCTTAAAGAACTTTTCCACATCATTGTCAACAAAGACAGTCCAGATGGGAAGAGGGAACTTAGGAAGCACAGCAAGCTGACTGATATCAGTGAAATACTCGTCAATGTGGGAGGCTTGATCTTGGGTAACACCAAACAGTTCACCATAGTCTTCTACGAGAACCTTTGCTTTATATTTACCAATATCATCCTCGCAACATAATTGTCTACCCAGATTCTTAGGTTCATATACGTCGCCATCCATAAGCGTATAATGGATATACGGTTTTAACATTTCAGGAATATTACCAAGCATACGAAGAATTTCATATGCTACATAACCACCAGTACCACCAGCGCCAAGCTGAATAATATGGAGATTATTAAAGTTTTGTTTAAAGACACTTAAGTCATCCAAATGCTCCTGGATACTTGCCAGAAGATTTGTGTACGGACTAGCAGGTCCAATAGCTAACACAGTTTTCTTCATTATTTTGCCTCCTTAACATCTCTCTCAACCTCAAGCATTTCATGGATCAGCGCCACAAAGCGAGCAGCTGTGTTCGGCTTTTCCGCCATTACCTTAGTAGTGATAAGACCAAGTTTGCACTCAACATACTTAGCATCACCAAGAATACATTTATACAAGAATTCTGCTACATCAGGAGAAGCCACAACAGCGCTACTACCAATAAGTAAGGTAGCAAGATCCATAACAGAACAGTGAAATGCTTTAGCAAGTCTAGTTTTCTCAACCGGTGTAAGCAGCTCCCAGAACACTCCGACGTTGATACTGGCTGACGGAGTGTGAAGAAACGCAATATTCATTACATTAGCAATAAACTTGTTTTCAGTCTCTTCACGAACTCCGCCCATTCCTTCCTGCAAGAATGTCTCAATGTTAGACTGAGACTCAGTTCTGCTAGCCACAGCCATATTAAGATTATCATTGTAGTCTTGGTCGTTCACGTCAGCAGTGCCAAGATCTAAGTCAAAATTACTGTATTGTTGAATCTTTCCAGGAAGCGTACCATAACGTGCAGCTGCTTCATCACCATTGCCAGCAAGGTAATCTGCAGTTTCAATGCCAGTAGCAATACCACCAGCCACAGGAGTATCTTTGAATCCGTCTGCGGAATAACATTTACTCATGCGAGTTACATAATCAGAAGCAACGACGGCGTCTTGACTCACCTCCTCTTCCGCGCCTGCCTGGTTTTTTGGGATTCGTTTCCAGCACTCTTTCATGGGAGCCTGGTCATCATAGTAACCACAGGATTCCCAGCGTCTTCTAGTCTTGATATACTCTGCATGATCCCAGAGCTCATTATAAAGAGCGTCTTCAGGGAGAATAGCATTCGGCGCATCTTTCAATTTAGCAATCAGGCGTTTACGCGCAGCCAACTCTGTTTGTGCAAGGTATCTCTGAGATTTCTTAGTAGACTTGCCATAATTATAGTCATTATAGCCTTGATAGGAATAAGCCCACATATCATAACCAGTTTGGTATGCACCAGTATAATAAGTAAGGCTTTCCTTCGTGATTTTCTTATCCAGCTCTTCATTCGGAGCAATGAAGTTTGCACGGGTGAGAATTTGTTCCTCAGGTGTATCTCCAAAATCAAAGATTTCAGAGCAAGCAAAGTCAGCATAGAGTTTATCAAGTTTTGCTCTGCATTTGTATTCAACCACGGTGGAGTTAAATCTGCCAATTACCATATAGAAGCCGCAAGTATTCTCATTGTTGTCATCTGTACCAGACCAGAATGCACCCATGGAATCATGAGAATGCAGCTCCATGATAAGATCATAAGCCTTTGCAAGCTCCATGAGTTGAGGATCATGGGTATATGTTACTTGAGCAGTAGAAACCTTTTGTTCAGGATAATAGATGAAATATTTTCTTTCACCATCTCGCTCACGGTAAATCTGAGCAGCACACTCATTGTTGGAGTCTTCACAGACCTTATTGAAGTTTGCAAGAATCTCCTGCAGCAGCTCTCCAGGAATTTTGTTATGAATATCAAGCACAACCTTGGGTTGAACTTCTTCAACCAGCGGGCAATCCGGAGCAGTGGTAACGAACTCCACAATATTGCCATTAAGAACGCGCTTGCGTGCAATACCCCAACCAGTTTTAGTAGGGAAATAGTTATCCGGTTTTTTCTCAGAATCCTCTGCAGCAGTATACGCAGCATAAGATTCCCAGATTTTACAGCGGCTACGCTGTATACGTTCAATCAGACGCTTTTGGACTTCTGTGAGCTCTGGCTTTTTAGGCACAGTATACAAAGACGTGTATCTATTATATTGGTTTGGAACTGCCATCATTTCTACCTCCATTAATTTCCATTTGCAACGATGTTTTCCACTGTTTCAATGACCGATGTACCAAAACGACACATCAGATCTTTAGGAAACGAAGTAAACTTATTTTCTTCAAGGTATTTCACTAACTGGAAAGAGTTTTTAATTCCCAGCTTATTATTGGGATCAACATACGGAGTATGATCAAGATCATGATTACCTATACCAATGTACAAATAGTTGATGATGCTAGCAACAGATTCTACACTGGGATACTCTCTAGGAATCTCACCAATACAAACTCTTGCATCTCCATACATGTTAAAGAACGGCCAACGATATACTGGAGTTTTATCCAGAGGAAGCATGGTACTCTTAATAGCCCATGCTCTGATTTCATTGAAAAGAAGTTTATCAGCACCAGCTTTAGTCATTTTAATCAACACACATGCGTCAGGGAACGGAGTATTAAAAATTCTAATGTATTCCTCATCTTGAACCCCGTCGTACATTTCTTGAATTTCTGGGGGCTGGTTCTCAAGCTTTGTATCATTATCAGGACGTCCATAGTTATCAGTGTCAGATCTAAACCAGCATACAGCAGTTCTACCCATGTGTGCAGGGATAATGAACAGGAAATACTTATTGGATTTAGTTTCCCAAATGCCTCTGCAATTAGGAGGAATTATCATAGACTGGGACGTACTAATTTTGCCAAGGGATCTGATAAGAGCATCGATTGATACTCTTTTGCGGACAAAGCCAGTGATGGCATCCGGGTCTCGCATGGTTACTACAGCCGAGTTATCTTGAAACTCAATATTTTTAATATTCATAGCCATTATGATTACCTTCTTTCAATAACACTCACGATAGCAAGATCCTGGTTTTCAGCCTCTTCACGAGTCATACGTCTTACACGTACACTATTATTCTCCACAACAGATACCATTACAATGTCGGCAGGACTATCCTCAGCTTCAGTATCACTATCAATAGTAGGAGCCGCTGCAACAGCTGCAGGATTATCTTGCTGTGCTTGCTGCTGCTGTGCACGTTCAAACCGAGCTGCCTCAGCAGGTGTAGCCGGAGCCCACATACGAACTGAGCCTACGGCTCTGTGCACAGAAATGGAGCCATCAGCGTTTCTACGCATTTCAGGCATATCAGCTACTGCAGTGGCACGTTGTGCTTGAGCACTCTGTCTACCACTGCCAGTATCATTTACGACAGTATTAAGAATATTTTGAGCAGTAGTAATAATGCGTTCCAATCTATCATTCTTCAGAGTGATGATTTCCTCTGTATTACCATTACGTTCAATGGTTAAATTTGCAATAGTAGGACGCTCCTCATCATCATTGTTAAACGGATTAACCTGAACTCTGTCCTCTTCGTCAATGCTAATCGACAGAAGGCGACCATCACGAGCGATAAGCACCCCTTTATTTACCAGGTTCTTAAGAATTTCGGTTACAACCATCATTGTATTTTCCTCCTTATAGGTAGTAATATTGTCAATATCAAGAGCAAACAGCGCTTGAAGGAAATCCTCCAGGCTTCCATTGCACGCCTCTAGTATCTGAGATGCAAGTTCTTCAAGTCTATTAGCGAATTCTTTATAACTATCAAGCATAAACTCAAGTGGAACACCAGGACTATCAATGTTAAACATAGGAATTGCAACTTTGCCACTTTCTATCCTAAGATCAAGCAATTCAGACACACTTACCATTGTATTTTTTAGTAATTCTTTGTCGATATTATTATAGGTCTCCTGAACTGCTTTATAGACATCCGGTTTTAGTGCAGCTATTGCACATAGAATTTTAATCCCCTTGAGCATTACCTCTGGTGTAGTTAGTTCACTTACGAACGGAATCACTTTCATATCAATGACTACGCAAGTTGATCTTCCAGACTGGATGCGTTTTATACAATTAAAAGCTGTGGGGGACGAGAAGTTATCATCTCCAAATTGCATAAATTTTAAGAGCACCAAGGCATTAAAGAATAACGTAGGTAAATTAACATCACAGTAGATGTTTTCTGACACAGGACCTGGTGCTTCAGAGGATGACATTAAACCATTTTTCTTGCCAGGAGTAAGAATAGAAGAAAATATTCTAGTAGCTACATAGCAACCAAAATGGTTGACTGGGTATGGTCCAAATACTAGATCAAGTGCGTGCTCAGTAGTTTCATCTAAATTCTGAACATATTTTTGGGCTAGTTCCCATTTCGCCTTACTTTCTCTAACTATAGATGGACGAGCATCAGCAAGATAATTTATGTAGTCTGATGCCATATTTTGCTCACTGCTCACATTACTCTCCTCCTTTTACTAGATTCTGGTACAGGTGCAACTGGAAGATCAACTATAATCTCCCAAACCTGTCTAACAAGCAGTTCATTTCTTCTCTGCGAATTATCCTGTTTTGCAGTCATAAATTCATTTATCATTTCCTCTGGGAAAGGCTTCTTAAACATTTCCTCAAGAGGTATTGTCGTATCTAAATACTTACGTAACGCATTAATATAGAAGTTAAGTGGTTTAATCTCTGGAAGTTCCACTATAACTCTGTCTACTTCTTCCTGAACACCCATCATTATCCTCCTTTCAAAGTACTAAAAAAAAAATTTAGGGAATCTATGCAGTCCGAAGACTACATAGACCCCCTTGCGCATAACTTGTAGAAGATTAAGTCTTTCTGTTAACCTATTACCGACTATCTAGGTCTTTTAATATTTAATTGTCTTAGAAGTATTATATCATCATAATAATTCTTTCACTATTCAGTTGTATACCAGAAAATGCTACACAGTAATCGTAACCTTTGACAAGGCTAGTTAATTATGAGGAAGCCCAGAGATCAACCTTTGGTTTGTGCTTGCGGCACATAGGTTGCAGACAAAACCTGCTCACCGTTGTATTGGGTTTGCTGCCAAGCCAGGCGAGCGGAAGTGTTAACAGACGGGTCAGTTGCAGCGATGCACTCCAAGATCTGAGCATCGGTCAGATCATTAGCGCCGTCGTCCGGAGAGAAAACGTAAGGTTGAGTTTGGCCAGAGATGAATACGATGCGAGTTAAATTGGTGTTCATAATGAAAATCCTTCTTTCTTTCAACTATTGATCTCCAAGGTATGGAATCGCTCACAGATTGTCCACTGCCTATTCTTCTTCTCTCTTTGAGAGACCCTTATGAAATTTGTTACAGGCCTATCTGTGGTTGATTCAAGGGAAATGTTAGAGGAGATCTTAATTCTAACATTCCCTTCTGTTGATTGCTCGAAGACTATTCCTCCTGACTTTGTGGTTCTCAACAGGTAGAGGTCACAGTTCAAATCAGGATTAACAATAAATGATAAAGTTTTACTAAGCAAGTTTACTCCGTTAACGGACACTTCCTTAATAAGATCTTTACTATTCTTTACTGTAAGAATAATCTTCTCCCTCTTATACAATTGACTTAAAGGAATCATTGACAGAATCGTCTCCTCCCTTAATTTTTATAGAAGAATACGTAATTATATTCTTCTACATAATACTTATACCATCACTTTTCCAATTTTTTGTTATACAATTTTCCCGGTATAATGATCTTTAGAAACCTAGATTAGATTGGAGGTTTAGAAATTTAATGAGTACACAAAGTAACTCAACTGTAGTTAAGGGAAAAGTATTAACTTATTGTCCTGCTACAAACACCAATGAATTCATGGATTACACTGAGAGAAGTGTTCATACAGAGCATGGAAAGATGTATAAAATTTGCACCTCTTGTGGATATGAGATCACAGTAACCGATGACCACTCATTGACAACAAACGGAAGTGAAACTTTTTTTGCTCCATTACCTCCCCAGGATGCACTTGGTAAATTTGTGCCTATAATGCGAATGATATCATATACTCCAAAGAAAACTGCACAAGCTAAAGCCCTGCGCAAGTTTGCAAGGGATAACTTTAAACCAAACAAGTTTTTATGTTATATGCTAAATTTATCAACAGATGATCTTGGTACGGCATTGTTAGCAATGGCTCACTTTGACACCACAGATAACGCAGAAAATGCAAAGATGTACTGGGAGGCAAAGGATAAGAAGGAGCTTGAACTCGCTAAAATAGTACTAGCTCGTCAAGGTATTTTTTGCAGAATAGTAAACACTCGTTTATACTTAGATTACGACGCAGTAAGAATACCAGAGAACGGTGCACTAGTACAAATAAGTGATGTAGCTAAAGTAAATCCTGCAAATCCATATTTGAACCTGCCATACGTATGGGATGAGGTGACTTCTGTAGAAGAAGTTGACAGAGAAGACGTAACATACGATTTCACAGTGCCTGAGTTCCCGCTCTTCATAGCTAATGGCATTCTAGTGTATGATACCATGCAGCTTCATGTACCTGCAACAGAAGAAGCAAGATTAGAAGCGCTAGAAAAAATGACTCCAAGTCACAACTTATTCTCACCTCGTAACATGGGACCTATGATGCTGCCACAGCAGGAGTCAGTATTTGGATTATTTGCAGCAACAAAGACCATTCCGACGTTTGACAAGAGTACTCGATTTACTCCTGTACAGAACATTAAACAGCTTCATGAGAATATCCGTATGGGAATGATTAAACCTGACGCACCTGTACAGTACAGACAGTTTAAGACAACCGCAGGAGCAGTACTTATCAACGAGCTATTCCCAATGCCATTGCGTAATTATAGCAAGGTATGGAACAAATCCGTAATGAGTGGTCTTCTTACACAGGTAGGACAGAGATGGCCAAAAGAATACACCAGAATTGCTGATGGACTAAAAGAGTTGGGAGCATTATTTGCATACAGATTAGGTGTATCTTACAAAGCAACTGACTTTGATATGGATGAGTTAAAGAAAAAGCGTAACGTATACTTCAACAAGATTGACCAAGAGCTGGCAGACATTGATAAGCGCAAAGATCTCACACCTAACCAAGTTGACGCAGAGAAAGGTAAGATATTGCGTAAAGCCCAGGCATTCGCGCAGAAACTTACTGATGAAGCAACTGACAACACCTTCCAGCAGTGGGCATATACAGGATCCAAGGGCTCAAAAGGACAAGTAATGCAGATCATAACTAGTCCTACCGTAGTAGCAGATCCTAAGGATAAACTCATTCCGTCACTGATTCACACGTCATACAACGAAGGTCTAAGTCCTGCCGATTACTTTGTATCTTCCTATGGTACTCGTAAAGGTACTGTTGGTGCAAAGTTATCTGTAGCTCCTGCAGGTGCATTAGCAAAAGAGCTCATAGGAAACGTACTTGATATTGTAGTTACCAAAAAGGATTGCGGATGTAAACGTGGTTTAGTACGAGATATTAACGACACCAAGAACATCATTAACCGTGTTGAGGCAAAGACAAACAAGTTTATTGATGCAAACTACTACGAGCAGTTAAAGCGCCGAGGAGTTCCTCAGGTTGAAGTACGTAGCCCAGCTACATGTGAAGCACATGATGGTGTATGCCAGTATTGCTATGGATACAACGAAAAATTGAAGTTTCCAGATATCGGTGAAAACGTAGGTGTAGTATCCGCCCACGCTATTTCAGAGCCTTTCACACAGTTAGGCTTGTCATCTAAACATACAGCGGGCACTGCAGCAGGTGAAGCAATTGGTTTTAACACTGTAAAGGCGTTCTTCAATATGTCTACCAAGTTTAGTGGTGCAGCAGTTATTACTGAGGTATCTGGAACAATCACAAGCATACAACCAGCTCCAGCCGGTGGACAGAATGTTTATATTGGCCGCAAGAAGTACTACATACCTCCGACAAGAACACTAAAAGTCAAAGTTGGTGATAGAGTAGAAGCAGGTGACCCATTAACAGATGGCATTCTCAACATCAGCAAGGTTGTACCTTATAAAGGCATAGATACAGGTCGTAAGCAGTTTATTCAGAGTCTTGACACTTTGTATCATGGCGCAGGCCTTGATAGCGTAAAGAAAAACTTTGAGGTAATCGCTCGTGGTCTAATAAACTACGTACAGATTACAGACCCCGGAGATTTTGATGATCTCATTGAAGGTGACGTAGTAGACTACAACCAGTTGGCAGCAGATATCCGAAAGAACCCCAGCAAGCGTCCACCAAAGTTTATTCCTTTCCAGAAAGGTACTAACAAAGCTCCAACCTACAAGCATGACTGGATGGCCAACTTTGGATTTAAATACTTAAAAGAGAAACTTATTGATAATGCTGCGACACAATCACGCAGTCCATTACACTCTTACAATCCTATTCCCTCATACGCACGTGGAGTTGGATTTGGAAAGGGTAAAGACGGGAGGTACTAATGGGTAACGATGAACGCGCAATGGGAAACCTAGTAGGCGATCAAACAAAGAAAGCTATTATTTCTAGTGGCATAACTGTAGCGATGTTTATGGCGGCGCAATTTTTAATTCCGGATCACGCAGTAATGTCAAAGGAAGAATTAGAAAACAAGACCATACTACCAAAACGAGAGTTAGCACTTCGTAAGGCATTTGTAGTTATGACTGCATTAGCACTAAAGGGAACAATAAAAACCGCGATTGACCTTGGAACATTGATATCTGCACGACGTAAACCAAGTCTAATGCACACTGCGTCACTCCTGGCATCTGCGCCATCATTTTTAGTAACATATAAAACAATAAAACAAAGATTGGCCAATGGCGAAGGAACTTTAAATTTCAGAGATACTGGACTGGAATCAAAAGAGCTAAAACGTGCAGGATATGTTGCAACAGGTGGAAAAATTCTACATGGTCTCTTATTAGCAAAGGCAACACTAGATGCTGCAAACAAAATGCCACGATTACCAATGTAGTTTAAATTGTATCACCATCTTAGGTATAATATCTTTATAAAGTTAAAGGAGGTTACTCCATGAATCCAGATTTATGGTATCCGCTCCCTCCAGATATGCAATCATGGAATAGTGCAATAATGAGCACACTGGCTCAGAGCATACCAGAGGCAACATCTTATGTAACTAATATTACATGGTCTAACATGGATGTGTCTACTGGTAATGCAGACGCACTCATCGAATTCCTTGGTGGCATTGCATCAGCACCAGTAACTATCCGTGCAAATAGACTCGCACCTATTGATATCCTGGTAACTGATATTGGAGCAGGAGAACCAAAATTTTATCCACTATCTCCCATTTTTTTACAGAAAATATATGCAGACAACGTAATCGGTGAGCCTGTAGAGAACACTACAGAGAGAGATGAAGACTACGAGGGTCCTGGTAGGCGTATTAAACACATAAAGACTGTAGACTCTGTAAAATACGCAAGTATAGACTCAGTAAAGAAGATAGTTGGCGAAATTGAAAAGAGTGCAAGTGTAGCAACATGGATGGCAAATAATACACCAGAGTTGCTTACCGCATTATATGAAAGATCAACAGAATCTCCTCAAGAGACAGAAAAGATAGCAGCAAGTGATATCCCTGATCTCATTATCATCAGTAAAGATGGTGATAGATTCTTCGGGAATGGAGAAGAGATGACAGGATCTCAAGTTGGCGACTTTTGTAAACTGGCAAACGCTACAGAGTATGAGCGTACTGCATTGTTAAACGGTGTACCACTCGTAAGAGACTATCGTGAAAAAGTTGCTGCTATTCATATTCCTGGAGAACAAGAGCTAACAACACTGGCAGCAGATGACAGCTTTGATTTATTCACTGAAGATGACATGTTTAGGGCTAGCAGAAGAGGTAGCGTACCAAACATTTCTATATCAAACGCATATCTCAAAGATGGCACACGTTTAAAAGGTGTCATCATAAACGTTAGTACATTTACCGGTGGCGTAACTGACCACAAGGCGGACTCAGTAAACGAACCATTCAGAGATTTTACTAGAGCTGACGTTGATAGAGCTGATGGCTATGGCAACCTTGACAGAGAGTTATTTATTTCAAATCATGGTTACGGATTCGCAACGGCGATAAAATCAACCACACGGTTGGAAGTAAGTGGTCAGATGCTAGCCGAGCTAGGTACTCCTGATGCTCCTGCTATTGGCATGGTGGGCATTATTTTGGAAAACTACCTAAAAGACTTCGGCAGGGTAGAGAGTGTCATTCGTACTGGTGGGAAAAATCTTGTACGTTTATACAGTTACATAACACATAAACCCCAAGATTACACCATGGGAGATACCTTCTATGAGGTCCCAGATAACCAACTGGCAGTAGCTAATGAAGAAGATATCACTGACACCGTTACAATGTCTGGCGTAAATGGCAGTGTATCCAGAGATAATGAAGGGAACATTATTATTGATGGTACTAGCCATTCTGTAGTTAATTGCCCTTACGCATTAATGAGCAAGTATGCTTGTTCCTATGAGGACGCTGTAAATATTACTAACGTAGCAAGCAACATTGGTAAATGCGTTTTTGAGGTATTTGAACCAGTAGAAAAACAAGCAGATGCTCAAAATGATAACCCTGACAAGACAAAAAAAGACCGCAAAGGTACAATGACTGGCAGTGATGACGGCGATGGCACTGAACAGTCACAGCTTCAGCAACAAACACCTGCTCAGATGATGTCAACCAACAATCCTAGTGGCGCAGGTCTTAACACATCTGCACAACTTCCTGTAACATCTAAAGACATGGAAAATGTTGTAGCAATAAACTCTCCACAAACGATGGATGCAATGGTAATGTCAAATCTAGCAGCAACCAACATGGCTAGTCAGGATATGCTACAAAGAACTAGTGACAGCATTATGAGAGCTGTAAGCTACTTAAGCCAGGTAATATTTTTAATTCGCCAAGGACAACTTGGATTCCTCAAGGAGCAGGATGTTCGTTTAGCAATTCAAAAACTAACTGACGTACTGACCACCTTGGGACTACAGCTCCCACAACAAGGATACTAATTAGCGGAGGTGAGATGGCGTGAGTGTGCTTGATCGCTATACATCAGCCAAAATTCGTCATCCATCTTGGCGAATATATAAAGCGATAGATACTATTAGGAGCGATGTCAAAAATTTAAAAATTTATGATGAGATAGCTCCAGAAGCTTTTGGCCTCAAAGGTGATATAGATGTATACTATCCCTTTGAGACCAATGATGAACTCACGGATGAAATCGTTGACGCTATCATGCGTGAGGATTATACAGATTCATACTTTTGCATAGCAGAATGCATGGGACTATTTCTTGATACAAAGCAGCGTCAACTCATTGAAATCATGCTAATGTCAGGGTTACTACCTGAAGAGGTAGCAGCTGACCTTGGGCAAAAGTCAGCAATGGTAGAAACATACGCTAATGTATTTTTTGATGTTACTGTGTGGCGTACACGAGCTGACAGAATGGCATATTTGCTACGGGGCACCATTGGAGAAGATGCCCGCATAAAAAATATGGCAGAGCAAAAAGGCGTTGACTATGTACTCACGAGCGTATTCAATATGCCAGCAAAGATTCGCATGGATAAAGCGCTGGCAAACCTTTTTGGAGTAGCTTATAAACAGGCTATTAACCGTGCTGACAACGATGACAATGATGATCAAAAATGCGCCCAAGAGTGGGTTAAACGAACAATAGAAATATATAGAGAACTCAAGGCAGCCAATACTGCTGATGGAGGAATCAAGGAACTCAAGATTGCACTTGAAACTCGACCTGCACCAGAGATTGGAATTGATGACTTAGAGTAGAAAGGAGGGCACTATATTGTCCAGTGTATCAGATAGCTCTCTGTTGACTGCTGCTCAAGAAATTGTAACAGATTTCATGGACAACCAAGTATCGTTGAATACTGGGGTCATAAAGAAAGCAGGCGACCTAGGGCTAAATACAGATCAAACTCAGAGATTAATTGAACGCACAAACACAGAAGCATTCCTCAGAGTTTATCCGGGTGAGACTGATTTTGAAGTTGCTAGTCCTGAAGTAATTTTAGGAGTCAAAACATCATCTGTGCTTCCAAAGGATAACGACGTAAAAGTTGAAGCTCCTGTGACAGGACTCTTCAAGGCTGCAAGTGCAGAATCTAGTCTTCCTAGAATTTCCACAGTTTCAAGGTTTTCAAAGTCTTTCCAAGAGAAACTAGCTGCAGTGTCTGCAGATGATATCTTCGGAATAGACGAGGACTTCAAGAAGACTGCAAGTGATACTGCTTATGCACCAGCAATTGATGTAGATTCACGCGAGATGTGCAGAATAATTTGTGATATGGAAAAGAACGCTTCAGATGTAGGGGTTGCTGCAATGAAAGCAGAGTTAGACCAGGAAACTGCTCTGACTGATATGTATAGAATTGTAAAGCAAGCTTCTCTGTCAGAAGACAAATCTTTAGCTGAGTCCGAATATGAATGTCTCAATATGTTCCCCGAGCAACAACCTGCAGTACGTGAAATTTTTAATCAATTTACAGAAAAACTTGCAAGCGAATATGTTGACCCAGATTTACTTGGTAGATCTGAAGACGTATGGAACACTAAGATTGCAGCCTCATCTGATGTAACCGAAGCATGTAAGCGAGTACTACAAGCATATGGTGCAGAATTATGATTTCTAGAGTTACTATACCAAAATCTCCGTATAGGGGATTCAATACAAAAATAACAGGGAGAGTGAACAAGAACATGCTTTTTAAAGCAGCTAGCAATGGACCCATTGAGTTTCAGACTGCAATGCCAGCTTCATCTACAAAAACTGCTAGTGCCATAGATGAGTACACTGGTCCAATTGAATTTAAGAACAGCTCGCATAATAGAAATATTGATGATGCTACCAAAACAGCCGCAGCATTGCCTGCCGCCATCCCATCCGCTCTCAAGAACGGTTTTCTTCAGGGATTAGGCACCCTCGGCGCAGCCGCAGCAGTAACTGGAGCTGCTAAAGGAATTGAATACGTAGGTAACATGATGAACGCCTCAAAATATGATGAGGCATTGCGTACAGCCATCCAAATGTCACCAACACTGCAGCGTCATGGCTATGATATGCTCAAAGGGTACATGCCTATGATTATAAAAGCTTCACCAACCGTAGCTGCGGAACCACGTCTTCTTGCTAACTATCTAGAATCAATGTTGGATGCTGAGGGACATCTCAATATGGCAACCATGGGAGAACTACTAGCGCTAGAAGGACAAGTAATTAAGAACAACTCTGAGCGGGGGTTGCTAAACAATAAGATTGTTGGCAAGGCCGCTGAAGGAATAGCTGGAACGTTGACAAAGAATATGCTTACTGGCGTAGGAGTAGGAGTAAGATAATGGAAGATTGGTTTGGTCTAGGATTATTTGTTTCTCAACTAAACGAGAAAACAGCTGCCGAAAGAGCTAATGAAGACCTAACTCTCCCAGCCTACCTTGCTGGCTTTGAAGACAGCTTCTATGGAGATAATCTTGAGTTTGGAAAGGTAGCAAGCCAAGCAGCTGGAAGAGAAATCATGAATGATTTTATAGGCAGAATGCTCCTTGATAAATAAGGAGGCTAAGAAATGCTTGGTAAACAATATTCTTTAGGAAGTACCTTTGAGAATACAGGTGAAGCAAGAGTAAAACTTGCAAACTTTGATGAATTACGAGGACAGAGTCCTGAAATAACAGAATTCCTATCTACATTCACTCCTGATCCCGGTTTCATGTATTTGCATGTAATAGCCATGGGTGCTGGCGAATACTATGGTTGCAACATTAATGGTGATTATTTTCCTGAAAAGGATCTAATTGCTAGACATAACACATTTGTTACAACAGCGAAAGTATTCAAGGAACACGACAATAAACCAACTAGTCAAGACTACGGCAAGGTAGTATTCTCATGGTACAACCCTAAGATGCATCGTGTAGAACTCATTCTAGCTATTGATAAAATCAAGGGTGCTGAATTTGTTCGCAGGCAAGAAGCAGGGGAACAGCTTGAAGTAAGCATGGGATGCAGAGTCGCGTATGATGTGTGTTCCATATGTGGCAACAAAGCGCGTAGAAAATCAGATTACTGTTCCCATATAAAGTATGATAAGAAGAAGATTTATCCTGACGGAAAACAACCGTTTATGATAAACTACAATCCAACTTTCTTTGACATCTCCATTGTTCGTCATCGTGCTGACAGGATTGCATATGTATTGTCAAAAGTGGCTAGCGCAGATCAGCACAGTTTGCAATATGAATGTGCGGATTACTTTGAAAATTTAGGTGAATGTATTCCACTTGCCAAAGAAGCACATACCTTTGATATTGACGACGACGAACTACTGAAAACAGCGTCAACACCAAGTTTTGATAAGCTGGCAATGATTAAACGAATAAACTCTGGTGCAGTAAAAGTGATGAATGCGGGGATATCAGCATTGGCACCAACATTAAAGGCTAAGCAACCTGATCTTCCAATACCATTAATAGATCATTTAGCACAGAACTTTTCATTCCCAGATATTCTTCGTAGTTTCTTTGTTAACGCAATGCAGCTCAAACCTAAAGAAGCTACAAGAATTATAATTATTCAAAACAATCTTCCGTTAGAGTCTTTTAATGACGTTTTGTCAGGTTTACTATCAGCGAAACCAACCACTGAGCTAACTGGGGAACCAAGAAATCAAATAAGCAAACTTATTGAACCTTTCTTGATTAAACGTTCATCATTTTTACCAGCAGTAACAGATGGCATTGAGAAACTCAGTTCTCTTGAGCTAGACCTTGCTAGCAATGTATGGTCACTAAACCCTGCATTAACATATGGCCAGGTAAGAAACCCAGAAAAATTCACCAATATTCAAGGGGATCAAACTCCAGGAACAATTCTTGTACAAAGAGATCCTTATGCAACACTACCGGTACAATTAACACCTCAGCAGTATGAAATGGAACGCAGACGTCCGAAGCTTCAAAAGCCCGGGTTAAGCTTTATGAGCACTGGCGCAGCGCTGGGGGCATTATATGCAGCTTATACAAATAGCGCATTTATAAAAGAGTTGCTTTCTGATCCAAAAACAATAGCACTGCTTACAGCTGCGGCTACGCTGTTGCATAAAAAACAGCGAATTCCCACACCATTGGAAATGCAAAAAACAGCAGGGGCAGCTCGTTGGGTACTTCCTTTTGTTGGCGCACATTTACTAGCGGGACACTACCGAAATGAATTCAATCACGGTAGGCCTCTAAACGCTGCGCAATTATATGTAGCTGAGAATCCAGATATTATATCGCTTGCAGCACCTCTAGCTATCAATGCTGCTTTAAAAAAACATGCACAAGTAGAAGAAATTCTGCAAAAAGAAGCGTCCAATTATGAATACTTGGAGAAACTTGCAGAAATAGGGGACACTATAGCAAATGTTGGAACAAGTGTGCTTAACGGTATAATATTTAAAGGAAAAAAGCAAGCACTGCTTTCTAGTGTAGCAGGTCAAGTAATTGACGACGCACTAATTAATCACATAACAAAAAAATAATTAGGTATAATATACCACAAGTAGATAATCGACATATTCTACTCATTTCGTAAAGGATGGTGCAAGACGACAATGTCAAACCAAAAAACTACTATTGCAGACCTTGTTAAACAAGCGAGTGCACGAGTAAATCTAGAAGACAATTCTTTGTTGAAGACCGCACATGAACAAGGCATTGCGGACGCAGAACGCGTAACTAAAGTTGCTAGCATCACTGGCGACATCATGGGCAATCAGGCATATGATACTTTCCACTATAGATTGTCCGCATCTCTTGGTTTTGATCCGGAGGAAGATATTGTAAAGCAAGCTTCTATTGCAGACATGATTGACACTGCAGTATACGCTAGCCTTGAAAAAATCGCTGAAACTTATTCCCCACAATCTGGAGGCGCTAACCTTGTAAGCACCCAGCAAGCATCCGCAGATCAACTACGTGAAGCAGGTAAAGCTCACGCAGAACTAGCAGTCCAGGCAGCAAATGACGCAATCGCATCTGTAGACCAGGGTGACGCAAATACTGCAATGCAATCAATGGCAACAGCTGCTGAAAACATGACATTGGCTCGCCAAGCTCATGAAGTAATTGAAGACCCCGAACTGGAAGCATATGTTGCTCAAGCAAGTCAAGCTGTAGGTACTGCAGCAGAGGCTATCCAAGGGGTTGCATAATTCTCAGTAAAGGAGACTTTACATGAACGACAATGAACAACTGGTTCAGGACATGCGTGATTGTGCATCCCTTTTACGCCAGTTTGCTACAGAAGATCTGACAACAGAATTTCCTAAGACCGCAAGTGTAAGTGCTCCAGCATCAACTGCTCGTTCTGAATATATGGACGGGCTAATGGCTGGATTTGCACTAGAAGACTAATGTCTGTTGAAAAAGAAGCGTCTTTTGTTAATGCTTTAAAAAATGCATCAAAATCCAGGCTATTCACAATGCGATCAGCGGTTAGACGCGCGTCACCATATATACAACAGGCTGGTAACGCGAGTGGATTTTCATTGCACAGGTCATTAATAGACACATTAGCTAAGAATGATGCGTTTGGAGCAAAGGAAACCGTAAATGCTCTTAATAAAATTGATAGAGGTTTATTGACTGCAGATACAGCATTAGGAGCGTTAGTACGCGGAAAGTCTACCTCCGGAATCTGGCACGACATATGGACAGACAAGAGTAAGTACAATGTTCATAGAGAGCTCAAGAATGGAAGAATGAGAATTGTACCAGGGGAAGGAAAGGAAGGCAAAGAAACCCTTATTAGAGAGATCAACCGCCCAAGCATTTCAAAGCCTTTGGCAGGAGCAGCTACACTAACATCTGGTGTGCTAGCACAAATGAAAGGGGTAGAGCTTCTTGATAAACTTCGTAGCAAACCACAGGAACAATAAGGAGGTGCCCACATGGGTTCTGATATCCAACAAGAACTTTTGAATGCGGCAACCTTACTTGAAAAAGCCGCAAGTGTAATGGAGTATTCTAATAACCTACAAAAAGAAGCATCAGAAACTACAAATATGATGATTCAACACGGTATGGTTAAAGAATCCCAACGTAATGATTATATAGAATTTTTAACTAAAAACCCACAAAAAATTGCATCCATGAAATCCGTGGTCAATGACCTGCCTATCGGTGGTGTTGACGCACTTGGGGAAGTCTCCACTGGTGGATATTTTGGAGGATCAATGGATCCTCTGGATAAAGCAATTTTAGGTTAACATAAGGAGGAGAATTCCCGAATGCTTAATATTTTAAGTGGTCAAGAAACTGCCAATATTAAAAGCCTTCCAGTTAAGGACGGCGAGATCCTGGAGCAAGGAGATTGGGTAGTATTTGATAATGGTGCTGTAAAAAAACAAACTGGTCTGTGGGATCCTTCAAAAGGACTCTGTGTGCCTGTGTATCGTGGCAATGGCCGTTTCTATGATACCCGTTATCTGAATCGTGTAGACTGCGTAACTGCCAAATCTGGTGTACTAGAAACTGACAAAGTTGCTGCAGTTTCTATTGTTGCAGGTGACCCAGTGGCAGTAAAAGATGGTCAAATTGATCAATCTCAATCCAGTGAAGACGTTGTTGGTTATGCAATCAAAGACATGACTAACGGTGTCCTAACTTTTATGCTTGCTTAATAGACGATAAGGACGGTGTACGAATAGAATGAGCGTAATTCTCGACAACGCAAACGATGCAATGTTATATAACACTTCCTTTGTTCAAAAGATTTCCTCTCAGGAAGGTTTGGAAAAGGTTGCAGGCAGTGCTACTGAGTTCTGCCGTGTAAAAATTCGTGAAGGTTCCTTCACTCGTAAAATTATTCCCCCGAAACAAATTACTGCAGCAGATCTGGATCAAGCTGTTGATTCAGATTCCCCGATGCGTATCATTCACAAAGATAAAGTATCTGAAGCTTATCCTGTAACTTTCAGTGAGCAGGCTCAACAGAGATACTATATTGGTGATAAATTCCAGGTATTCTACACTCATATTCAGTCTGAGGAATTCCATAAACTCACTGAAGAGTTGATGACCTACAGAGTACCTATCAAACAAATTATCCAAGAGAACTATCTGAAAGATATTCAGGCTACCGAAGATAAACTATTCATCTCTACTGTAGACGCTATTCTGAAGAAGAAAGAAGAAGAAAAAGCTGGCACCGCAGTTTACACTGCAGCTGGTCCGTTTACTCCGTCTATCCTGGCTGAAGGCCTGAAACTCCTGGTTAAACGTCAAGTACCTATTGGCACTATTTTGATCAGCGAATCTGACTGGATGGACCTGCTGAAACTGCAACAGCCTGCAGCTGGTTCTCAGGTTATGGAAGACATCATCCATAATGGCTACAGCTATACTAAGCTGTTGGGTTACAACTTCGTTCGTTCTATCAAGAATGAAATTGTAAAACCTGGGCACATTTACCTGTTCTCTACTCCTGAATACCTTGGTGTATTTGACGTTCTGACTGACGTTAAAGCATTCATGGAAACCAAAGCCAATAAATTCACCTTCCATCTGTGGGAGAACATCGGTATTTCAATCGGTAACGATAACGGTGTTGCAAAGATTAAACTGACTGGCGCAGGTTACGAAGACTAATACACTAGAGGGAGGTTTACCCTCCCTCATTACTATACTTTAAGAAAGAGAGGGATAACCTTAGTGTTTATTTCTAATCTACATAATGCTATCCTGGGCATTGATGGAAGACTAAACCTAGCAGTTGGGGAAGTCAATCATTATATTGATGACTCCAATACAGAACTAGTTACTCGTGTAAAAGAACTAGAAAGTGCTAAGTTAGTTTCTGTTTCCAATGATCCAGGGTTAGTAAAAACTGGTATTACTGGTAACGTTGTGAAAGCTGTAAGCTTTGATGCTGGCGCTGTTTCCAATGGTCCACGTAGTGCTGCAAAGGTAGCACCAAAGCAACCACCAGAAACCCCAGCGCCACAAAATACCTCTAAAGCTACCAAGACTACTAGAACGCGTAAAGCAACTCCAGCAGTGGCAGCTGAAGAGGACTCTAAAGAATAATGGAAAGCCAAGATTATACACCTACTCCAGCAAATCCTGGTACACTTACACTCCCAGGAGCTGCAGCAGGAGCACTAGGTTTTATTGGGGCTAATATTGGTAAACAATTAGCAGCTAAGAAGTTCAAAGGTTATGGGCATTTAGCTACTAGTAGCTTAGCATCAGGTATTTATGGCGGGGCCCTTGGGGCATTAGCTGGGTCTCTCATTCCACGAAAGAAGCAGGCATCAATAAAATTGAAGGATAAACAAGATAATATGGATCTAACAAATACGTTAAATGGTATACAAAAAGAAGCCGGGATTCAAGATTCTGCTGCTAAACTCATAAGAGATGGTCTCGGCTATAATGTAAGAGCAGCCCAGAAAAGGGTTACAAGAGCGCAGAAGTTCAAAGATGCATATAGTACACTTGCTAAGGATACTACCCAGCCTTATAGGTACAGACGTTATGCTACTCATAAAGCTGGTGAGTTTAATGCAAAACTACAAGACGCAAAGGACATACTTGAGGCTGAAAAATATAGAACGGCTAATGTGCGTACAGGAGCTGCGTTAACAGCGGGCGTTACTGGGTTTGGTGCATATCAAACACATAAAGCTGGGAAATCTGCTGAAAAAACAGCAAGAATAGAGGAGAATGAAGTATCAATGAATAATGATTTATATAATATTTGTGAACTAGCAAAAACAGCTGCAGATATGAGTATTCCTCTGGAAGCACAACCTGTTCCAGAAGCTGGATCTCAAGGTGTACAAGGTATGACTAACAATGCAACACTTAGCCCTACATCTGTTGGTGCTAGTGAGTATGGCAATTCTTTCGGTCAACGACTTCTTGGCAAGGCTAAAGAAATGGCAGCATGTGCTCGCGCAAAATTTGCTGCAGACGAAGCCTCTGAACCTACTCACGAGGACTATGTAGCTCGTAGAAATTCTGCTGGCAAAAAATGGCTTGCTACAACAGTTGCAAACAACGTAGTAGGACCAATGATTCAGAAGCAGTTAATACAGAGAGGTCACCTTGGTCCTGCTGCTGGTCTTACCCTAGCCAGCATTCCCGTTGGTATCTACGGCACCGTACAAGGTGTAAAGGGTCTTTATAACGCATATAAAGCACATGAAACAAAACCAACTAAAACTGCTTCTATTGAAGAAACTGGTATTTATCCTGAAGAAGCAGCTTATGCAATGGATTCTGCCGCAGCCCTCTATGATGACTGCCTAGAAAAAATGGCATATGCAGAGGAACTCTATGCAGACGCTGCAGATTATCTAAATTACTGCGACTATATGGAAAAGCAGGCTAATGAATATGTTCCTATTGCAGGCTCAGCTCTAGGTTCTGCACTAGGAGCAACCGCTGGAGCTGCAATTGGCGGAAGATTTAACGCTATGCGTGCAGGTGCAGGAATTGGAGCTGCTATCGGCGGTGCTGCTGGTGGTCCTGCTGCATCTGCTCTGGAAAACTTTGTAGCCACTGCTCGTCAATAGTATAATCTAATCAAAAAGAATGGGAGTACAATAATGAATCCCTATAACATGTATAAATGCGCAGCTGAAGAAGGCGCAGATCAATCGTTTACTCAACGAGCAAAAGCAAGATTAAAAGAAATGTATAACCCACCTGCTGATGCTCCAGAGTCTGTGAAATATACAGCAAAGGGGAATAGAGCAGCCCTGGGCGTAAATGCTATTGGTCTTGGTATGATAGGAGCAGTCAAAGCATCTGATCTAGCTATTGCTAAAGGCTACCAAAATCTCGGAAGACAGCTGACAAATATAGCTGCCCTTGGCATTCCTGCAGGTATGGCTCTTGCTGGAAAAGCATCCTATGATGCCTATAAAGCTTGGAAAGCAAAAAAAAGAGAGAATGCTGAAAAAACTGCTTCTATTGAAGAAACTAGCATTCATCCAGCAGAAAAAGATAACCAATTCTACTCCAACCGACTTGCAAGAGACGTTGGAATGGGAATAGGTGCAGGAGTAGCTGCACATACTCTTAAGGATATTGCGGATCCACTAGTAAAAAGGAGGGATCCACTTGGACTTACACTTGCAGGACTTGCAGGACTTGCAGGACTTGCACGTTTTGGCTATGAAGCTCGTGGCATTTATGATGCTTATAAACAGTATGCTACACGTCCAGAGAAAACAGCATCAGCACTTGAAACATTTGTAGCTACTATCCGCTAACTCCTGGTAAGTAGCTCCTCATTATACGGCTTAGGCCATTAAGGCCGTCGCTATTTCGGCGGCGGTCTTTTTCTTATTTAGGAGGTTAAATGAGCGACACTTTAAAAACTGAAGACATAGATCCTAAGGTTTTAACAATTAGTAAAACTCTAGAACAAAAGTCCGTTGTAACACCTTCCGATCTACGTCTAGCATTGATGGACTTTGCCACTAAGAATATACCATTATATCAGGAGCACCTAACAGATGAACAGCTTTGGAAATGTATTGACTGGGCAGTAACATTGTTCAATGATACTCCTCCGCATATATATCGTCAGTATACCGTGGAAGATTTTCCAAGACGTAAACTTTTGCTAGATTCTGCGATGGTAGAGGCATTGAAGCTCACTGCATTAATTGAATTACGTGGTGAGATGCAGTACTCTGATGGTGGAATCCAGTCTACTATATATTATAAGAGCCAGCAATTTTCTGCTTTAAGGCAAGAACTAGAAGCAAAAGTAGCACAAGCTACGACAGCTATTAAACGAACTTTGAATATCAACGAGTGCTACGGACACCTATGCTAATGTGATGAGGTAAAAACAGAATGTCAAATGATGCAGAAAAACAGCATAAAATAGATATACTGAAGAGTCTAGGCGTTGGTACTCTCGCCGCTACAGCCTTACACCTGCACGATAAACGCTTACCTTTAAGTACACAACAGAAACTATTACGCAAAGGTATCCTCGGTGCAGGAGTAGCAGGACTCGGATTTAAGATAACAAATGCATTCCAACGGAATAAACTAAAACAAGAAAGGCAGGCGGAAAAATTGGCAAGCAACTTTTATTATGATAGCACGGGTGTAAAAGACTTCGTGAAAACAGCGGCAAGTATAATGGGGGATGAAGCATATGTAGTTCCGACTAAGTATGCGTACAATGCTTACCTTTTATATAATTCCCTACCTGATGAAAACAGAGAAGAAACAACAGTAGCATTGTATAACTCTGTTACTCCTGGTATGGATAAGGTAGCAATGAAACTTGTAGCAGCAAATGTTCTCAAAGAAAACCGTTCAGAGAAAACAGCAGGAATATTGAGTTCGGTGTCTACCCTGGGTAAAAACCTATTAAGAAGTCCAGCAGTTAAACAATTTGGAAAAACAACTGCTGAAGGTGCTACTAGATTGGGACAAGAGATTGGTAAAAACGCATGGCATTTCGGTGCAGGCGTTGCACGAGGTGTAGGGAGCACTGCATCTGGAGCAATAAAACAACAGCTACAACCATATACTAGTAAAATACAGCCATACGTAGCCAACGTAAAAAGATATTCAAGAACAGCGTACAATACCGGGAGCAAATTCCTCAAGAATAACGCTGGAATGATTGACAAAGTAACCTCCGCTGCAGGTCCGGCTTTCACTGCAGGAATGATTTATGAATCCGCTCGTGATAAACTAAACAAAGTAGACAACTCATACTATCAGTATAATAATGGCTTCAAATAATCATGACAGCGCAACTTAAAATATTTGTTGATAAAGAGTGTACACAAGAACTACCTCTATCTACAACTAATAATCCACTATTATTCCTAGGCACTAAAAAAGGTATTAATGGTAATACTGGAGAGGTATGGCGATCATCTATCTACGTAAAAAACGTAGGAACACGTGCAGCACTACATACTAAAATATTCTTACAGGATGTAAAGCATGGGCAAGATTACCTAACTATTGAGGAACCATTTATTGGGGACCTGAAAGAGCTAGAAGTTAGAGAAGTAAAAATGATAGTATATGTACCTCGCTGGACACCTGCGACTGACTGTAATTTCCAGCTAGTATTCGACTATTACACTCTTCCAGAAATTGATGAGACTTTTCATAACCCGTATACAGATACCAGGGAGGTGGCAGTATGAGTGCACTGATAAAGTGTTATTACGATGAACAATGCACCTCACCGGTATTCTTTGATGTTATCTCATACACATTAGACATGGGGCCAAAATCTGGATTGAACGGTGATACTGGAGAGATAGTCAATCAAACTATATATATTCGCAATGAGGGTGACACCTCCGCAAATAATATACAGGTTAAGGAAGTGGGTGATATCTCTGATTACTTTAAAATATCCACACCAACAAAGAGATACCAGTCTATTTTGGGAGAACTCGGAGATCTAGCACCAGGGGAGACAACGTGGTTTATTCTTCACACTATTATTCCTAAGAATACAGATCCAGGCTCAGGAATTGTAGACTATACAATTGAGTATTTTACCCTTCCTAAACCTATTCCTGACTATGTAACCCAGGAATATACACCGCCAAAACACAAATTAAAATATACTGAGACCCCACACGATGACAACGCTCCTGCCGGCAGACCTTATGGACATGGTCCTTACGGTGACCCATTGTATGGTCAAGAAGGTTTTATTCACACACAATTACTTGTAGATGCTTGGGCTCCCATAGCAGGATTAGCGTATACATATCTAAAGGGTAGTTACACAATAAATGCAAGGTATAGAGGCACGGAAGCTACAATTGAGGATATACAGAGCTACTATACAGAAAGATACATGGCCTTAGCGTGCTTCGATGGTCCAGCGTTGCCACTATGGCTGAACAAACGAGAGGATGATACATAATGAGTAGCCTAGATAACACTATCTTTGGTGAAAATAAACAGCTTATTGACCCTAGTATTAAGATAGTGGTTTATAAAGAATCTACTAGAAAGCTTATTATAGTCTGGTCAGAAATTCCTGCAGAATATTTTGGAAACGGAGAAGAAGAAGCCTACTTAGAAGTATCTGATTCCCCTGTTTCTGAATTTGTCCCGGTAGCAACGCTACATCTATTCTCTCCACCTTATTTCCTAGATGACCATAGCATGGCTACATATTATCGTAGCCCTATGGTATACTATAGACTACGCTTTCCAGCAGTAGATAAGTGCAGCAGAGTAGTATCTAACGAACATGAACCAAACTTATACGGAATGGAGATTTCCAGACGCCATGCTATCATGCTGAGAGAGGGACACGCCGGGAACTTAATGTATCTATTTATACGTCGTAGACTCAAGGAAAGATGCCCCAAGTGCTATGACACTCTACGTGGCACTAGGTCAATGTCTAACTGCCCAGTATGTCTAGGTACCGGGTATTTGAACGGATACTATGATCCAATAGGAATATACGTATCACTATCTGGAGAACACACTACTGTTAACCAATCGTTAGACGATACCGAGGTTCCAGGAAACATACAGGGGTGGACAACTGGGTTTCCAAGGATAAGTCTAGGAGATGTCCTTGTGGATGCTAGTACTCGTGAGATTTGGCATGTAGCTCAAATAGGTCTATCTACGCATAAACGTGTAGTAACAAAACAAGACTTAGTACTACAGTCACAGGAAGATGATTTAAGCATTTATAAACTACTAGATAGAATACCGTTTAATCCCAAAAAGGAGGACTCTAGACATGGGGAAATCGTTTTCTAGACTATCTCCTAGAATTATAAATACTCTTTTTCTATGTTTTCTTCAAAACTATTTCAGAAATCATGTTGAATACGTATGGGATCCTGATGTAAGTCTTACACAGATCGATATTGCTCCTGAGTATGCAGAGGACGACAACCTACAAAAGGGGATGCCTCTTATTGTCGTCGAAAACGGTCCAACAATGGTTTCTCCTGCAGGATTCAATGGAGGCACCGACCGAGTATTTAACCAACTGGGGTATGTCAATGGCAAACTTGTAGAAAAAGAGTACATATGGGACATGAAACAGCAGTTCAATATAAATAGTTCAACTAGCATTCATGTACACTCCCCCAATAAGGATGACGCTGATGAGCTGGCATACGAGGTAGCCATTGCTATTGAACTCTGTAGACCACTGATAGCCAATATCCTACAAATCCAAAATATTAGTGACGCCCAAATTAGCCCTGCTGCTAAAACAGGACAGACTGGTTGGAACTCTCAATTTATGGCTATGGTAAGTTTCTCGTATTCTTACACATTAGCTAGAATGTGGCAACCAGTAGACTCAGGTGAACTACTGAAGAGCATTGAAACTGTACTTACCCCTGTAAACGGCGGAACTACACCAAAACCAGGAGACAAAGATGAAAAAGGTAATGATATTAATATTGGCAATGTTGGCGGCACTAATTCTGGTGGACAAAATGGTAACTGGGGTGGCACTGGTGGAGTATCTAATGATTACACTGCAGACGGCATTGATGACAATGTGGTAAACCTGCGTTTTAAAGTGACAAAAGACTCTACTAAGGGATACCAGCCGGGAGAGCCAGAGACATAATTAGGTATAATATTATCATACGAAAGAACTTCTCAAACATCTTTCATTCTTAAAAGGCGGTGAAAACTTAATGTCAACTTTCCGTACTCCGTCGGTTAGAGTATATCAAGAACTACTTACCACCAATCCTTCTATTACCACTCCCTTTTTTGACCTATGCATTGTGGGTCCAGTGTACCAAGTAGAAGAGAATGTTAAAGTAAACGATTATACTCTATCCACTGAGAACTATACTAGCAAGTATGTAAATCAGATGCTGGGTTCTATTATTGATCCTGCTTCTGTTTCTATATCTCTGTCTGACGTTTATGTAAAGGTTTGGCCAAAAACCTCAACTGTACTAAACAGTGCAGTAGTTGTTAACAATTCTTCACCTGTAACTGTTGTAAATGGAACTTCTACCCTGGAGTTTTCTGATGCAGTTGTAAAAGCAGGCGATTTTATTGACATCACATATAAGACAGCAACTGAAGAATTGACTTATTCTTCCTCAATTCAAACAGTAAGTGAAGATGGTAAGACTGTCACTTTAAAACGCAACCTGCCAAACCCTGACAGTGGAGCTACAGTTACTGCAGTAATTAAACGTCCTACAAACGAAACTCATACCTTAGAGTCACAGTTTATAAAAGCTGATACATCTGGATTCACCATTACAGCAGGAGCACAGGTAGCTACTGAAGTACTTGAAACTGCTGCTACAGTTGTATCTGCTACCACAAAAGTAAGTTACCGCGCACTCCGTACAGATATTGCTAATGATTTTATGACCATCACTAGCCAGAGTGTAGCAACAGCAAAAATTGGTAGCTTGAATATCAATAACCCAATGTCAGTAGCTGCTAGACTTGTCTCTGCTGCTGTAAGCGATATGAGTTACCGTATTCTTCCTATTGAGTCCGATGATAACAACGGATATATTAAGGCACTGGATATTCTCTCCACTAATGAAAAAATATATGTAATTGTACCTCTCACACAGGATAAAGATGTTATTAGTGCATACGCAAGCCATTGTGCTACAATGAGTAAACCTGAAAAGAGCATGTGGCGTACAATGTTTGGTAGTGGTCCGATGCCTAGCACCAAAGTTATGATTGAGATTAACGAAGGGTCTCTAATAGCTGGATTGAATGCTGACTCCTGCTATTTGAAGGATGTTGCAAATGGCATGTTCGTATCCTCTGGTGCTAGAGTAACTGATTTCATGGATGTTTATGACACCAAGAATGAATATCAGTATTCCCTCCAGCTTACTGAAGTTCTGAATGACAGTGTTGCTTCTTTCAGCACAATGAAGTGGCAACGCACATCTGAGGGATATGTAGAAACGGAGGAAAAACTAACTGTTGCAGCGTCTACATCCGTAAACTATGAGATCGTTCGTGTGCTGGACACTCAAGGTGTAGCAGATGCAATTGGTGCTATTGCGAAGTCTTATAGTAACAAACGTTTGCACTACGTAATGCCTGACACCATTATGCTGAATGTTAACTCAGTTGATGTAATGGTTCCATCTTACTATCTGTGTGTAACACTCGGCGCTATGCGTGCAGGCTACCCGCCACACCAAGGTTTCTCAACTATTAGCTTGAGCGGTATTAAACGTGTATTACGTGCTAACAAGTTGTTTACTAAAGACCAACTGGATGAAATGGCTGGACAGGGTGTATTCTGGGTACTCCAAGACGAACCAGAGGAATTACCGTATGTACTATATCAGACAACTACTGATACTACTCAGCTTGAGACATGTGAAAGCAGCTGTGTAGCAGTTGTAGACTATGCATCTAAGTACTACAAAGATAACCTGAAACCAGTTCTTGGTAAATACAACGTAAATAACATTTCTGTAACCCTTGTTAAAAATGTTATCAATGCGTGCACTACTGACATGACTGGCACATCTTATCAGTACATTGGCCCAATCCTCCTTGGTGGCACCCTGGTATCTGTTGAAACTAAGGCTGATACCATTAAGCCTACCATTAAGATTGAAATCCCGTATCCTGTTAACGCCGTAGACGTAGTTCTCCAGGTATAACGGATCTATACCCCCCCCCCTCTGGGTTTTAACTCAGAGGAGGGAATCTTTTATAAAGGTGGGTAATTAATGATAAATAAAGATTTATATATGATGAAGCTTGCGGACGAAGAAACTAAGTATGAACACTTTGGCGGCACAGCGTATGATCCGGCATGGATGCCAAGTTATATGAAGACAACATCACGGTATTCATCATATGCGGAGCCCAGTTGGACAAAAGATCCAAAAGTACTAAAAAAGCACAAAATATATTGGAATACGGATAATTATAGTGATTCCAATGACTCCTACTGGATAGATATGGATGCTAGAGACGCCTTTAAAGATGCTGGAGAAAACAGTGGTATTAAGAAAGTTCATTACACTGCCTTTCCAAACTCCTCGGTTGGTTGGTTTGAAGGTGCACCAGCCGAAAATTATGAGCTAAGCAAAAAGCATCCATTTCTGGCTAGGCTTAAAGGATTTGATGCCAGCAAGTACGAAAAATTTATGGCTGACATAGCGTCAAAAAATCGACTTGGTTTAAATAAAGAGCAAACTGATGTCTATGATGCTGATTTTGCTGATAGATATGGCAAGGCGATAACACCTGAGAGATACATAGAACTTCAAAAACTACAATTCGGCCCTGAGTATAAAAAGAAACTCAAGGAGTATGTTGCACCATGGGCGCGTGATTATTCTAAGCAGAAAACAGCAGCCCTAGCGGAGGAACTCAATCCAGTGCCAAAGCCTAAACGAGCTCGTTCAGCATTCCAAAGGTTTGTAGATACTCTTTCAACAAACAAAGCTAAACATGTAGCAGGAGTGGCTGGTGGCATCTCAGGAATGATTACGGGTAGAGAACTCCTCCATAGCAACTTAACACCTATGAGAGCACTAGGTGGTGTAGGAGTTGTTGGTGGTGCAGCACTAGGTGCCAAGAATATCTATGGACTTTATAATGACTACTTTGATTAATATACTATGACCAATCAATATAAACCACTTACTCCAACAGTATCAAAAACACCTGCACCAAAGCCTTTATCCGGTGGTATGCAGGGAGGATATAATACCAGTGAAAGCAATTTTACAAAGTCAACATTCTGGGGGTCTCAAAGACCTCCAAATGATACTCTAGCTAGCCGTAAGCGTGCTACTCCTACAGGTGTATCAGCATCTACTCGGTTTTCTCAAAAGAAGACTGCTTCCACAGAGCTAAAACCGTACCAACAACGAGTAGTAGACAAGGTTAATAATCCAAATGGCCCTCATGGCATTGTTGCTTATCACTCCATGGGGTCTGGGAAAACACTAACGTCTCTTGGTGCACTTGATACTGCATTAAAACAAAACCCTAAAGCTAGAGGACTGGTGGTTGTACCTGCGTCGCTTGTAAATAATTACAACGAAGAAATTGATAAACATGGATTCAAGAACCTAAAGCGCAAAGTGGATATCATTAGCTACGACAGAGCTGCTAACCATATAGATGAGTTAAATCGTAAGCACTATGCTTTGACGGTGTTTGACGAAGCTCACAGGCTTCGCAATACCGACACGAATAGAGCGCGCCAGCTACGTAAGCTTATGGATAAATCTAACAAGGTTCTTCTTCTGACAGGTACTGCTGCTTATAATAACCCTGTAGATATGTGCAACTTGATAAACTTGTCTAATCCAGGGATGGAGTTACCTACCACACAGCATGAGTTCGACAGTATGTTCATAAATGATAAGACATGGAAAATCCGTAATAAATCTCGTCTAGCTAGCATACTAACACCATTTGTAGACCACTATGAAACACCTAGAAATGCAGGGGATTTTCCTAGTGTAGAACGAAAAATAATCAACGTAGAAATGTCGCCGCGTCAAGCTGCAGTATATAAAGCGGTTGAAAAAAATATTCCCAAAGATATTCGCAAAAATATTGAAGGAAACCTGCCGCTTACAGTGCAACAGGCTCGTAGACTCAACGTATTTTCTCAAGGTGTACGTCAGGTAGCAGATTCCACGTTACATCATGACGACAAGGGTAGATACACAGATAGCCCTAAGATTATGGCAGCAGTATCTTCCATGTTATCTAAAGTTAAAGAGAAACCAGGTTTCCGTGGGGTTGTCTATTCTAACTATTTAGATGCAGGTCTTAAACCATATGCACAGGCACTACAAGACGCAGGTATCCAGCCTCTAGTTTATACTGGAAAGCTTACAAAAAATGAAAAGCAAGAACTCATTGACAAGTATAATAGTAGTACAAAGAAACCTCAAGTACTGCTACTGTCTAGCAGTGGTAGTGAAGGGTTAAATCTTAAAAATACTCGGTTAATGCAGATTCTTGAGCCTCACTTCAACAAGTCTAAGACAGACCAAGCTGAAGCTAGGGCTATTCGTTATAAATCCCATGAATCCTTGCCAGAAAGTGAACGCAAGGTAATAGTGGAGGAATATAGGTCTACGTTACCTAAAACAACGTTTCAAAAGTGGTTTAATAGACCTGCCAACACAGCCATTGATAACTACTTGGCTCAGGTTGGAGACAAAAAACAATCTATTGTAAAAGAAATAAATTCTCTTTTAGATTAAGGAGGGATATCTCCAGATGGCAGATTATAATATCAGCCCCGTTAAATCTATGGGTGGGGTAGTAAAGGAACAATCTCTCAATGAATTGCTAAGTTCCACAGGCGCTCCCCATTATAACTGGGTCGAACAGCTGAGACTCGCTGTTGACCTGATGACTCCGGACAATACCCTGATCTGCATGGCAGACCATTGGTTACACGATAAAGTGACAAAAGTTACTCCAATTGGATTAACTCAAAGTTTCAGTTTCTCAGAAGGACTAAACGCTTCCCTTGTTGGTGAAATCGGTTCTCGTCGTAAACGCGCTACCGTTGGATCATCTCAGGGTGGAAGCATCAGTATCTCCAAAATGGTAGTTAATGGTAACAGCCCCATCAACATTCTATCTAAGTATGGTAGAACATTTAATATTGATAAAAACTATTGGACTGAGAAAGAATGGGGTGCTGCTGTTGGATTGAACCTTGATAAACTTCGTACTCCTATGGGAGTAGTTGTTATTGAGGGTGACCCTGCAGGCCGTACATACTCCTGTTATATGTTTGAACAATGCTTATGCATGGGAGTTTCTCGTGGCTATCAAGCTGGCAGCTTCCTTGTAGTAGATAACTTTAACTTGCTGTATGAACAGCTTGTCCCAATGTGGGAGAATGAAGACAACGTTGGACAACACGTTGATTCTTACTAAGGAAAGAGGTGAGAACTAATGGCACAGCCTACAAATAATATACTTAAATCAGACCAACTGACCGGCACTGATTATAGACAACAATTTGTTGAAGCAGTTTCTGATGCTACAGACTTTACTACTGCAGATTCGTCTCTACTTCTTTCTACAGTACCTTTCCTACAAGTAGGTGATTCTTTTAGTGATATCCCACTATTCCCAGTAGGATTTGCTCAACAATTTTCATACAATGAAGGTCTAAGCGGACAGTTCATTGCTGAAATTGGCTCCTCAAGAAAGACTGGTGCATCTGGAACAGCAATGGGTAGTGGTATGATTAGCCGTTTGTCTATTCATGGTAACTCACTTGCAGCGGCATTGTATCGCCCAACTATTGCATGGATTCTTGCTACTGACAGTCTCCCTGATATAATTGACAGAATTGCAGGGGATGCAAAGGAATGGATTCAAGGACTAAATGCACAATCCATCAATATCTTTGACCTAGATACCTCTGATAGACTAGATAGAGTTATTTCCTCTGGCGGCATGAACTCACTTCTGTACAAGATTCCATTTGGTTTAATTGAGATAAAACGTGATCCGCGTCAGCGTGTAACTGCTATCAATTTCCTTGAGCAATGTATGCTGCTTGGTAATCAATCTGGCATGTCTCAAGGACAATTCCAGATGATTGATAGCATGTCGTTTAATTTTGAGCGTGTACGTGCACTTAAAGCGGTTGGTCCATTTGCTTTGAGTGATGATACAATGATTGGACTATAAATATTACAAACCTCTCTATAGAACTAAACCTATAGGGGGGGGGCATTAATATATGATAGACAAGAAAGAGCAAAAGAATACTACACCTAGTCATTCCCTTGGTGTATCTGCGCTTGCTGGCGGATTTGGTGCAAAAAAACTTGTTGATAAAGCCTGGCAAGCGTATGACAAACAAATAAGCTCAAACTTGCAATCCTGGAGAGTAAGTCCTAGAAGAAATGACATGCAAGAAAATATGATAGATAAACTCTTAACGTCATCTGGATTTCATAGGGTAAATACTGGCTCAGACGACGCTCCGCATATAGGTTGGAAGAAAGGCAATAAACTTATACGCAAAAAAACTATGGGGTTCATGGATCCCAATACTGCGTATCAACAAGATTTGGGGATGTCACGTCGAGGCAACTCACTTCATGAAGTGTATATAGGTAAAGGAAGAAATGCCACAGCAGGCACAATTGCGCATGAACTGGGACATTCATTACAGCCAGGTGCTCTAAAAACATGGGCACACGCAGGTGTAGACTATGAAAAAAAATATTTAAATAAAATCCCTCGTAGAGGACTACTTACCCTGGGACTTGGCAGCTATAGGTCAGACAACCCGAATATGCAGCGGGCTGCGGATACACTAGGTGGAGGCCTTGCAGCAATACAAACTGGAGCAAGAATTCCACAGTTTATAATGGAGGCTGATGCATCAATCAGAGGGCACAAACTGCTGCGTAATGCGGGGATGACTGGTACAAAAGTAAAAGGACTCAACAAACGCTTAGGTCCATACGCAGGCTTAGCTACCTATGGTTTTGGTATGATACGACCTATAGCAACATATGGAGCTGCTCGTTACCTACCAGAGAAATTGAACGGATTATATACAAACTTAAAACAAAGAAATACAATGACTACTAGTAATTAATGCGTGAGTACTGAGATCCTTGTGGCCTCACGCAACTACTAGTATTTAAAGGAGTACACATGTCACGAGTAACACAACAAGAAACTGAAAATCGTAATAATAGTAATTCTACTCCTCTTATTGCAAACCTTATTGCGGGAAATATGGCAGGAATGGCAGTTGGAGGTGGGGCGCCTCTGGCTTACGCTCAAGCTGCTGGCTTCAAACCATTTGCCAAACATCGTGGCGAACAAACAACCCCGGTAATTAAGCGTCAAACACAAGAGATGTCTGACTTGCTACGTACAAGAGGGTTTAAGCAAACAGGAACCGTTAAAACTTTTGATAACTACGATAGTCCTTCTTTTTCTAGCCCAAGGTATAAACAAAGCATAGTGTTTGAACCAAATCACCCCACAGTAAGGGTTGGGGGTCCAAATATGCAGCCTAAAGTCGTTATAAAAAAGAAAAATCCTGCAGCTATCCTTCCAGAAGTTGGTTTTGATTATAACACTAGAAATATTCATATGGGTCGTGGTAGAGCATATGGAGGTACCGGTACGCTAGCTCATGAATTAGGTCATGGGTTACAGGGAAAAAGAACCATACAGGCTAATATATATGGAAAAAACATGTTGCATTCAAGTGCTGCTGGAGCTGGCATTCTAGGTGCACTTCGTTCTGACGATCCGAATAAGCAAAAAACTTATGATCGTATAGGACAAACAATGGCAGGAGTTGGAACACTTGGTGGATTGACTACCGCAGCTACGGAGTTTGATGCATCACTTAAAGGCTACAAAATGATGAGAGATGCTGGGAAATTCAAAGGATTAACAGGGATAAGTAGAATTTCTAAGCGACTTAGTCCATTCCGTGGAGTACCAACGTATCTAATGGCCGCTGCAGCACCTGCATCTACATACTACGGAGCTCGTTACCTTCCAGAGAAAATCCAAGGACTATATCACAGTCTGAAAAACAAATCTAAAGGGGAATAACAAGACATGGGTTGGGCTTCACAAGTAAACACCTTTCTTAGTGGTGCACAAACGGTGGTTAATGATACTACAGCGCTTAAAAACAGTTATAACGATTTACGTAACGGTATTAGCAGTGCAACATTAGGACTAGTAAAACTACCCAAGGTACCTCTACAACTTAATAGAATGTTACGTGTTGGAGATAATGTTACCAACATCCTCAATATCTTAGGACTGACAAACTCCTCTGTTGCTGGTGAAGCCGCTCATACTCAAACATCTAGTGGAGATGCTAATACTGGGTCTTTCAAATGGGTGGAAATGGAAACTACCCCGGAGAACTTCGCCACTGCGGACTCCGTCCTACTATTTGCAGGTGAGTCGTTATACTCCAATTTAAACACAGGAGCAGAGCTAGTTCCTATAGGTTTGTGCCAGAATTGGCAATTTTCGAGCAGCATTAATGTAACAACATTTAAGGAACTTCGATGTGAGGAAAATATTGTTATCCCTGGAAAGTCTCAGGCTGGATCAATGACTATGGGTAGGCTGTGTGGAACGTACTCCAGTCTTACTAATAGATTACATATCCTACCTAACTGGAATTATTCTACACAATCACTTACAATGAAACCGTTATTTGGATTAATGGCAATGTTTCTTACTCCAAGTAGGGAGCAATCTATAAGTACGTTATACTTTGAGCGATGTGCAATCACGTCTGTATCTATGGGGCTAAACGCAGGCAGTTATCAGATACTTGATAACGTAGGAATAATTTATGGTAGGTGCATTGGGGTAGGTGAATTAACTGTAGGAGACGCTGTAATTGGTGGTGTTCAAGACTCTGCACAAACTTCGTCTTATGGAGATGGTGTAGACAAGGCTACAGCTAGAGTTGTAAAAGACTCTGCTACAGTTGGTGTTAAAAGTTCACTCAGTTCAGGTGACGCAATTGATAGAGCTATGAATAACGCAGTCAGTGCTTCTGGTTCTTCAAGTAGCAGCTCAGGACTAAATTTTAATGACAACCTCTGGAAGTTGTAGGAAAGAAGGTTAAAAAATGGCTAATCATCCTGGATTAATACGTCGTGGCATAGTCACTGCGTATGACCCGAACACCATGACAGCCACAGTAGTTCCGTATGATGGGAGCGGAATACTGCAGAATGTTGTATGTCAATTCTCAAGGTATGATCCACGAAATGGTGCTTATGCAGTAACACCACCGAGTATTAATGCTCCATGTTTGTTTACGCAGGCTGGAGAAGAAACATTTATTCTAGGTACGTTCTCTCCAATAAATGTAAATGCAGACACAAATGGTCAAGTATTATCTCCTACGAATGCTACTATTAATAGAGGTCCGTCAACGATGAGAAATAGTGGAACGTTGCCTGGAAATCCTTCAGCTACAACATCCATGGGTGCGGAAGAAACGTTTACAGATAATATGAAAAAGATTATCATGTCCCCTGGAAAGCTAGCTTCAATATGGAACATGTTAAACTGTATTTGGGAAAATTGGTGTAGCATTTTCAGACTACGATCTGGTCCTGCAGACATATTCTGTGAAGTAGATACATCGGATAATACAAACACTACTATCAATGTACGCAGGACGGTAGGGGAGCGTACAGGAACTTCGGTAGTTAATCTAAACATAGGTAAAGATGCTGACGTTATTCAGCTAAATATCAATGGAGTAGAATTTTTACATGTAGACGCTGATAGAAATACAACGATTACTGCTAAAAATGTTACTCTTAACGGAACAAATATTACCTTTAACGCAGACAACTTTGACTGTCTAAACGTTTCTAGTGTTAAACTTCCATAAAAGAAAGGAGTATGACCATGGGTGCTGTATGTGTAGTAGGGGACGCAGATTCACACGGTGGCTCCGTAACTTCCGGATCTGCTAGAACAACTGTGGCAGGGAGCAATGTAGCACACGTTGGTTCTTCAGTATCGCCAGACCCAATACCGGGTCATAATGGCAAATCCATTACTGGTCACGCTGCCACAGGAAGAACAACTGTAGGTGGACAAGCTGTTGCTGGGAATGGAGCTCCAGTAAGCTGTGGTGCGTCAGTAATTGCAGCCAATAACCGCACAACAGTTGGCTAAAAAAAAAGAGGAGCCCTGAGAGCGTAGTTTTCACTACGCCTCGGGGCTTTTTTGTTATTTCATGCGACTATAGTGTTTCCACATACGTGCCTGGATAATATGTTCCACAAGAATATCTTGAGTTGACTCGTCAAGGTCACTTGAGAATACTCTGCGAATTAGCTGAGAAGATGTAAACGACAGATTAAGTCTACCACGAATACTAAGTGCTGGCTGAGGTTCAAGGCGTTGCTCATTAGCTACGTGTTGCTCATTAGCTACATGGTGTTCATTAGCTACGTGTCGTTCATTGGGTTTGATAACCTTTATTTTTTCCTCAGTTACCAACTTAGTAGTACTAGCTCGTTTGTCCTGCGTAGTCATTTTTACTAGTTCTTCTTGTTGTGTTTTCGCAACTTTAAGTCCACTTTCTTTTACTAGCTCAACATAGTTTCCTACGCCTACGTTAGTAATCCACGGGAGCAACTGAGGATTGTCTTTTACAACATCCTGGGTATGAAGCAGGAGTTTACGATATACTACTCCCCTGGCAGATTCCGATGCAGTATTTCCAAAGAACAAATTAACATTAATATCCTGCCAGAAGGGAACAGGCGCACAGTCAGGTTTACAATAGTCGTTAGACTTAAAATGATCTGGCGTAGCAATGTCCCAAAAATTTGACCCCTGTTTTAAAATTGCGTAGCCATTTGGTATTTGCTTTACACCGTTTGATGCAAACCATGCAGCCTTTAGATTTTCAGAGAATCTATTTACACTGCTGTGTGCTACAATTATATTAATCGGCTCGTTCGTTCCACTAATTAATCCCCTGTAGTTGTAAGCGATTAGCGTATGCCCGCCACTAAATAACTCTGGGGATGCTCCTATAGCATCATTGGGAAGCTTTGGAGGGTTTGTTGTATCCCTTGGTGACCTAAGCATACGAGTGCGTGGACTCCAAAGCTCTTTATCCTCTAATGTGGCACCGCGTGTATATACTGGGATAAACAATGGTTGTTCAGGTGCACTGCCCATTTTTGGCATAAATGTGTTGTTATCAACAACATCTAATACACCTAATTTTACAAGATATACTGCATATTTTCGCAACTGTACTTTATCCATGCAAAAAGTTTTCGCCAGGTCATCTAACGTTATTTGCCAGGTCTCTCCTTTATTCCGCGCTGTACAAATGCTGTGAATTAAAATTGCGTATGTAATGTTGGCCCTTGATAACCCTACGCTCAACATATCCTTAGACCCAGTAGTTCTTAATAAATAAATATTGTATTCTTTTAAGTCTTTAATTATATCTACTTGCATTTCCATAATTTATCTCCACCCCTTAGAGTTTATTTTAATGACATCTGTGTGTCCCTGGACAGCTCTAACGATACAATCTGCACGTTTATCCACTTCTGCTATACCGTAAACTTTTGGGTAGCGTGCGACTAATGCTGACCTAGCTGCATTACATTCTTCAAATGTTTGGAAGACCATATTCATTTTATACATTGCTCTTTCAAGAATATCGTTTTTCCAATACCTACATTGGAGTACTAAAAGATACGTTTGATTAGCAAAACCCCAGGACCTAGCTGGTTCAACGGCTCCCTGGTCCATTAGAACATAATATGGTTCACCTGTGTGTGGCAACCAGGGGATAGGTGTTATGGATGAAGTACTGCTAAGTAATTTTGATACATCAATATCAATTTTCTCCCAATCACCTGTAGGATTGTCTGGACATTTTGGAGTCCTTATATCTCCAAATATATCAATCATCAGTAATCTTCGTGACTCATCCATTGTAAAGATTTCTTTTTCTTCTACCCCTAACTTCTGGAGTATATCTTTTACAATATTCATTAACCTCACCTCCTTTAATTAGCAATAATATAGTTGATGAATGCTATTATTATACATACGCATAAACACATGCATAACAGCATAATGCTTAGGTACCTTAGCATAATCAACAGCAACCCCGGATCTTCCCACATATCACTCACCTGCTTTCTTAACCCTACTTTATAAGAATAGCTTTCATGATTCCTATCCCAGAAAAAACGCCTAAAATGAATGCTATGGTAAGATACATCCAATACTCTGCTTGTGAAAAATATGAGAAATCTTTATTAAATTTTTGTAGAGTACGCTGAAAATCTTCTAGTTCCTGTGTTCTAACTTCCAGAAACATATTATTAAGCTTCAGCATGGATGCCATAAATTCATCTTGGATTTCCTGTGAATCGTGCAGTTTAGTCTCCGTTTCTCTGTGCGTATTGTATAAATTTTTAGGCATTATAAATGTCACCTCCTTTATATACTTATACCAATTTTAGTAATCTATTTTGAAAGTAATCTAAAAAGTTCGCCTGTTTGCCACGCTTCAATTGTAGACTGTAATAACGGAGTAGCATGGTTGTAAGCTACCAAATATAAATCATTAGATATCTTAATTACTTGGTCAGCTGTGGCTAATCTTGGATCTCTTTTATCTAAAAATGTTGCTTGCTCGTACTGAAATGTCATTTTAAATACCTCCTTAAAATAAAAGAGAGACGCCGTTATGACGCCTCTCTGATAAAACTACTTACTCCTCGTTTCTCGGAGTTAAACCATATTTCTCTTTAATAAGATCATAGATAAACTTGCGACCTTCCTGAGTCCAATAGGTGGATACGTAGGAGTTGTCACCTACAACGCAAGTACCCGACACAGTATATCCCTTGTCAGCATACTTAGCATAAAGAATCCATTGATTACCACTCTTATACTGAATTCCTTCCACATGGAGTAGTTTGTTTAACCACTTTGCAGACTTTCCGTAATCCTTAGCAATCTGGGTTGCAGTCATGTAACCCTCAGAAGAAAGAACATTATCCGTGTAATTAGCTTTAGGAGCCAGCAGTTTGTTCTCACTCTCAGCTTTTAACCGGGCTTCATATTGATCCGCCCATGCACGCGCTGCCTCTGCCGGATTACTGAAGTTTGGGATTAGAGCTACCTGGGATTCCTTGAGTTGTTTTTCCATTTGATTGAAAGCTTGAATGTATTTCACTTTCCATTCTAATGCTTTCGTTCCAGTGAACCCCATTACTAATAAGCTGAATCCATCTCGGTTCATAAGATAACAATCAAATTCTCTATTGTTCTCATTCGTGTAAGTTGATTTTAGAAACATTTGTTTAGCACTGCTCAATTTTGAGCAGTCCTCTATAATAGTATCAATATCACGCATGAGATTATTATGTCGCTTCTCAAAATTTCTTGCTACATCAACACTAGATACAACAACCTGATCATTCTTAATTTCGACTAAATTTTTCATAATCAGACATTCCTTTCGTTATACTTCATAGCCTTCCATGGTGCCATATGAATTGCCTACTTCAAACTCTGCAATAAATGGCATTACATTACACAGAGGAATCTCAGTATTGCCTATATGTGGGTGTTCCAAGCACTGCTTAGAAATCTTGCAAAATTCAGGGATGTAGTCTTCCTGAACTTCACAGACTATGGAATCATGCACAGTAGCGCAAAAACGGTATTTGCTATAATCCAGCTCTTTGTACATCTGATATACACCAGACATCATAAAGTCAGAACCTGCTGATTGCACAGGAGTATTAATGGCTGCACGTTCCGCTCTTCCCTTTAACTGCCTGTCTGCTGAATTTATATCAGGCAAGTAACGACGACGGCCAAACACCGTATACGTATAGCCGTTTTTATGAGCGAACTGGATTAAACCTGCTTGCCAACGAGTCAGTGTCGGGTATCCGAGTTTAAACTTGGAAATTAACTGCTGACATTCATCTGGGGTCCAAATACGTGTGCTACCTGCATCACGTCCGTCAGCATTGAGTGACTGCGCCAACCCCCATTTTGACATTCCATAAAGAATACCAAAGGATACAGTCTTCGCTGCTTGACGCTCTTCTGGATAGTGCTTTTTGATGTACTTACATACTGCGCGTTCCACGTAAACATTGAAATCCTCTGATCCGCGTAGGAATCCTTTAGCTAAAGCTTCAGCCTCATATTCACGTTGATCTACTTGTAATCCAAAAGAAACCTTTGCATTACGTGAATGCATGTCTATCTGGTTCTTGTAGGATTTAATAAATAGTTCTTCGTTAGACACAGCTCCAGCTATACGGAGTTCCAACTGCGATTGGTCTGCGTTTACTATTCTCCAACCAGGTCGAGGAATAAAGGCTTTCTTAACCTTGAACTCATGGAGTTCTTCATAACCAGGAGCCGTAGATGGCATACCTGACGGAATATTCTGAAGATTGGCATCTCCTGAAGAAGACAGTCGACCTGTGACCGTACCAACAAGATTAAAATCTGCACGGAGTCTATTGTCTAATCCTGTATGAACAAGATAGCCATTAAAGAACGTAGATAATAATTTTGTTGCACGGCGATGTTTACGAATCGTCTGTGTAAATGGAGTATTAATAATGGATAAAGCTGCGTCATTTGTAGGCCTGCTTGAGTCGGATGAATCGTCCTCATCAGATCTGCCCACAGCGAAAGGATCTAGGTTAGGAACTGGGTACTTAAACTCATCATACATAACCATACTTAAAACGTCAGGAGAAGACCACAGGTATTCCTTGCCACCACAAAGTTCTTTTAGTTGCTGTTCATACCGTACAACAATGTCTTCAATCTTTTTACGGCTAGTATCTACCCAATTCCTGTCAACAAGGAACCCATTGTGTTCCATTTCTGCCAAGGGGAACAGTGCATGAGTCATTACCCAATGAGCAGGAAGCATCTTGCGTTCCCTGAAGAATCCCATAAAGATATGATAAATTTGCAGGGTAGCATCAGCGTCAGCACAGTTATATGGAGCCATAACATCCATATTTACCTTTTCCCACTTAGTCTCAGTTATTCTTCCCTGCTCATCTAAGGTATCTGGAGTAGACTTCATGTCGGTTTCGTAACCACCTAAGTCTGTCCATTCTGCTGCCAATGGTTTTAAGCCATATCCGTACTTACCCTTGCCAGGATTCAGCATAGCTGCCATAAGCATTGTATCTCCAGCTAAATGCTTCGTATGAATGTCATTGACAAGCTTTAGAAAGAAAATATCAAATGCTACGTTGTGACCAGTGAATTGAATATTAGATTCCATGAACCTTTTTAGAGGTGCATGGTACGCTGGGTCATCCTCATAAGGTACACAAATAGCCATCCCTGGACCCCAGGAGAAGCTTACACACCTTAATTTTGGTGGATACTGTGCATCAAATTCAGTCTTTGGGTGAATGGAACGACCATTGGTCTCGATATCGAATGCGTGTACACGTTTATTTAACCTCTTATCTGTGAGATGCCTCTCTACCCAATCCTCAAATTCTTTTGGAGATTCAAGAAGATAGTACTTGTCAGGTGGTTTGATTGTAGCACCGAGAGACAGTCTCTCTGCCTGTCTAAAGCAAGCCTCTACAGCACTTCTTACCTTAATATCACTTACAAACTTTACAGGGTCATAAGTGACTATAATTTTAGCTTCCCTAGTTACAATATGCTTAGGGTCTTTACCTGGAGCGCTGAAAGAATAAGTTAAAGGCTTTACCGTCATAACACGGTTTAAAAGCTCTGTCATCTTCCCACCAAGGTTAAATGGAACTGCTGCTGCTTTTCCCATACAAATAATGACATCAGGCTGGATATTAAGAAGTTCTTGTCGAAGTCTTTCCTCACAACACTGAATCATTAACTTTGTCGGGTCCTTGGTATGTGGGCACTTTACTACTGAAGTGAGATACACTTTATTAGCAGTAATATGTGCTCTAGTCCAGCTTCTAATAAGATCCCTGGCTTCCTTAGAAACCAGGGCGTTATCAGAAACTGGAGCACCTGTGATTAACATAATAATTCGCTCTGTATCGGATTCCCTATGCTTGCCAGTCAATAGTAGTCTGTCAGAGGTAAAACATGGAGAACTTTGATTATGCAGAGAACATTTGTTGCAATGGAAAGCAGGAATTACGTCGCTAGTAAGCTGCGTTAAGTCAGGCTCAACATCTCCGTTACCAGAGGTCGTTTTTCTCAGTGCCTTCCTGCTGATCCCGAATGACAGCGGAATCAAGTTGGACAGAATTTGTAGGTGCTTCATCGTAATGCTCTAGAACCCCCCTTCTGAACTTTAGAACACGTACAGATTGTTTATTGATCTTTACAATATTGGTTGGACCCCCATTTTTAGCAGGTTTTACTTGTCCTGCGTGGATTAACTGGTCATAAATAGCACTTGTAGAGTACTTTAGTCCAACGCCGTTTATTGATATACGGAATCGGTTAACTTCTGCCAATGCAAGGCTTCCTAACAAGTATACCTCTGATGGGGTTATCCAACCAATTCTCTTGGCGTTTTCTGGGTGTTCAGTATCATCCATCCCGTTGTATCCTTCAAGATAACACTGCCCAGACTGAAGCAACTCTGTTAATGTAGAAATGAAAACGAATCCAGCTTGTTCATCGCGAGTAGACATGTTCATTGTATGCAGAATTTCCTCAATCGCAAAATCATATTCTGACTGTAAGTCTTCCAAGCCTAGAAACTCCGCCACTGCATCCCATGCGATAGAGTTAGCAGCCAGGGATTCAGATACACGACCATGAAACGCCTTGTATTTAGAACGTCTTTCTGCGAGAAGCAGCTCGTAATCATGCTCGCGAAGTTTACGTTGACAAAGAAACTGAATATACTTGCTCATGAGGCCCGGTAGTAGATTGGCATTTGCTTGTGCTCTGGTAAGATGATCAGAATCTCCACGACCAGGTATTTTAAGCAGGAGTATACGAGAAAGTACAGACGCCTCTCCCTGAGGAATATCTTCTGCTGTGGAAATCATGTTTCCACGGATATACCAAGTTTTGCCAATGTTTAAATCTGCACGCATACGGCCACGTCCATGACGGTCACCATAGTTCTGAATACAGCTTGTCAGAGCCTTGGGGTTGATGTCTACACCCTTATAGTCATCAACTACATACGGCATATCTTTGACAAAATATCCATTTTTCTCAATAGCATTAGTTGTAGATCTCCAAGTTTCAAAGTCACCAGTTTTAAAGTTCCCAAAAAAGCTAGCCATAAGACCTGTATAACTTGTTTTGAAACTGCCTGTTAGACCGACTACCCATAGACATACCGGTTTGGCCATTGGAACAAAGTGAGCCAAGGGTGACCAAAAGATATGTGCCAAGTAAGGTAAAGTCACTTTGTAAGGAAATACTTTGAGAATTTCTTCTCTAACTAATGTCTTTACAAACTCCAAGTCTGCAGGAGGATCATCTAAGTAATAATTACGCATGTAAGCCGGATTGTCTGGAAGTTCGACTTTAATGTCATTTAACTTGTGAAATCCCTCTGCGTTAATAAATCCTGTTGGAGAGATATATCTGTCTCCTCGCCATCCTGTATGGGTGTAAATCATTTCTTCCGGGATATCTTGAAGATGATTTCGAGATAGTAAGTTGCAAGATTCACGCATGTAACTCATGCATCTCGGCTTTACCCATACGCGTGACCCCAATAGGGTGACCACAGAAGAGTATAACTTTTTATCATCTGCATACTCTTCAGGACTAAGTTCTAATCGCTCTGACCTGGAAGCTAATGATACACGTAGAACAATCTTACGTTCTACGTCGTCATCACCAGCATCTAATAGTATATCACGTTCAGTTTCCATTATAATATTGGAAATCTGTTCCCAATTTATACTATTTTTAGTTTCTACTCTCATTTGAATTCCATAGCCCATCTCATTAAGTACCTTTCTATACCTAACTTCAGAACTATCTTCCACTTCTTCAATGAGTGCAGGTAAAGATACTCCGGATATGGCTCCGTAACTCTTTAAAAACAGCTCACGGTCAATAGGACGCAGCTTCTTTGCGTACTTAATCAGCTTTGTTTTGATTGTTGCCTGCTCTTCAATTGTAGCATCCTTTGCAGAATCTGCGAGTCTAGTACCAATCCAGCTGAATGCAGGAGTTCTTGCATTATATGCAGCCTGTAAATCATCAAAGGTATGATCAGCAGCCCAAGAAGCTGGGTCGTCCTTTTCCTTGTAATCATGGGGAACTATAATGAACGTCTGTGGAAATGCATCAGCCAGTTTATACGCGTAATCCATTCCTGCGTCATCATTATCTGGCATGACATAGAGGTTCTTTTTGCCCATATTGGTTAAAATGCCTATGCCATAATTCAGATTTCCACCGCCACTAAAGCAGTATATTGGTTCAACGGCAGTATCATCATAGGTGTAAACCATGCTGGTAAGAGCGCCTACGTCAAACTCACCCTCTACAAGGATAGCATCTTCAGACGGGCTTCCGTGCATGTTCCAGCTGAAATAGCCAGCGCTCTCTTTCTTGGAAGTTTTGCGCCCGAGAAACATAGTGACTTTGTTACCATCTTTCTCCTTGAATACATTGCGAATCTTTATTCTTCCAAATTCTTCGTAGGAATGACGGTAGAACATAAGGAGAGAACCAGTTACAAGAGGTTCGTGTCTGCGTTCTGGGATTAACTCAGGTTCTAGTAACTCATAATAATTGTGTTCTGACAACCATGATTCAACCTCAGATACAGTAGGATAGAATCCGATAGGTGCCATAGGAATAGTACGGACATCAATATGTCTACTTGCTATATATGAACGAAGCCCTGCAGCATCCTCAGACTCCATTAGTAATTTATTAGTCCATGCTAGGAATTCACGTAACGCATGGTTACGCTTACTAGCAGCTACTTGTTGCTCGGTTTCTTGGATAAAACCATGTTGAACCAACCAATAGTTTGCACCCTCAGTGGATGATGTCTCGGGTATTCCAGAACGTTTGATGATTTCAATGAGTCCACCTCCAATAGACTCAGCAAAACAATGCCAACGTTCTTCTCCCATGTCATTGAGATAAACGCTTAACGAGCGCTGATGTTTATCATTATGAAAAGGACAAAATCCAAGAGCACTTGATCCGCTTTGCCGCCATCCAAAATCATGGTTTGGAAAAGCAGTTTCAAAAGCTTCTACTAACATATGCTCACAACCTTTCTTTTTAGTCTGCAATTCTATTATACTTTATTCAAATACGAATTGCAAGAGCTTTTAAATGTACACCAGTTACATTTAAATGACCGTGTCGCGGGCCAAACCATATCACTTTCAGCTTCCCACAATTTATATTCTAAATATTTCAGTGTATTCCAATATTTATCTCGAAATTCTTCTGCTTCCTTAGGATATATAGTGTTCCATACAACCTTTTCCTTGCGAATGAAGTTTAAGCCCACAACAGCTTTTCTCCACGGCAACTGAAAGATACTTGTTAGCATCATTGTGTAGAGGTTTAACTGTGGATGTTCTTTGACGCGCTGTTTAGACAGTGCTGACTTGTTTGTTTTATGATCCACAATGTAAAGTATGCCTTTATTTGAATCATATGCCCAGAGGTCTACGATTCCGCGGAAGTACGTAGAATTAGCTTCTGTGGGAATATATGGGGCTCTACTGCATCTCTGGGTTAAACCATAGGGCTCTTCCACATGGTCTTCAGTAATTCCCTCTTGTGATAAGAAGTTTTTCCATTTAGTTGTAAACTCCATTATATACTGAAGAAATCCATCTACCTCAGAATAGATTTCCCCGGTAGTATCTTTGTCCCTATAGAGTTCATATGATTGATGTAGCCAGCTTTGCAACTTTAGTATAGACGGGCTTCCATCCGTTATGGATTTTGCAAGTATCTCGTGTGTCAAGCTTCCAAGGGTTAATGCAGAGGACTCTTCCTTGTACCCTTCCATATAAACCTTGTAAAACTTGTAGAGACAACTGCACGCTGTATCTACCCTAGAAGAAGACCAGGGGAGGTATTTAGCCTCCCCTAGTAACATATCTAGGTCGCCATTAATAACGTGTTCGCTCATAATCTTGACCTCTTTTATTTATTTGTGATCTAATGCTTCTTTTGCTCGCTTTGCTTTCTCAATAGCATCGGTGTAATCCATTGTTATCCAACGCCTACTTGCGATGAAGTCTGCGAGGTGTACAATAAATTGCACTCTAGATCCTGGTTTTTGATTTCCCCACTGTCCCATATGTGATACTACGAGTGTAGCTATTGCTTTACCAGTTTTTTCATCACCTATTTCTTTGCCGAAATTATATATTTCTTGAGCTGCAATGTTTGGGTGAGTTCTAACTGTAGTGCCAGATTCATTTCTACCCTGTTTAAACGTATCATGAAGCAAGCACGCGGCAATAATAAAACTCGTATCAATCGGTGTGACTTGCAAGTACTCTAGTTCACAAATAGCTTGAGCTATGATCGCTACTGCCATGGAGTGTCTTACTAATCCACCATCACCAAGAGAATCCATGGGATGGTATTTTCCTGACACGCTAGCAGGTACCCACATAAAGTAATCTGGAACTCTTTCATGGATGAATCTTTGTGTGAATTCCCTGATCTTCTGGTTCTTTATGATCCAGGTAAGTAAAAGGTAATTTTTTATTGTTTCCTTTGCAGTTGCATTCTGAACATTCATGTACTCCTGCTCCTTGTAGGTCTCCTGATTCAATCGTATTCATATGACATTTCTCTTGAATTTGCTCTAGAGTATGCGATTTTTCTAGTTCATTTCCTAGAAGAATGAAGCGTAATCTAAAAAATTCGTATACTACACAATCCACTGCGCGATCACGGTTTTCGTAGACATCCGGTGTCTTGGCTAGTGCCACATGATGCTTGTCTACTAGAATTCCTACGACACGTGCCATTGCGTACCACTCGTTAGCATCGTATTCCTTAGGGAAATTACGACGAGCAAGTTCTCTGATTGAATGAAACTGGTCGCTATTATCACTGTAGGCTGTTGATTTTGTATAAAACATCGGATCAATAAGTCTCGCTACTGCTAAATCAATCCAGCTATCTTGTGATAGGTTAGAGTTTGTGAGTTCAGTGAGGGATCTCGGATCAATCATCATTTTCGCCAGTCCTTTCATCAGTTTTAGCTTCAGGAATCTGCTGTGCAGTGTTATACTCAGCTACGATAGTATTGGTTGTTACTATTGCAGTTGCATACAAGAACTGTAACATCTCCCACAATCTACTATAAATTTTATTGCGACAAATCTCAACAGCTGCCTGTTCATCATAGGTATCAGGGCTTGGTGAAGAGATGGTCTCAGTGATAATGAAGTTATTACGGCATCTAGCTGATACAATCGTTGTTCTTCCGTTGGGGAGTTTAGCAATATCCATGTTCATGATGAACTTAGGAACCAGCTCAGGAGAAAGTGCGCCATTCTCTGAAAGTTGAATTACAAGACCTTCAATGTCTTCCATAGATTCTGTAGTTTTACCAGGAGTAACACGTTGACAATGAATTACAGGGTACTCCCTCATCGTTTCTTGTTGTTCTACATCGGTTTCCTTCTGTTTAACCTCTGTGGATTTTGGCTCAAGATTAGACATTTAAAAAACTCCTTTCAAAAATACGGGGTTGAAGACTACTCTCCTCAACCCCCTATGTAATTTACTACTTAAAACGGAATCTCTTCTGATCCGCCGGGTGCAAGCTCTGCTGCAAGAGTTGTTCCCATCTTCTCAAAATCAGTTGATGTTTGTGCGCCTGCAGTATCGAAGGAGGATTTCTCGGTTAACTGGCGTTTATGATATTCCAGCTGTGCAGTACGAATATCTGCGATTTGGTGCATTGCATCAATGTACTCAGGAATAGAATCCTCATTCAGCAGTGGTTCATCTGCTTTGGGAGGGATTACATCCAGCTTATATACAAAATATTTGCTGCCGATCTTGGTGTTAGTGGCTTCCTTAGCAGAAATCTTTACCTTGAACATGAAAATTGGTTGACGTTTGTAACGAGTACTCAACGCACGCAAAGCTGTATCAAGAGTACGACCTGCTTTGAAAGAGGTCTTTGAAAGAATTACACGGTACATATCAGTAGGATTATCATTGATAGTGATAATCATGTTATACTGTGTCAAGCAATGATCAGACTGAGTAAAATTGTTGTACATGCAAGTACGGCAGCTACCGTATTCGCTACCGAAGTCTCCATCAGGAGAATTGTATGTTGGGCAACTGCACTCAATACCGCTACCTGCTTCACGGGGAACAAATTTTGCACGAGATCTCCAAGTGCGCAGAATACGGCAGGTTACTTCTTCGCCCAGGCATTCTTTTGTGGTATCGTTGATAAACATACCTGCGTACACATCTGGGAAATTTCTGTCCTGAACCTCTGGGCTCATAGCTTGAGTCAACTTGAGGACTGGGATGGAACTAAAAGTGACTGCCCCTCCTTCAATACCAATATCACCCTCAAATTCGTCTCCAAAGTCTGGGATGTTTGATACTGCTTCCATTTGTTTTGTGTCTTCAGTTTTAGCTTCTTTTGCCATTGTTATAAGCTCCTTTCTGATTATGACATTTTCTGTCCTTGCATGATTATTGTATCATGCCACAAAACGGATGTCAAGTAAAAAAATGAAGAATAAAATAGGCCCTCGGTGTTGTCCGAGAGCCTATTGGACTTAGCATTTATAAAGCTGGGGCTAAAAAATGCTAATATATTAATAATTGTATGCCTGCCATATGCCTGAACTTCCAGGTACTGTTTATCCTGCTAGCTTTCGCTAGAAGTAGAACATAGGATTTTTGTAATATTCTATGTAACTGATGTTCTGTAAACTTGTATAACTAAGAAACTAAGCAACTTCTAACTAACCAGCTAACGTGCTCCGGCTATTTTGGATTCATGTATATCCATCCTAGGTCGCCAACCTTATCATTTGGTCATGCTTTTTGCAAGTTGTATGCATGAAGAAATATTCTTCTTAATTATATAACAGTCTTTGAAGTTACTACGGTATACAATTATAATAATCGTGGCGGAAAGGGTGGGATTTGAACCCACGGAAGATTTGCGTCTTCGGCAGTTTTCAAGACTGCTGTCTTAAACCACTCGACCACCTTTCCGGATGGAGCTCCTGATAGGGCTTGAACCTACAACCTAATGTTTACAAAACACTTGCGCTGCCAATTGCGCCACAGGAGCATGTTGGTCGGGATGACAGGATTTGAACCTGCGACACCGTGATCCCAAATCACGTGCGCTACCAAACTGCGCTACATCCCGATGGCCGAAGCGTCTAAGACTTGAACTTAGAATGTCGGTTTTGGAGACCGAAGTGTTACCAATTACACCAACGCCCGGTAAATGGTGCCGCCTAAGGGACTCGAACCCTTACGGAGTTATCCACTAGATCCTAAGTCTAGCGTGTCTGCCAATTCCACCAAGGCGGCATTTATGTTAAATGTGATTAACAGATTTGGAGGTTCAGCTGGGGTTTGAACCCAGGACCAGAGTATTATGAGTACCCTGCTCTTCCACTGAGCTACTGAACCTTGAAAGACACGCTGCATTTCATACATATATTATAATAAGAAGCACAGCAAATGTCAACTTTAAATTATGTACTTTTTGTGAAAAGCCTCTGAACCACGACAAGGTAGTACATACTCAGAGGGAGTAGTGGAGCCTGACTATGACTCCACCACCTGGTTACCCAGAGGCCCACTACTCCTTAGGGAGCTTCCCAGCCCAACCCTTAATTACGGTTGGAAGGCATAAGATTCCCCAAATTACACCAACGATAGCCACTAAAATAAACGGCGCATTTTCAGCTACAAACTTCATGCTCTCACCTCCTACTTATGAAAGTTGTCTGCCCACTTGGTAGTATACATGAGAAGAATCATTCCGCCAAAGCAAGATACGATTGCAATGATTCCGATACCCATTAGTTCAAGTACACTAGGTTCAGCCATTTTAAATTCCTCCTATCATGGATACTGGTGGAGTACATGAAGAATAAAGGCTATGTACTCCACATATTATAAAGTTAGATATCAGGTAGATTCTAACTGCCTTTACTAAAATTATACCTAAGAGCCGCTTAGTTATTTAATTTATGTAATAGTTTGGGTGACGCTTGCCATTCGTGGGATAACATTAAGTCAGGGGATATCTCAAAGGAGATGTATCCCTTTTCTGTAGTTTGGACTGCCTTAAATGTACAACCGTCTTTAAATGTTACTTGATAGAGCTGTCCGGCATTAGCATAGAGATAAAAATAATCAGTAACCTCATGGTCATCTTTGTTTTTAGTAGTTACTTGACGTCCAGCATACTCGGCAAGTTTAAGTATGCCATTTCTTAAGGCGGTTTGTTCATCTGCGTTTAGGATAGAGGATGACTTGGCTGTTCTAAGATACCTAATAAATTCGTCTTTTTCTACAAATTGATAATTCTTAGGTGACAAGATCACGTCATCGTGCCACGATTCATCACGCAAATTATATGATCCCATCATACAAAATATCTGGGAATTTGTTAAGTTATCTTGTAGTACCCTTGGTGGCATCACTTTTGGTGTTGAATTATTATTTACAAGGTTGAAAGCTACTACACAGATAATTAATCCACAGATAATTGCTACTAGTGTCTTTAAGTGTGTTTTCATTGTAATCTCCCCCGGTTTGTATTTAGTTTAAAATAGTAGACGGTTTATCGGCCTCGTTTTTAGACCTCTCATCCTTTTTGTTATCCAAAAATTCATCAATGTCCTTAGTCATTTCTTCAAACTCGTAGTCCATGTTCACTAGTTGAGGAGCGTGTAATACGGCCTCAGCACCATCAATAGTCACAAGTACATCTGGATCTTCCAACTCTTTGATCCAGTTGATTATTGGAGTTGTAAGCTCCTCGAATTCCTCGTATTGTTTCTTTGTAAACATTTATTTTTCCTCCTTTAATTAAAATAGAAGAATCCGCCGATGACTCGAACATCGGATCTCCTCAGGTACCAGGGTGATCTTACCGCTTGATCTACGAATTCTTCTACATTATACTTATACCAATTTTAGGAATGGATTTGTAGATAAAGTTCGTAAGCTTTGCAAAGAGGCTCAATAACAGAGTCTTTATACCTGTAAGATTCTATCTGCTTATTGCTGAATTTAGCTTTATCCCATACTTTCACTGCATACTCTTCCGTTTTGAGATTGTTTTTGGTTGTCAACCTGCCTACTATGTTGGCTGACACTTTCCTATTGAACTTTTTACTCAAAATGTTAGCTAAATCTGTAGTAGTATGGTAGTTGCATTCTATCTTGGGCAATGGCAGGTATTCTTTGCCCGTAAGCGTTGCTACTGCTACAGATTTCAATGTTTCCTTATAAAGCTCATTGGAAACTGTGTCTGCTATGGAAAGAAGTAGCTTGCTTTGTTCAGTTCGTAATTTCATTGTTTCCACTGCCAGTCTTTGAATTTCTAGGTCCTTGTCTACAGGTTGTTTTGGAATCTCATACTTCCCTGTTTTACGAATGGAGGGTAGTACTTCGTCAAATACCCAGCGCTCAAACTGCTCTGCCGCTGGAAGCTTACTACGAATAATTAAACGATAAATATCACCCTCCGGAATAATGTTCACCTCCAATGAACTATTGCCTTGTGGATGAGGTATATAACATTTCGTTACATACCTACAGTGGTCATTTACTGCTTTGGATATATTAGTATATCCTAGTGCCTTTGCCACATCACTAGCAACGAACCAGATCTCACCATCTCGTTCAATAGTTCTTAGTGCACCAAAAACTTCATTGTTGAATACAGTTATGTTGCTCATGTTATTTTCCTCCTTAGTACTCAAAGGTTTCTTTGAATAATTCTACTTTATCTTCAGGACACCCGTGTATATTTTTGAAATCGCTCTTTATGCAGATCTCAACTACATGATACCCGTTTTCCTTGGCATACTCAATGTACGGCTCCATGTATATACGCTTATGGAAAACATTAGCTACAACTACAGGATTTATCCCCGTGATCATAGCACACTCACAGTCTAGTTGACAACATCTGTGGGCTTCATATAGCCTGCTTGGATCGAATTGATAAAATCCGTCAGAAGCTGTAAAATAATCGTCTGCACTAAAAATTACTCCGTCAGTGCCTTTAATTAATTGTTTACCAAGGGTTGTTTTTCCGGAACCTGGCACCCCTCTAATTAAATATAAAACTTTATCCTGCATAAGTAGCCTCCTTGTATCTAACTGTACAAAGTCCTGGATCTGTATATACTTGATCCCCTAAGTTGTTGGGGATACTATCATTGTCATCATATTCGCCTAGTACTTCTGCCTTAGATATGTGACTCGCTAGATCTTTAAACTTTGCATGATTATATATGCCTACTAATTTACCTTCGTTGCTATACGCATAAATTTTTGCAAACCTATAATTATAAACAAGTTCCCCTGTAATAAAGCGTACTGCACGGTTACCTATGAATGGTAAGGTTTTCTCTAGCATAAATACAAGGCAGTCATGAGGACTTAATGCTCTTACTAAAGTTTGCAAAACAATCATGCTGTTTTCGTCAAATCTGAATGTAACCTCTACCAAATATGACTTTACAGTGTTGAATAATGATTTGTTAGTATCTGACATACGTTTTCTCCTGATAATAAAAACTCCCCAGAATATCGTGGTATTCTAGGGAGGTGTTGTTGTTTGGAGCGGATAACGGGAATCGAACCCGCATATATGGCTTGGAAGGCCACTATTCTACCGTTGAACTATATCCGCAGTTATTATACTAGCAGTTAGATGTCAATGTGTCAGTTTACTTCGTCAGGAACATTGATCATTGTAATTGCGTTACTTTCGTTGATTAATGCATTCAATTCTCCATGAATATAAAGAGCCATGATATTAGCAGCTTCAGCTTCTGCAGGGTTAAAATATACGCAGGGCTGTGCCAGCAATGCGTCAGCGGTGTTTTTATCCATGCTTTCTGTAATCGTCTTGGAGAAGCTCTTCTTATTGAAGTTCTCTGCAGATTCTGTTGACTTTACAATGCAGGTGTTAAGGGCACTAGAGAAATCTTTGATGCTATCATTTAACTTTGTAGTGATAATAATAGCGTCAGCTACAGAGATATCACCAAAGGCGTCAGTATGAATCATGGTTTTACTATTTGATTCTTGGATTGCCAAGGATACTGCACGATAGTACTTCATAAGGTCTTTGTAAGACTGAATCGTAGCAGTTATTTGAGATGTGGTCTCTTTGCGGTTTCCTTCTACATTAGTAACCTTTGATAATATAGAAGTTGTTTTAGAGTTTCCGTATGCGTTTGCGGCAATGTGTTTGATCTTTACATTGATCTTTGCTTTTGTTGTTTTGAGTTTTGTTAATGCTCGTGCTACACTGATTTGAGTCATGGTATGTAGCTCCTTTCTGATTACTAATTACTATAAGCTAAAAATGGGGTCGCAGACAGTATCACGACCCCAAGTTAGAAAGAGGTGTCCCTAAGGGACGTCCCAAAGGGCTAGTTACAGGGCGTAGGAGTTGGAAGCAAGTTTAAAGCCAAACTTCGGAGTGCTTACGCCTTCAGTACCATTCGGCAAACGGAATGGTTTTGCTTTGCGATCCTTGCGAAAGATCGTTCCAATGTTACGCAGACGAACTTTGTTTCCTGCAGTAAGTTCATCTTTAAGGATTTCGCAAACATCCATCCAGATCTTGTATGCCTGATGTTTTGGCACACCCTCTTTTTCTGCAATCTTTGCAGTAAGTTCTTTTACAGTAGTTAAAGCCATTTTTAATGGTCTCCTTTCATGTTTTTATATATTGCAACTTAGCTAACTCGTAGATCAATAGCTCTTAAGCTCACTAAGTAAGACAACTTGTACAATGAATCAAGCATTTTTACAGTTGCACTCTTCATAAATTTACTTGTAAATCTACGTACTAGACTCAACATTTTTACTTCGTCTCCTCTTTTTTATGGGTGCGTCTGGTCGAGCGCCACGCGCAATCTGAGCCATGACATAAGCGTCGTTTTCGTCGTCACAATTGCTCCGAAAACCCCATTTGTTTCTTACTCCCTGCATGACTGCTAATTTGTCTGCAGAACCCTTTCCAGTTGCAACTTTCTTTGCAAAAGTAGGAGCTACTAAACTATATGCTATTTTATGTTCACCAAGAAAATATTCAATTACTCCACTAAGTTTACCTAGCTTAAATGCGTTAAACTCAGATGCAAATGATGCACCTTCCATAACTACATAAATATCGTCCGTATTGAAATGTAATAAATTATCAGATAATGCATCCAATAATTTTTGTACACGAACATAAAATGGGTCCTTGGGTGTACCAGCCTTGATATGGCAACTAACTAATGGAACATTATGTGTTCCATCTAGAATTACAAGTCCTGTAGACGAATAAGAAGGATCAATTCCAACGTAATACAGATAGTCTGATTGAGTAAAAGGAGAGTCCTCAGTTAAGTATTCTATTGTGATGGTTCGTTTTGTATGAGCCATTCATCAACGATCTCCTTTATTTTATCCTTCTTTTTATCCATCCATCCGTCTTCAACCATTTGTGTACGTAGGTATTGAAGACCAGAGTCTTTAAGGCTCTCGTATTCCAATGGAGGAATTTTAAGAGATTTACATATTTCTGCCTTTGTTAACTGTGGTTGTCCGTTAAGCCCAAGCTCATAATTTAGAAATTTAGCTAGTTTAGGTTCTGAAAGATCTAAATCAGATATTAATGACTCTACGTAACTCTGTAATTCCGTAGAAATGTATTCATCCTCTGCACTTTTGTGTGTTGGCATTCCTAGAAAATCATATGGATCTAAGTCATCTTTGTCACCATCAGAACGTAGGTCATCTAAACTCTTCAATCGTGAAGCAATTCTGTTGAGTAATTTTAACTCGTCTAATGCTTCTTGCTTGATGTTTAGTTTTTCAAGTATTTGTGCATCTGTCCAGCCCATCATTGAATACTTTATAAAATTAAAAAGTCGTTCTTTGTTATCCCTAGCAATATATAGCCCACCAAGTGGAAGGAGCTCATTGCGTACTTCAATATAAAGAAATTTTAGTATCCAATAATGTGCATATGTAAGAAACTTTACGTGTTTAGTAGCATCGTATCTACTAGCCGCCTCGTATAACCCTACAGCGCCAGCCTGCAATATATCATCTGAAAAATGTCTTCCAGAAGCTATTTGCATTGCCTTAGCTATAATATAGCGATAGTGATGAACAAGGAGCTGAAAAGCTGCAGTTTGATCACCTTTTCGTATCTGTTCACAGAGTACTGCGTCTGAAACGTCTGATGGTTTCTGATGCTGAAGTAATGTAAGTAGCGAACTATGTACTCCTCGCTTTTTGGCTAAAGCTTCCAAGTCATCATTAGAGGGGCTATGAGTAGTCTTTGTGCTCATAATGCCTACCTCGCTTTATTATCTCTGTTTATGGATACAGTATAGCATACGATGTAGGCATTGTCAAGCACTTTTAGGAAAAATTATTTAGATTTATTTGTTAGACACTCAGAAACTATTTCTAGATACGCTTGAGGCTTTCCGTCGAACATGCTAACCTGGGAGATTCCGACCAAGTTAAAGTATTCACGTGGCACTGCGTATTTCTTGAAGTATTTAAATTTCTTACATAGTTGGTTGTCCTTTGTATCGGAATTGATAAAAAGCTCAGCATACTTTTCTTGGAAGAATTTATGACAGTTAAAACATTTTACTTTGCACAAGTCCTTCTCATCTGCACCAAACCACATTCTTGTACAAACATATTTCAAGAACTGAAGTCCTTGATAAATTGTGCGAGGAATTCCATCCTTGCAGCGAGATCCTGAATCTACGAACACTATAGGCCAATCTAAAGCTAAATACATAAGCATATCGTTGTCAACGGAGTTAAGAAAAGCTTTGTAATTTACTTGTTCCAAATGTGTAGATTGCAAGTGAGAGAAATGAAATTCTGCTTCCCCATCTTTGAACTTTTCTTGGAATTCTTTTAGTTGTTCCAGCCCAGTAGTCAGGTTTATGTAGATTATAACTTTCATGTTAGTCCTCCTTTTGTTCCTCTGCTGCCCTTTCAAGTCTCTTAGCCCAACGCAGTGTTTTCTTTTGCAACAAGTTTGGATCAAAGTCAATTGCAAGAGCGTCAACACAAAGTTTTACGTCTGTGCACTCCTCAATTAAATCCTTGAATGCTTCTTCACTAGATAAGGGTGTTGGATGATTTACATATTTACGAGCTCTTGCAAGTTTAAGTGCTGCTTTGCTTAACTCTGCAGCTTCTTCTGCTAAAGCTACTAATAAATCTAACTCATTGGTATGAATAGTTACATATTCTAATAGTTCTGAACGAGACATTCTATCTAAGTTTTCCATTTGTATTGTCCTCCTTTATTGAATCCTGTTAGAATCTTTGTTTATACAAAGTATCTCCTCATTACACATTGGGTTTTCTTGAAGAAACATCGCACGTGCTACCTCTGAAGACTTACATACATAGTTTTTAATAACTAATTCTGCAGTTGTAAGACTATAACCGCTAACCTCGTAGTTGTGCATTTATTCGTCCTCCATTGCTTGATATGTAGGATCTGTATAAATTTTTAGGTAGCCCTTGGTATGTTTACTACGTAAGTTTTCTACTCCAGGATGACACGTTTCTTCCTCACCGTAGTGACCCAAGTATGTAATGGTAATTTCGTAGTCTAAACAGTTATGATCTATAGCATATTTTATTAGGTCTCTTACTGTCATGTACATCCTTGCCTCTCCCTTCTTATTGCGGCGGAATAACTGTAACTGTTAATTCTTTTCTTCCCCAATTAATGGCTGCTCGATTTGACTCCATAGCAATGTCAATTCTGTTTCCCTTTATTGCACTACCTGTATCATGTGCTAGCATCCATCCAATACCTGGTACGTGCACCTTTGACCCTAAAGGTATTACATTTGGATCAACCGCCAAGGTGCGGTAGGCTACTGCTGGGTTTCCGTCGTATGCAATTCCGTGGCCACCAACATGTGTCCAGTATGCCGTTGCTATTACGTGTAATACGTAATGGTGCTGTTCTGCTTTTGCAACCTTTTGTGAGAATACTGGCCATCGTATTTGCATAGACTTTGGCAAATCAGGGTTTTGGTACTCCGGAAGTTGTTTTGGAGGTAATGTTACCATTAGTGTCAACATTAACATCAATAATACTAGTACTTTCTGCTTCTTCGTCATTATTTTGTACCTCCTTAGTTATCTTTAATGTAGTATATGTGAATTTTGGAATATTGTTAGAGACAGTGTCTTCATTCTGTTTGGTTTTATCAACTATAGCTCGTGATATCTGTATGCTTAGAATGACAAGGATTAAAAGAGTAACCTCAATAATAATCATTGAAGCTTGCAGTGCATTGACTGGTGTTAAAGTTTCCACTATCAGATAACCTCCCACATTGTATTCTCTGGCGCCAGTTCAGCTAATTTAATCAACTTTAAAATTGCTGCTTTGGCATTACCCTCAGTAGGCTCCCAGTAATTCGATGTTTTATCATCACCAAGACTATCTGCCAAATCTTGTAGAATTGGGATAGACTCCTTTACATCCATGCCATCTAAAGTTCTCAAGCTCTCTGGCAGCTTCTTTCTATAGAACTGGGAATAATTGTATGTTACGTTTAACCACAGTTCATTTGTACCAAACATGCTGTACGTTCCGCCTCTTATATCTATCGGCTTATCAAGCTTTACATCTTCTCTAGTATCTTTATAAACAACTGTGCAATCCCAAGACATTTTTAGTTCCTCCTTATACAATGATATCAATACCACAGGGCTTTATTTCCCCTGTTGTTTGATCCTTTGTTTTTCTAATAACAAGCATTTTAGTGTCAATTCCTGTCTGAGTAGCGTATCCACGTGCTAGTAGGTATAGCCCTATAGTTTCGTCTTCAACATTATTAGCTACTGCCCATTCATATAACTCCTTTGGACTCATAGTTTTTCCTCCTTACATACCCTTATTTAGATTTAGCAACACTGTTTCTGGCGACCCATTCATATGCTTTGAAATTCCCAAGTCTGACTTTGTTAGAATCTTGTAATCACTGCTACAATTGAAGCATATGAATTCTATTTTACAATCTTCAGCGTTGTGGTCCAACGCCCACTCATATAATTCCTTAGGACTCATAGTTTTTCCTCCTTTTCTTACCTCTTTCTACTAAAGAACGTAGATACTTTTTCAAAGAACGTCTTCTTTTTACTTGGCGTATCCTCTGTAACCTTGTAAACTCCGTTAGATTCATCCTTTGTCTCAAGACGCTTGATTTGTTCTTTTACGTCATCAAGTGTAAGCGGTGTAGACAGGGTTCGTGTAATGTGTCTGTTGGTCATATTCTTGTATTCTTCAACAAGTTTATCTAGGGTTAGGTCACAGTACTCGTCTACCCAGTCAGCAATATAATACAGACGATCTAATG
>ERZ1034855.54-NODE-54-length-62309-cov-40.121840_pt1 | contig 62309 bp, 104 predicted proteins | sample MGYA00520699_ERZ1034855 | MGnify/ENA primary metagenome ERZ1034855 (study PRJEB33766, sample SAMN09781730) | gut metagenome | biome: gut microbiome | host: Homo sapiens | place: Madagascar | study: EMG produced TPA metagenomics assembly of the PRJNA485056 data set...
ATCTTGTTTATATTCCGTAAGGGGGAACATTCCTTAAGTTTTTTAACTTAAAAATGCAACAAAATTTTAATTTTTGCTTTCTTTTTCAAGTCAAACCAAGCACATATAGGTTGGCATTAGTTTGTGACTTTTATGAAGACATGTCTTGGATCACATTTAATAATCTCATCGATTGCATTTGAAATTTCAAAAGAATTGTCAGCATCGGATAATTCATTTGAAGTCTTTGCGAATCGATCCAAGACAGCGCAGGAGTGATACCCATGACTTACATCAAAAGCATACCATTCACTGAATTGCGTAAAAGGATTCCAAGGATTGTCAATTGTCGACAACATAGATTGCTTTTCAATCATAAAGCATCACCTCCAATCAACTATATTTATTAACTGTAGACACAGAAACACCTACAGCATCGGCAACCTCAGCTATAGTACGTCCTGCGGCGATCATATTGTGGATTCTACGCTGTTTAGCATCGGAGAGTTCTGCATCACCACGTGGCATGGAACGCTGCTTAACATCATCCATATCAGTATTAGCCAATACTCGCATGAGTAAACTATTGCTAACAGCACCAGATTGTATAGCATCCCACTCTCTATCCGTAATGTTAATACGAACACTCTGCCTATTAGCCCCAAAGCGTATCCTAGCGGCAGATAGTGCCTGTTGCCGGAGTCGTTTCTCTTCTCCTTTGGTTATATCAGGGTTCTCAAGCTTCTTCGCTTTGACAACAACATTAGCAACAATCTGAGCCTGACGCTCTCTTGGGGCGTTCTTAAGTGCCACATTAAGCTTGGCCTTTAATGAGTCAACTTCCGAAGCATAGGTTTGCTGAGCAGTCTTATTTGTTTGAATAGAGGGGGTGGCTACATACTCTTTACGGGCCTGATTGGCCAGAGCTTTCAAACGATTTGCATAATTTGCATATGCACGTTCAGTTGGGGTATCGGCATCCGAGATAAGTGTTCTCGCGTCGTTTGTCTCGAACATACGAGTTGACTTTTCTTCGGCATAGCTTTTTACACCATTCTTATCCGTAAAACTTCGTCCTGTTTCTCTGAACTTACGTTCTCCAGTTAAAGGATTTGTATCTCGATCAATACTAAAGTTCTTTCTTTCCGGAACACGAACCTCACTCTTAGCACGAGAAATAAGCGTTGCAACACCACCGCCGCCTTGGTATTCTTTCTTCAATGCGTCAATATCGCAATCTTGATAACAACGTTTATAGTCAAGATTGTGTTTTTCAGCATCAATGATGCACATCGAATACTTAACGGCTCTGGCAATCTCGGAATTAGGAGCACCTTGAAGTGTCATATCGGTAATAAGATTCGAAACAACGCCCATTTGCTTTTGCTTGTAATCTGGATTGATCTTTTTCATTCCCGGATAACCTTTATACTCGATTTTCGGATCAAAATCTTTTAATTCTTTCAAAGGTTTCTCGGAACGGATACGAATCTTATCATTTACTGGAATTACAAGAACCGTATCTCCGTCAAAATCAGCACCAGATAACTGCTCTGCTACCTTGGAACTAATGCCAATAGCATCTTTAGCATCCGCACCAATAGAGCTTTTGCCTTCTCTATTGCGATTATTAACAACGAGTCTCGGGATTTCAAATACACCAGCATGAGGGAAGCGAATCAAGACAACTTCTTCGCCATCTCTATATTGAGGGGCAAATACTTCAGTTGGTTTAATCGTCGTCAGGGGAAGAATAACCTGTGTTGCTTGTCTCGGGAGAGCGGCAGCTTTAAGATTAACAGCGGCAGAGTCACAATCCTCAGAGAATGTATCAAGAAGCTTCTTTTTTACAGCAGGATTTGTCAACGACATAATCGTATCGAATTCTTGCTTCTTTTCATTATAAGACTGATCCAACTGTCTCTTAATAAGAGAAATTGGCTGTTTGGAAAGAACCTGCGCAGAGAGTGTTTTGCTGTAATCAGCCCAGTTTCCTTCTTCGTTTACGATATTAATCGTTCCTTGATGTTTTTCTCCGTCGCCGCCGTCATATTCGACCTGTTTTTTAATGGTCGCACCAAACGGATTTGCCATATCAATTTTTCCATCAGGCGTTTTCTTCATTGGCTTTAAGACGGTATTATCTTTTGGGCCAAGCATCGGAACGTCTTCCGTTTTGTTTGTATTAAACAAAATATCAACACCATCCGGAAGATTATCTGAATAAACGGCCATTCCCTTTAGATAATGACTTCCATCGACGGCAATACGAACCTGAGCATAATTAGCACCGCCAAGAGAAATATCATTTACACCACGTCTGAGTTCGATTGTTCCATCTTTCTCTAAGCCACCCTGATCTCTATATCGAACCTGAACACGACTAGAATCAATACTTACAGGGGGTTTTAAGCCAAGAGACGTCATTTCAGAAACGTTATCATAGTCTCCAATCGATTTAATCGAATCAAGGTTGTTGTAAATATCTTGTTTTGTGGTGCCTTCTGGAGCAAGAATTTTCATAGTCGTAAAATTACGCTTATTGGTAGCCTGTTGGACCCGAATCTCAACGACATCGAAACCTTCTTGACGAAGCATGGCCAAGGCAGTGTCCCGTCGCTCCGCAGTAACTTTATATCCGAGAATATCGCTAAGTTCACGTTCAGAAGCTTCGCCAACATCTAGATATTTCTTGGTAGCCATCTGGCTTTTCATGAACTCTGCCGTGTTCTTAGTAAGATTTGCACGTTCGTTAGCTTGCTCTTTCAACAGAGCTCTCACTTGACTCTCTCCAATAGGAGGAACCATCCTCTTTCCGATTTCGACATTAGACAGACCTTGCTCTTTAAGCTTCTTAATATTAGAAATATTTTCCGCTCGCTGCGCGTCTTTACTGATAGAATTCATCTGTCTAAATTCTGTAGAAGAAAGCCCCATGGCCTGCATGATTTCTTTATCAGACAGTCCCTTGCCCCTCATCTCGGCGAGGCCATTTCTAAAATATCCAGTACGCTGATAGGGATTTTCTCCAGAGCCCCAAGGATATCTTCCAGAATGCCGCGGGGTACCATAATGCTTGAGTTCATCATCAGAAAGAACTTCATCTTCTAAGTCTTCATCGTTGACAACAGAATATCCATATCTGTAATCGCATTCACCGAAAGGCATATCAGCTTACTCCTCTCTTCATATCAAATATCATTTTGTCGAAATGAATAATGGTATCCATAATCTTTCTAATCTCTTCAGGATCTGCTTCTTCGCATACCTTGGTTCCGGATTGATATATTCTTAATTCTGTTTTTATAGTTTCCGGACTAATGGCATACTCCAAACAAAACAATGCCGCATAAATTCTAAGCTGAATCATAGACGTTGGTCCTTCTCCAGTTTTTAGATCGTGAATACGAAGTTTATTTTTATTAAATATAATAGAATCCGCCGTACCAAAGCAGTTTTCAGAGTAGTAAAGAGGCTGCTCCGGAGTCATGCCAAAACTGATTGCGTCGTTGACATACATCGCAATGGTAGAATTGCCCGACAGTTTTACGCCTAGCTTAATCGCTTTGGCCGCAAAATCATGCAGTTCAGTACCACGTTGAGCAGCTAACGCCAAACTATAAAAATTTACAAATTTCTCGTCATCATATCGCGTCCAATGATACTTACTTGCGCTAAGCAATGCGTGCTGTCCAACAAGGTTTCTATGGGGATTAAATACAAAAGCCACTTTTTATTCTCCTTTCAAAAATAAAAGAGCCTAAGCAAAATACCGCTTAAGCTCTTCAATGACTTCGTCTTTATTCTCCGGATAGATAAACGATGCATAACTCATATCATTTGCTTTTGAAATATAAAAGTCTTGATTTGGTTGATGCACCTCATTTGCGCTTCTTTTACATTCAAGCAATGCCCATTTATCTCCGACATAAATAGAGAGGTCTGGAATACCTTGAATGTAAGAAGAATCATTCTTCAAAACAATACAATTTGGAAATATCTTTTTTAATTCTTTAATTAAAGAACCTTGAAAGTTATTTTCTCGTTTCATTCCATACCTCCATAAAATATAAAGAAAACGTAAAATTTGTTTTCCTCTCTATTACACCCCCTGTAATTTTTGCGAGGGCAGTCAACGCTTTAAAAATATCAATCGGTAAAAAGAGAACCCCCTGTAGAAAGTTCTCTTTGTGATAATCCTAATTGATATCAAAACCGATTTTGTTTTTAACTACATTTGCACGATTATGATCTTTTATTGTTTCTTTTCGTCCGATTATCTCTTGATACCATCTTGTTTTCTTTATCGATTCCCTACATATATAATATAAGAAAGCAATCAAAGCATCTCCGAGCTGCCATCCAATAGATAACACAAATCCAATAAGTAACAATTTCATAATTATTCCTCCATAGTTTTCTTTTCGTTTTTGCTCATAATAGGACTTGAAAAACATGCGAGGTATAAAAATGCAAAAAAGAGAACCACTTGTAAAAGTAGCTCTCTTTGAGATGTTAGTTTATTCCAATTTCATCAAGAATACAATTAAGCTCGTCTTCAGTAATTCTGTTAGCCCAAAGAATATTCATTTCTTTCTCAGACGGATAATGATCGTAGCAACCAATCGCTTCGTATCCTTCAAATGCTTCTGTATATCCTTCAAGATAAACAACCCATACTGTATCGACTTTTCCCATTGTAACTTTATAGTCAGGGTCACACGAATCATCTTCACATTCGTTATATGCCTCTGCATATTTAGTCAACAAGTCAAGTCCAATAACACCCACAGGTCTGTTATCTTCAGACATAGTCATAGCATTTGCCGGGATAGCCAGCAAGCTTACCATAATGATAACCACCAAAATAGTAACAATAATCTTCTTCAACATAATACTAATCTCCTTTAATAATATAGTTTGATGAGGATTCTTTTCCTCTCATTACACGATATGCAATTTTTGCGAAGACAAAAAGAGAACCAGTTGTAAAACCAGTTCTCTTTTGAAAATATCAAACTCGCTTAAAACTCTTCAATCCGATAACAATGGCCGCGGATATAAAACAATCAAATGCTGAAGCATACCACAACGCTTCAAATACCGGTCCAACATTGTATACACCAATAATAGTTGCATACAAACTAAGAGCACCGAGTATTCCAAATGTTGCCATGCTATTCCATCTAAATGTATTAATCACATAGCCAATTACAGTTTTCATATAATTTCCTCCTAAAGTTTTATTCTTCATTAAATAGTCGGAAATATATGCGAGGTATAAAAAGAGAACCAGTTGTAAAACCAGTTCTCTTTTGAGAATATCAATTTTGAACTTTACGTCTCTCCTTCCAGAACTGATAAGTTGCTTTGGCGTCTTCCGTCATACGCTTTGCTTCCGAATCAATTTCATTCAGAAGCCGGTGCAGTTTGATCAGAAGCACCCCGATCAACATACCAAAAATCAATCCACTAAGAAACATAATAATTTCCTCCTTTTAATATCGTTCATTAAATAGAAGGTAAAATGTGCGAGGTAAAAAGAGAAGCCCTTGTAGAGCTTCTCTTTTGATTCTTAATCCTCGATTACATCTTCTTTGCAATAAATGACCGCACCGACCACCTTACGAGTAACGCCGTTTACATCCGTAATGCGTCCGGTATCGGCAGCCTGACTAAGCATTCTGTCGAATTCAGGACATTCATCCCTGCTGATAACGATCTTACCTTCGTTCCAATGTTCGCATACATTCATCATAATATTTACCTCCAAATAATATAATCGAGAGTTACCTCTCATTAAGAGACATGAAAATTTTGCGATGCCACAATCGTAGCAACCACCGTGATAGCCATGAACGATACCCCCCCCAAAAAAATATCATTCCTCCATTTCTTTCAAAACAGCTTCAAGCATATTCTTTGCTTTTCTGTAACAAATATCATGAACGGAAAAGCATTTGTCATACAAACAGTACATAATACTAGCCATTTTATACATTTTATTTCTTCTGCAAAAGGATACCATTCTTGAAAGCGCAAAACATACTTTGCTCCACACCTTCATGTAAAAACAAGCACACTCAATCTTCGCCATTTTCAACTTCTTCGTCATCATGTACATTTTCAATCCTCCAAGATTCTGATCTTGCGGCTAAATGGATAGATTTTTTTGCATATTCTTTTATATATTTTTTATTTTTCTCGTGTGTAGTTGAAAAATAATTTAGCCATTTATCCGCAAAAGTGTCAACTACGTGGACAAAAATGAAAAATCGCCCAAAAGTGTCAACTACGTGGACAAAAATGAAAACGGCCTTTAAAAACCACTATTACAGTTTTGTCAACTACGTGGACATTTTTAAAGTCATTTGTTTTGAAGATTCCCTAATTTTTCTTCAAAATCTTTATAAAATAAATTCAAATAGTTTGTTATCATTTTTGATCCAGCCCCATTTTCAACGTTATAAATTGCTTGCCTTGACAAAAAAGACAATTTAGCAACTCTAGAAACGCTCATACCAAGACCCATTCTACGCGATCTTAGTTGTTCTCCATCGCTCGTATATCTCAAATATAAAGCTCCCACCCTTCTGTTCTAGGATCAAATTTAACGGCACGAACATCATTTAATGAAGGCAAGCCTTTGGCTGCTAAATCCGGAGCATATTTCTTCATAGCATGAATGGCATCTGAATATAAAAGTTTCGATTGTATTTTTAGTTCTGTGTACTCATCCAGGCCTTGTGCGTGAGCATCACATAATGCGAGGTATTGCTCCATTGTAATTCGCCCTATACAATACATTTTATCCAGATATCTCTGACGTCGATCGACACAAGGCTTTTCAATATACTTCGAATCAAACACAGTTCCGCAATATTCGCATTTATTACCAATTTTAGGTGCACCACAATTCGGACAATTTGCTTGCGTCATACAACAATCCACTCCTTACAAACCGCATCATGACTGCCATATGCAATAGGATTCAATCCAGCGGCATCTACAGTCCAGCGGTTTCCATCTAAACGTGAGATGCGAGCAAAATATACAGAACCATTCTGATATCCGAATTTGCCATCCACGCCGTTATACATCATCATGGTTGTAACGCTTGATAATGTGATCTTATCGGCTGTAATGCGAATGTAATCCGAATATCCGGGAACGCAACGAGTAACTGAATTTTCCAACTCTACAGAGATAATATCCATATTCTTCTCCTTAAATATCAAATTCCGCAATATCTACACCGTTTTCACCTGGAATATAACATTCACCGTCAATTTCAAAACACTTTGCATCAATCACAGCTTTGAAAGCTTTAAATGCAGTATCAGGGTCGTTCTTAGCATTCATAATATCATTATACTGAGCCTCGGTAAGCTCAAGCGTTGCACCCAGGCGAGCCCATAATGTCTTCCGTTCCCCATCATGCGGATAGAAGATACGAGTTGCACAATAAGGACAGAGAAGCTCAGTGTTAACGATTTTCCAATCATTCGGCAAAGCTTCATATTTTTGGATATTCTGGAAAGTGGCCCCATTATCCACAATAAAGCGCCCTCGTTCGGCTCTACGGAATAATCTTTTTCCGCATCGATCACAATAAACCATAATGCCGAGTTCACCATTCATAATGTTTTCCATAAAAAATACCTCCATAATTTTTAAAAAGAAAGACTACCTGTAAATATCAAGTAGTCAATCTTCTTTTTACAATAAATTCTTTAATTGTTTGATAGCTATTTGTAAACCTATGATTTCTCCTTTCGTTCGATCTAAATCGCTCATAATATAATTTGCTCGAATGAGATTCTTATGGTATACGGTAACAGTGCAATCATCTTTGCATACAATAAAACCAGCTTTTTCAGCAGCGTCACACAGACAATTTATATGCTCCTTATTCCAGAAAATAACCTCCTCAAGTTCCTCGATTTGTTTTCGAATAGTTTTCTTAGTAATCATTGCGTTCACACGCTCCTTTCTTCATTAAAGAAGACGTATTTCATGCGATTACTTTATCAAATTAAATCCAGGAACAATCTCTAGTCAGGAATTCGTAAATCTCAAATGATACATTGCTAACTTCTTGATGAAGATTTTTAACCGCATCTAGCGCATCCTTAATATCTTTTTCAGTCACGCCATGAGCTTCGCCTTCGAGCTGGAAATCATATTCTCTTCTTAGGTCGTCATACTTCTCTAAAGCGGCACGTCTTTTATTGACAAGTGTTCTCAACTTTGCTTCCATTACTCGAAGTTGGACGTCGCATTTATGACGATAATACTTAAGCAAATCGAGGCTACGTATATGGATGACACCACGGTCGTCTTTCCATGTATGCATACCATAAGTTTTAATAGCTTTTCGGATTGTTGTTTCGCTTACCTGGCAGAAATCGCTGGCTTCCCTAACGGTTACGTTTGGATTACTTTCTGTAAAATTGTACATGATAACCATTATCCGTCCTTTCAAAAATATTAATAATTTGTATTGGTGCCCCGTAAAGACCCACACATCGGACTAGAGCGATAACGGCAGGAAACTATGATGGAAAATGGACCGTTGCCATCTCCGATCTTGAGGTTACTTAGAGCCTCCTGAGAGGCCATGGCATACTTGCAGAAGTCAAAGTTTTTGCATTTATCGCAAGGATTTTCGATAATTTTCCCATCATTGAAATTCATTTTTATAACTTCCTTTCAAATATCAATTCTGTCAGCAACATAACCCATCCGAGAATACCATTTTAGGTACTTATGTAATTCCGAAAATGGAACAAAGAAATGCCGGATTGGGTCATCATGCATTCCAGAATAGAATACTCGGTTCTCACCTGTTTGTCCGAAATCTCGTTTAATGACCGTATAATGTATCGCATGTACAACTCTAATCATTTGTGCACTCCTTTCACATCTTTATGCTTTGACTGGCTCACCATTCGTACAACGGAGTCCATTTGCAAGTCTGCTTTTTTCTCTTTCAACCGTTGCTTCATCGCAGCAATATCTTCTTTGGTAGCTTCTTTAATCGGCATAAATATCAATCCTTTACTTTCTAAATGCTAATGTTGTCTAAAATAAATAGCAGCCAAAAGACTGCGACAAGAATCACACAAATAAAAACCCCTGCGGTTACATTCATTAGCGAACATATCACCGCAAGGGCTCCAGCAAAGCACATTAATGCAAAATTTAGAAACATCGATGATCCTCCAAATATCAAAGCAAGCATAAAAGTGCAAAGAATACCAGGAGAAGTAGGAAAGCATACAGCGCAAATATCAATCCCATCTTGAGGATGTTCCATGCAATAATAAATGCTATTAGCAAAAGTGCTACAAATATAACAAACATCTTATGTATCCTTTCTTTACTTGAGCTTATTTGAAATCGCCATATATGCCATTGCAACGGCAACGCCAATTAAAACTCCTCCGATGGTTGGGCAGTTAAATATAAAAGCTCCAACCCCAAGCCATATAACGATCGTAACAAGCAAACCTACTATGAGCATTTTTTCAACCTCTCTTTAAATATCATTTAGACATCAGTCTTCTTGCCAAGATATTCTGAGAACCGACTTTGTATTGGATTCCGTCGACTTCTGCATTGACAATCCCTGAATTAGACGTGATTATAATACGTCCTGGCCCTTCTATGACACCATCGGGCATGTAAATCTTGATGTACCATTCATAATCGCCGCCGTCGCTTTCAGAAGTTGAACAACATCCGGTAAAAACGACAATGCAAAAGCAAATCAAGAGAACACATACAATAAGTTTCATGTTACTTCTCCTTAGTTTCCTTTGTCAGATACTTCTTGAACACACCATCAAATCGCGTCAAATTACAAATATCACAGAGATAATGGCGCGAAATTGCCATGGCAAGTCCCTTTTCCGGGTCAAAAGCCTCACCCTGAGCCTTTACAACGGTCTTAGAGCCATTTTCCCAGAAAACAATAGTTGCGGGAGGGTTGAAAATAACTTTCTTGATGGGGTAATACACGGACTTCTTGGCGGATTTCTTCATTTTCGGCATCTCCTTAATAATTGAATGCATTTTATCGGGTTCATTTTTATCGATAGTGTATGGCTCAGAGTAAATCATGGCATGATTAAAGCCATAACCTTTGCCAATCGGCTTTTCGCATTGGTAACTGTCGGGTTTCTTATCTTTGAACGAATGTATTCCATAATAGGAATTTAGAAGCCACTTGCTAATATGGTGATATGCGGGACTTGTCGCAAGGGCCTTCAAAGAATCAAATTCAACGTATGTTTTCGTCTCACGAGGACCTTTAGTTATTAGCGTAAAAGGTATGGATAGAATATCATTTGCGGCTCCATTGTCGAAAAATACTGTGATTTTATAATACATAACCATGTTATCGAAGTATATGGGTTGAATTGTAATATAATCCACAGTTATAGCTGATTCGTTTAACTTAATTACATCGCCTGGCGCAATGACAAGTGTAGACTCGGCAGGCAAAGGGCGATAGACTCTTCGAAGATATCTATAAGGAACGCGTGAGATAAGTTTATCGGAATCAAATACAACGTCAATATACTCAAATCCTGTTTGGACGATAAGACCTAATTTACCCCGCTTTTGATCATATAGTTTTCTGAAATCAGTTCCTTGTAGATTCGCCTCTTCGCTGAATAATAGCGATTTTAATGTAACGATGTCCCCCTTGATGAATGTCTCACAATTAGGCATAATATAATTCTCCTTTCAAAAAATAAAAGTAGGAGGAAATGTAATCCATCCTACTCTCTACTTGATAATATCAAGCGATTCATTATATAATGTGAAATTTTTGCGAGTTATCTAATGCAACCTGGTTTCAACGGATGATCTCGTCTCCTTTTAGCAGAAATATCACGATTAATAACAATCGCGCGAGACACATAGTTTTTAAGCGGATCTCTATTCTTTTTCTTTAGTTCAAGCCATTCTTTCTGCTCCGAAATATAAGTCTTGCAAGTTGCATGGCAGGTTGGAGTACGTTCCGTACAACCATAACATGAAAATGTCATTTACACTCCCTTGACTCTTCGGCTAATTGAATAACGAGCCATAGAATATAACATAGCCAATAAAACCAGCCAGCTCCAATTTTAAATCCAATGTAACCTAACATGACCGCCAAAATCTCCATTATTTGTTCTCCTCTATCGCATCAAGAAATAACATCATATCGTGTTCGCTTTTAGCAACTCCATTCTCAAGCATATAGAGATATTTGGTGCTACCTCGTTCCGGAGGTGAGGTTACATAAACGCGAACCCAATCGTAAATATCAAGCGTATCGCCAGAGTAAACCGCTTTAATATTCCATCCTTTATCGATAAGCATCATGACCCTTAGAATCAGACATGGCGCTTTAAAATAAAGATTAAAGCGTCCTGGGTATTCTTTGAAAATATCATCATTGAAATTTATAACTGTGTCCATTTCATCCGATCCTTTCGACTTCGCCATCCTGGCATTTTAGAACTACAGTGCCAAATTCAGAGTATTCTGGATAAGTTAGATTGCAGACATAAGCAAATGGCTGCATTTTTTCAAGCCATTTCTTGTCGTCTTCCCATTCATCTTTATAATTAGATACGAAAAGAAGTGTAAGATGCTTACCGATTTCGCCAAAATCAGAGTAGATTGCTGCGTAAGCTTCCACTTTATACGTTTCTTCAAAAGCCTTTATTTTTGGAACAATTACCTTACCGATAAAATCTACATCGGTTGGCTCTGTTTCAACACCATACAGTTCTACATAGTGACCATTGACAAGGGTTCTGATTCTGGTTTTACGAATATCAAAGTCTAAGATTTTCTTGCGAATATCGATTTCTTTTTCGTAAATGTCATTATTAATCATAAGCAATCTCCTTAATCATTAACAATTTCTGTCGAAAAATTACTATTATGGCAAAATGGCATTGGACAATTGCAAACACTAAGATACATACATTTACCCTCGGACCACATATTGCCACATTTGCTATCTAACTCTTCGTAAACACACCCGCAGTTTACACATACGAATCGATATGTTTTGCTAGGATCCACGCCTTCCTTGATAATCTTCATTACTGCTTTTTCTCCTTTTTACTGGATAAATCCAATTGGTTTTCTCGTTTCGGTATATTGTGTCGTAATCAAGTTTCCAGATAGAATATACTTTTCCGCAGCGATTGCAGCGAAGCATGTCAACGTCTGCTTTACCAGACTCATCTCCAATAATTCCGCCGCATGAGCAAAAGATGTGGGTATAATAAGGTTTATTTGCCATTAAGATCACCTACTCTTCGTCTATCCAATTGCTCCATCAACTTTAGGAAAATATTGCATAAAGCGTAGTTTGGGCCGCACCGGTATCGTTCTATGGAGTTCAACGAAACTATTTGTTTCACGTTGAATGCGCAACCTGTGTCCCGATCCCAATCTGTTAGTTTGATATGAACTTCGTCTCTATCGCCTGAATATAAGTCTAATTCATATCCTTTCTCTTTAAGTATCCTTAACAATCCAATAAAATCAAAATAACCCATTCTCATTACATCTTCCGAATTAAAACAGCCCATTCTCATTACCTCCATCCAATAATCTCAAGCTTAGGATACTTCTGCTGAAAAATCTTAATAGCCTGTCGACCATTCTTTGCTCTGATGCGTTTGGATTTATTCAAGATGCATATACCATCCTCCATTTTCTTCATAAATATTTGCCTTTTTTAGCATGTTTTATCCTCCCATTTATTCGTGTCCTTGAGTTCTTCGAGACGCAGCCTTTCGCGTTCGAGTTTGATATCAATGGCCTTTATAATATCGGCATGCGTGAATCCCATTGCCATTCTCACATATTCAAGCGAAATACGTACATCGGCTATTTCTTCTAGAACACTCATACGATAAGTCTGATAACGATGTTGTTTACTTAAAGCTTGGATGAGTTCTGCACATTCTTCCTGTGCAATACCGATTTTCTCGATTGCACCATCTGTCTTGAAACTATCATCACGAATCTTATACCAGTCATCGGCAGTAAGATCTGGTCCGTTAACTGCATTGAATCTTTTTGTGAATTCTGCCTGATCCATTAATTTACCTCCAAACCATAATAAGAGTAGGCGCATTGGCGACTTATAGTTCTATTCTTACACAATAATTCCATCCTTTTTACATCGCGCGAATTATTATGGTAGCGATTAATATCTCTCCAAAAAGAGTGTAATCTATTTGCCATATTACGACTATAACCTATTCCCATGAGTTTCTTAATTGCAGTTTTACGTTTCACGGAAACCTCCTATTTACTCGTGTATACAGAGCCATCGGCATTCAAGCGAGGTGTAATAGCGATGCCACACCATTTACCATATGCTTCAATGGCAGCCACAATATAATTGACGCCAGTTTCTTCGTCGACAATGCATAGGGTTCTATATGGACCGTTTTCATTTTCTATCCAGATTTTTATCGGATTATCCTGAACCGCTCCAACTTTGACCGTGCTACATGCGCCAAGAAGAAAAGCAAATATCAGGGCGATGATAATGAACATTTTACGCATTAATAGACCTCCTCATATGTCTTCTCGAAAATATCGGGCTTGCAATGTATTTTACGCGATTGTGAATTCCTCATGTCCCTGATTCACAAAACGTTTCTCTCTTTCCTGATACTCTTCTTTTGTGATTTCTCTGGTCTCGCCTGTTTCATCAAAATATCTATTGATCTCTACGCGTTCGCCGTTGGGTTTTATGACGTAGAAAACCGCAGTAGTATCCAAATCGCCGTTCTTTGGATCGGTAAGACCTTGATAAATATAAACTTTGTAGGGATTATTTTCAGGACAATAGGGCATGGTGATTGGGAACATTTCGTGAATAAGATGAACGACCATCCAATTATGCCATCCAACTGTTGGACGATCTATGAGATAAGCAACCACACGATCATTATCAATATATTTAACAGTTCCATCCGGATAAATATCTTTCCATAAAGAACTCATGCGGTTGCATTGTAAATTCTTAGCAAGACCGGTATTGACGAATCCAACTTCGTGCCAAATATCGGGCGTATCCTCGATGGACGTTAGCGGTTTACATTGGACAAGTCGATTAAGAATATTCATTGTAATTCCAATGCTGCAACCGGAATGTTCATCTTCCATAAGGCTTTTATACGCCTTAAACGCGCTTTCATAGCAAGCTACACCGTAATCCCAAAGCTCGGGATCCTTATCACCTCGCTCATGCTTACATGCAATTTCGATTTCTCTTTTTGCCCATTGTTCCATATAGCTCACTTAGTTTTTTTCTCCTTTCGAAAAATATAAATTATTCAAACCGAATTAAATCAGTATCTTTTATTCCAAGTTTTTATCTGTTTTTCAATTGGCATACTAGATATAAGCCAAGTGTCCAAATACTTCATATTGCAAGTTCGTTTATGGTATGGTCGAATGTACATTCTATCCAAGCACACATCAATAATGGATCTTCCGCCACAAAATGGGCAAGGCTTTGGTACTTCAAGTCTACTCATAAAGATATCAATTCACAACCTTTCCAAAGAATTCTTCCAAATCGAGCCATTTCTCCTCGATAATGTTACCAATCTTGGTTACAGTAGAACCCAAGCCATTATCTTCGAAGCGAATATACTTTCTCCTTTTAACCGATATCGTAAACGCCAACAACAGCACCCATATCAAGATTTTGTTTTGTGTTATAATGGAAATTATCTAGCTTCTCTCCGTTTTCGTCTGTCACACGGATCCGACCACAGCCATCTCCGTCGACCCGTACGAGGAGATTTCTGCTTGCTCCAACGTTTCCAAGATACTCCATATGTCTAAGGAGCTTAAGCACGGTGTTAACGTCTTCTTCTCTGCCTCTAATGGTTATTGTTCGTTCAATCATGAGTTACCTCCTCATACGTCTTATCAAAAATATCAGGCTTGCATGGATAGTATTCTCCATTTACACCGCGGATAATCCAGTCACCTTTTCTTGCGTGGTGATTTCCTTCGAGTGTCTCGATAATTACCGAATCCTTGTCAAAAGAGTATGGGAAGCTAATATGCCCGACAAAATCGGCCATTTCTTCGTAATTATCACCAGTCCATTGAACTGCCTGGACTTTGACGGGTTTCTTTACAAATGTTTTAATCATTCCACCGGTTCTCCTTTTGTGTGTTAAAATACAAAAGAGAAAAGACCCAGTATCATTACCGAGTCCTTACTCTCAATTTAATCATTTTTCTATTTTTACCAGAATGTATTCAGGATCATTCAAATATAACGTAAGTTCATAAAATTTCAAATAATCTAATCTCTTAGATCTGAACACATAATTATCTGTACCACTCTTAGTTTTAGATTCTACTAAAGTTAAGAAGTATACTTTATTATATTCATTCATATCTAGTGATTTTATTGTTTCTAAACTTTTGTCCAGTTGAACAATCATCATAAAATATCACCATCCTTTCATTAAGAGAGTAGTAATTTATGCGACCATAAAGAAAAGTTTCCAAATAATCGGATGCTTCTTTATCTGTTCTGCTAATCGCAGGGCAACTTCAGCATTAACATTTTTCCAATTACCCATTTTATAAATCATGCTATATGGCTATTTTATGTTTCATTCCACCGGCTCTCCCTTCATAAACGCATCGAATTTTTGCTTACACTCCGGGCAAAGAAGATGTCCAAATCGCCCAGCATTACCCCAGTCACTTGGAGGTTCCATATCCCTTAGAAAAGTCGGCTCACGGTCCTTCGGGCGACATTCTTCCATAGCCCTATAGGCAATTTGTTTACATCTATAGCATTCAAATTGGATACAGATGGTTCTTCCCTCTTCTTTGAATCGATCAAACGTCATTTTTATTAGCCTCCAGTTCATCAAATACTCCGGTAATAAGCTCGGAATAGGGTAGACCCATAATCCAGTCACAGAATACATGCCACTCGTCGAGCTTATGATTCTTACGAGATTTGTATATGTTTGCCAAAACCTCATAGTTCAGCATGACCGTACGGCGCTGGTTGTACGAGCTCGGCAGGAGCTGGATGAGCTGCCACCAATACCGCTTATCTTTTGTTTCAATAAAACGGTCGCGGTATCGGTTCAGAATATTACAGGTCATCTGAATGAACGCCAAAGGCGTAAAATAACAGACATTTCCATAAACATTTACAGCCGAAAGAGCGATGTCTTCATCGATGCTGTTTTCGTTGCGTTGATCCGATGGGATCATATCTTTAACATCAAGAAGATGCTCACAACTAAAATCATCCAGCATAAACTCCTTATCCGCAATCTTATGCATCGTGGAGCAGGAATTGGCAACGGTACCTACTTTGTATGTGTCGAATTCTTTCCACCAATACAGTGGAGCTGTAATATCAACATACACAGTAATCATCCGCATGAACTTTCGATGATCTGTACCGGCGTTGCGAAGTCGTTTCATGAGGTCGAAATCGTTTTCTCCAAGAAGAAATGCGTTTTCATCGACGATCATAACAGCTTTTGGAGAGTCATATAAATGACTCCAATGACTATCGCTCTTATCCCAAGAATTCATTGGATTACGCATGCCTCTGATGGCTGCTTCCCAACCCATAACTTCAGTGTTTTCAAGTTTAATCATCGTTATTGTCCTCCATCGTCAAAACTTCGTAAATCGACAGTTCTTTCAGGTTATTTGCTAATCTAATCGTATTTATCATCTGCATTGTATTCTTTACCTCTCGGTCCATGAATAAATTGTATTCATTCAGAAGCTCCATAGAGACCGATGCCGGTTTGAGTGTAAAAATATCATGATAAGTTCGATGCTCTTCCTGGTATGCTTCTTTTGCTCTTTTATATAGAATCGGAAGGCACTGGCATCCAATATCGTGTTCGTTCATAATAAATCCTCCTCACAAATCAATTCAAATCTTCCAATTCTTCCTCGTCTCTCCACTCGTCAATCTTATGAAGTTCGGCATTAAAGTATTTACGAAAGCATCCCATACAAATCAGCATATGCCCGCCGAAACTGTATGAGTCATCAATACTCACAGGCTTCTTGCAAATCACGCATCGATGACGTGGTACAGAGGGAGATTCAACCCCGAATCTCTGAAAGACCTCAATATTTACGATATCGATGTCACGATCGTATTCAATTTTACTCATAAAATATCATTCTCCCTTCACTCCAGAAGAGCATTTACGCCATAGATTTTTACAAAATCGATCATATCCTGACAATCTTTAAATCCAAAGAGTTCCGCCGCTCTATCAAACTGGACGACCATCTGCGCTAGTCGAATTGCGTCTTTAAGTTCTTTATCTTTTTTATTCGCAATTGTTGTTAATTCTTCGATATTTAGCGAAGATAAGATAGAAACAGCGGTCATTTTATCTGACATTGCCATATGTTTCTTCACAATCACACGAGTTACTTCCATATTTAAGCCCCTTCTTTTAGACGTCTGATCGTCCATTTCTTCATGCATTTTTTGCCTCTACGGCACGCACTACGAGCTCGTTCGCCATTACAGCCAATATCAATGCCAATTTCTTCGAAACTCGCGTATTTTTTGCCAGTTTCGACGATTTCATACTTCATATCCTTACGAGGTCTTTTTGTTGATTGCTTGATTTGTTTATGTTCGTAGTTCTCTTTTGTTTGTGCTTTTGGAACCTTATAGCACTCCGTCCCCCATGAGAAGCGTACCCGATACCAAAATTTATCCTCGTTAACATAATCTACAATTCCTCCATGACGATGATCGCCAATTTTAGGAAGTGACTTGCGTACCTGATCAAAAGTAACCATTAACGTTCTCCTTTTTAAAATATAAAAATTGGAACCCGATGTAAAATACACCAGGTTCCATAAAGGTCACTTGTTAGCCGGATAAACCTTCTTTCCTTCTCGTCTTAGAATGTCTTTGAACAACTGACAAGATTCCATCGTACCTTCCTTAAGCGATTCAGTGAGATCCCATTTCAATCCCTTTCTGTTGTCGATCGCATAGATCTCGACGACACCTGGATTTCTATCCAGCAATCGTTCGATTACTACATTCTCGACCCAGATAGAGTATCTACTGGATTCAATAAATTCATAATTCAGAACTTTGAAGTTCTTGTCGGCCCCTCCAAGGCCATAATAAAAGATTTGATTATTTTTGTTTTCCATGGCTTCGCAGCCTCCTTTCATTATAATGGCTGCATTTTTTGCGAGATCATTTACCTCTTCCTTTATCGGCCTTTCTTGACCTTACAGAGTCAGTCTTGCTCGCAGGAATATAATTAATAGGCTTTGATGAATTCCAGTTCCAGAACTGTTCTAAACAGTCATTACAAGGATCCTCTGTTTCGAGAACATCTTTATGTTTACAGAGTTTGCAATATGTGTTGAAGTCAACCTCAAACTGCCGAATATCAGGCATTTACCCAGTCCCTCCAGTTGAGTGCAAAATAGCTGTCGGTACGCTTTCCATTGTCGTCTCTATGACGATTAAAGTGCTTAATACCAGCACGCTCCATGTTCTTTCTGGCAATGTTACGAAGATACTTTCGCATAGTTAGTTACCCCTTTCAAAGTTGTCATGGAAGACACATAACGTGTCTCATTGAATTTTTTCTTGTTTTTGAGTGCTCGTGAAATTGCGATGTCTATAGGGGCCATACTTCTTAGATGATAGTAATATAAGTCCCTATATGGTGTGTTTAAGCGGTCTATTCTTCCCATTGATTGTTCCAATGTACGATAGGAATAAGTTTGCGAATAGAATATAATAGTATCTGTTTTAATACAGTTCCAACCTTCTGCTCCGGCTGTGTATTGGACAAGATAAACCCACTTTTTTGATGACGGTATTTCTTGGTGCTTATGACCATTCCATTCAGCCACTTCGGTTCCGTTTGCATAAGGTAGCGTTCTCAAAATATCAAGCTCGTAGTCAAAATTATAGAAAATGATTACCTTATCTCGATGATTGCAAATATCAAGAATCTGAGCGGATCTAGATGGGTCTTCATTCGCGCAGCGACGCCATACAGAACACAATTCCGATACATTCATGATTGGCGATTTTGTATATGGATTCCAACGATCTTTTGTGATTGACTTGTAAATATCAATATTGTAGCTACATTTTACTGAGATGCTATGCCTTGTCGTGGCTCGGTTGAAATCCATATCGACAAGAACGCGATTGCGTAACCTAATCAACCGTTGGACATTAATGTATCTGTCAATCTGCGGAAATTTTGAGAATGGTTTAAATATCACATGTTCTGAATTGAATTCTGTTTTATTCTTATAAAACCCATTTGCTATAAAGACTGGGATATAATCTGACCATGTATCGCCAGGCGTTGCCGATAGCATAATCCATTGATTATTCTTTGTGATCTTTAAAAAGCTTTTTGTCCATTCTCCATAGCCCACGACTCGCTGTTCATCGAATATAAATATTGCGTTTGTGATACCAATGTATTTCTTAATATTGTTCCAACTGTCAATCACAACTTTATTAGAATATAAATTTGGTTGCCCGGGATAGAGCAGGAAAGGGATAAGCTCCCCTTCCCACTCTTTGGTATCACGTTTTCGTGCGGTTGTTATAATGTATAGGTCTTTAGGCGGATCGTCCATTGGAACATACTCATCGCCTTGCAACGACATTATGGAACCGCCGTTTTGTAGGTAGTACCATGCGATGGCAGTAATGGACTTGCCGCTACCGACGCCACCGCACAGAATACAGCCATTGGAAATATCTTTTAATGCTGCTAGTTGATGGTCATAAAGGGTTATTGCCGCCATCGAGCTTCATCACCAGCCGATCTAGATACCATTTAGCTTTATGGATATCTTCTGCATAATGTCCCTTTAAAGGAGCTCTCCAGAGATATTTAATGACCTGCCAGACGAGTCCAGCATGCACAGGGACCTTATACGTAGAAATACATGCATCAATTGCATCGATGCATTCGATTTCGCCAGAAGATGTATAATGCGACGGATGATTGACAACATCTTCATGTTTATCGATCAAGTCGCCCGTATAATTTTCTGTAGCAATCATTGAATTTCCTCCTTAGAACGGAACATCTTCTCCATTAGAATCGCTCTGGGTATGACAAGCACCATTCTGCATTACATCTTCAAGAAGCGCGGCATACTTCAGATCCAGGTCATCTTCTTCGATGGTGATGTAAGCAGTCTTCAGATACGCCTTCACACCACTTTTACCGGCGGCAGTCCATTCACGGGGACGAATCATAAGATCCACATTCTTGATAGCTGCGGTATCGAGCTGTCCAACGGTGACCTCATCCAGGTAGGTTACACGCTTACTGCTCTCGCCGATCATGACAATTTTCGGCGGGAAAATATCAAACCGCAGTTCAACAGGAATGGTGTTAATGACCACGTCCGGATCAGACTTTGTGGGCCGCCGACGGACATTCCAACCATCTGCTTCCAGAGCAGCCGCTTCGGAGTCATCCAGTTCGATGGAGAAGCTGCGCTTTCCGGGGTGATACTGGTCACGGTTGCCGGCAAAGTTCTTGTAAATTACATGAGCATTTTCAATCTTGAGGTTATCCATTTTAGTTAATTCTCCTTTTGAAATTAGATAATGTGAATATAAAAGTGAATGTTGCTTCGATTTGCTACGGGGCGATTGATGATGTTAAACAAAAGATTAACGCCAGCAGCCGCACCAATAATTCCGGCCGCCACCAGCGCATATTCTTTCCAATTTTCCTTGAGATCCTGTTTCAGTTTTGCCTTAACGCCGTCAACAACAGTTTCCCCGACTGCGGTCTGCGCTTTTTCTTTCAACATAGGTTTCTCCTTTCAAATATCAGCTTGCGAACCATTCGAAGTCTCCGTATTTGCTTATAGCATCTTTTGCGTCATCAACTAAAGAAATATAATAGCCATCATCTGCTAAGTCCTGCTTATTATTCATTCGAACAACTTCGGATTCCATCCAGCGATAGCCAATTGTGCCGGTTGCGCCAACGAACTTTGTTTCACCAGTCTTTTTGTCTTCACGTTTGGCAAGAAGTCTTGCACCACCACAACCTTCCTTGATCGGAGTGAATTGTCCAACTTTACCAACAAAGCGATAAGAATGCTCGCCTTCCGGAAGCCCTTCATCAAAGTCCAAATATAAAGCCCCTTCTTTAGAAGATTTAACTTCACATTTGTCTTCAAAGTCGATCGGCTGATGAGAAAATAGCGTCTTGAATACATACGGAACCTGGAACTGAGTCCCTGTTGCCGTCCAATATCCTTCGCTTTCAAGATAGCTAGGCTCGTTCTCTTCTGGCAAATATCCGTATGTCTTCTGGCACCATTCTGGTGTAGCTGCCTTCGCAACGTACACTGCATTATTGACAAGGCAAATCTTTTCATAAGTTGCCTCATGCTCAAACGTATATCCATACTTCTTAGCGAAATCCATGCAGAACTGAATAATTTCAGGCGTTGCGTCAGCTATCTTGATAGAGTCCGTTTTAACATGGAATATCTTAAACCCCTTTGCCGTGACTTCGTCAAACAAGGTTTTCATGAACAATGCACCACGTAGAGCAACGATATTGTTAACATTCCGCTTGTCGTAGAAAGGATTTTCAAATCTAGCAGAAGTCAAGCCATATACCGCATTAATTGGAATCTTCAAAGCCTTGGAGAGCTGCTTAGCCGTCTTAGGATCATCTAAATACTTAGCAAGCTTACCATCAAACAATTTCTTTGCCGATTCATAATCCTTGTGTTTAATATAAATACGCGCCTGAAGAAGTTGTTTAAAATTCTCAGTATGCCGACCAAAGAACATCAGCGCGACAGCAGAATTTGGGTGCATGCTTGCAATGTCAAGAAGCGCCGCATTTGTATACATACCCGGTTCACCATATACCCAGCCACCACGTCCAAGATCTACACCACGAAATATGTTTTTTCCATCTTTGAACTCGTATCCAGGAAAGCAGTTAATCTCTTTGGATGGCTCGACTCCAGGTGGAAGTTCTTGTTCTCCGGTATCCAGATGAGTATAGACAAGCTGGGTGTGTTTCTTGTCAGCACCAAATATAATTTGTGCGGTCAAGTCGTTTGTCTTAGTATTGACAGACATGCCAGCTAAGTCTGCAAGGATTTCACGAGCAAGAAAATCAGTATGCTCTAAATGGTCAAACAATGCTTCGGTCGAGATTACATCGTTTTCGCAGTATTTGGCAACCTTCTCCCAAGCTTCCTCAGGAACTGGTTCATCCCAAGGAAACTCAAGTTCAAGATGATGAATACCTAGAGCAATCTCCCATTTCTTTAAGCTCTGCTTTGTTGAAGAGAAGTCGTAAATATCTGTATAGCTCAAATTATAAGCCGAACCGAATTTTCCACGTTTATCTTTAATGATTGATCTTGACAACTTATACAATTCTTCATTCGAATACTTCATCATTCGAGCGTATAGGATATGGTTGTCATAGTCACGATTATTAAATCCAACAAGCCGCATCTTACAAAGCATTTCGATTTGATAAGAAGTCGGATTTATTAATCTCACACAAGACTTTCCACGTGGTTTGTATACGACGACAAGCAGATTTGGGAATACTTCCACGTCGACGAACACAAGCGTATCGTTAGAAACATCCTTACATTCTGCTTCCTCATCAGACTTAAACTTCATCTGAGCAACTTTCTTGAGGCAGTATTGGGAATTATGTGAACTTCTCAATGCAAAAGCCTGAACATCCGGAATCATATTGGTCAGGTCATAAATCATACCAGAATTATAAGCTTGTTCCAGGTCTTTAAATATCAAGTCGATGCTCGGCTTCGTATAAGGTACGTTCTTTTTCAGAAGATTTCTAGCGACACTTGCCCTCAGATGCTTCTCATTCTCGAATCCAGTCCAGTCAACCACTTGCTTTACCTCCTTTGTTGGTAATCCAGAGCTGATTGTGGCAATCGGAATATCATTACATCTGCTAAGTCTTCTTCGCATTGAGCTTCCGCCTGTGAATACTTTAATCTCGACGTCTTGAGAATATAATGTGCTAAGCTTTGATGTGTCGCCTGTGTAATAATACACAAGATGTATCCCTTCGCCTCCTTTGCTGAGTTCTGCATACGTCTTTGGCCATTTACTTGCCGCTTCCGCATTTAGCTTAAATGATTTGTTACCTTTCGGGTCTTTTAAATCGAAGTCGATAAATATCACATTACGTTCTTCAGGTATGTTTACATAATGCAGAAGGTTCGTAGAAATATCACTCAACTTCGTTGAGACATCGGACCATTTCTTTAACGGTGTGCCTGCCTGCGTTGCATACTGCGCTGGACAATCGGCGAATTCCTTGTCGAATAGGGATTCTGTGCAATCCATCGGAAAATTAACATCGGAAATATCAACGATTGAAGTTGTTTGCGGCATTTCAAATTTTTCAGTTAGGAATCCTTTATAGTAATTCCAAACCCTGGTTCCGTTCTCAAGCGTAATTCTTTCGTAGAACTCTTTGAAATAGGACTTAAGTTCTTCCTTAAAGAGCATCTGAGAATATCCATATGTCACATTTGCTTCGACGTTGTAATTCTTATATATTTCCCAAGCCTGCTTCATTGAGATTCCGTCATCCTGCTTGAATTTGTCAAAATTATCAAGCACGAAGTTATAGAAACTATTTGATGCACCCATCATTGCCAGAGGAATATACTCATCGTACATATGCGGATCCGATTCGTATACAGTCTTACAATGAGCGGCGATGCCACCTAGTTCGAATTTAACTTGCTCCATTAACTCTCGATATCTTTCTGCCGGTATCCTATTACCGCTTGGAGATACGTCAATCAATCGTCTAATGATACCCGACTTTGCATCAGTGATTCGAACTGGTTTGTTAGTTCCCATAAAGAGAAACGTATTGAACCGAGCAGCATATGAAGATTTAAACTTCTCATTTACCGTCATGACTTCATGAGAAACAAGACTATTCAAGCGAGTATTGTCTTCGATTCTGCTTAAATCTCCGTCATGCTGAATCGCAACAAGCGGATTCCCACGAAATGCTTCCAGCGCAAACGAACTATTGGAACTTCCAAGCACCTTCGCATCGAACGGGCACCAGTAGCCATCGAATAACTTCTGAATAATGTTCAGGATTGTTGATTTGCCAGTTTTTGGTGCGCCGTACATAACAATGAATTTTTGAAGGTTCTTTGATTCGCCAGTCACAATTGCACCAATAGCCCATTCCAGTTTGGCCCGCTCCTCTTGAGAATATAATGTTCCAATGATCTCGTCCCAAGCAGGGGTAGGAGCATTCTCATAAGAATATGGAAGCCGCTTGCTCACATAGCTCTCTTTTGTAACAATGGTGTTTTCGAATGTTAGTTCTTCATCGAGTAAGTGAAAGCTATCTCGGCATTGCTTCTGTACAAATTTATGCCATTTGTCAACAGAACCACTGTCTGTGTCCCACATATACATAACTTGAACTAACAGATCAGAATAATCATTTGTGTGAGATTTTGTGTATGCTCTCAATTCATCGTCAATGAGTCTTGCTGCGTCAAGCTCATCTGTTGACCAAAGATTTTTCTTCTCATCCCAGATAGCATAGAAATCTCCCCCACGAATCATGAGATCTGAACTATGGTCAAAAATAAACTTAGGATATATTTCAAGAACGCCTTTTCTAGGCTGTCTTGTTGCTACCCTTAAAAAATCCAGCATTACATGCGTTCTCCTTTCTTAAATATCATTTATTCGCCCATAGTTTCACACACCTCATCCAGATAGTAATTCATCTGGTACCAAATTTCGACTTTTCTCATATCTACTTTTCGATTTTTTACGGTGAACAGTCCCCCACGGCCATTTCGACAGTAAGTACGGGCCAGAAGAGTATCTACAACCCTCCTGGCCACGCTAACATCAAAATATCCATCGGTTAGATCAGCAACTCCGAGACTACCGAGCATTGCATAAATCCACATTCCAGTCCTATCGCCAAGCTCGGCGTTTGTCATGAACTGTTTTTCGCATCTGTCTGCAACGGAGATGACAATCTCAAGTACATTGCACGGCATATTCAGGTTATCGCGAATTCCAGAATATCCGTATGTATCGGCGAAAGCATCTCTTAAGCAAACACCATCGGCAGCTCGGTTGCGATCCTTAGGGACGATGTAGACGAACTCCCGAGAATATAAATACTCGAATAGCTCTCTATAATCACCAAAGCCTTCGCACAATCCGAACGCCAATGACACGAGCCATTCTCTGTACTCATATTCAATTGGGTTCATCCGTTAATTCCTCGCTTCCCCGCCCAGAAAAACTCCAGTCTGTTCGGTATATGTTTTTTCGCTCGTGATGACCTCATAATCAATCATGCTGCAATCATTACGAATATAAATTGCTTCGCTAGGATCATCGTTATGCAAAGCAATATCATAACCATTAGGGCCGATTGTATCCTCAATATCGAGAATATCATCGTTATCATCTCTTGCCAGAGTTCCATCCGCATAGATGATTGCAGTAAGCTTCTCATAATCTCGGTCATACATCCAGTTTTCATCGGAAATCTGGAAAATATCAGACGAATCAGTCTTAGTGACCACTGGGTTTTCAGGATCCTCATTTGTTACCGTTGCATATGCCTGGTAATCCTTCTTATCCGGATTTTTCACAACTGTCTTGACATCATCGACAAGTACGCTGTTTACCAACTCGGATGCATCCGGCTTATTGCGATTTTTCTTACTAAGGTCGGAAAGCTTCTCATTATAAGCGTGTCGAGCTTCCTCAACTTCTTTGTTAATTCGAGCGTCACATTGTCTACGCATCGCAAATACGCCAATCGCACCTCCAACGATCATGCCTGCCACAAAGCATAAAGGTTCCTTATACGTCATAGTTATCTCCTTTCAGCGTCGGTTCCATAATTCATTTCCATCGTCATCACAAATATCAAAAGATACGCTGGGCACGATAGACCTTATCTTTGATGTAGCGAACACCCTTAAACGTAAGCAGGCATGCATTTGTGTGAGTGTCTGCGACGTCATCGATTCGTCTTGTGCCATTCTGGTTCAAGTCATACAAGCCGAGGTCGACAACGGCATCAGGTGTATCTTCATCGATAATCCAACCCATATCCTGACCGTATGCGGTAATCGGATAACCGAGCTCCTTATAGACGTCATTCAGGAAAAGGTATCTGTGAGCATGAAGCATGTCGTTAAAATACTGCTGCCGACCTAGAAGATTCGATACATTGTAGTCGGGGTTAGGATCCCATTCCTTGGTGGATACCTCGTCAAACATTCTGGAGTATTTATTTACGCTGGAATCATGCTCGATGCTAGTCTTTTTGGTCGTCTTAACTTCGCCATTTTTATCGGTCTTAGGGGTTCCGTCCTTACCAAGAATAGGCTCCTCGGTTACAACCTCACGGATGCCATTCGCAAACTGAGTATCCTTGTCTTCGCCAAGTTCCTCGATAACACGGTTCCGGTAATTTGTAAACATTTTTTCGGTGGAACTAAGAGCCGCAAGAGCACCTGCGTAACGCTGGTTCATCATGTGGTTGCCAGCCAAAGCGCATGCTACTGATGTTACGGTAAGACCTACAGACGGCCCATACAACTTCGCCAGCTTTACGCCGCCGGAAATATAAGCCTTTACAACACTACGGTTCTTTTCCTTTTCCGCATCGGTATGAGCGGGCTCGTCGTTTTCATCAACGACAATGTTCTTGGCGGCATCAACCTGTTCGTTGATCTCCTGCATCGTTTCTGGCAGCTTAAGAGTTGCCTTGCATGCGGTAACAGTAGCCCCAATACCACAAGCGATACTTGCCCCAAGCAGAATCTTAGGGGCATGATGCTCCAGTGTTCTTAGCGCCGCAGTACCAACTCTAGCCAGAGTGGTATTCAGTTTTGTGAGATTCATAAAATATCCTCCATAAAAATTTTAAATTAATTGCATTTTCGGGAAACGAATATAATAAGATCCATTTCCAAGCCGTCGAATATCAGCTGGAGGCAGCGTAGTCCAGCCATATTTCCGGAATGTAAAGTCATCATTAGACACTCCGGCAAGTTCCATAAAGTCTGCCAGACTGACCTTATCGTATTGATCGATAATATCAATCATTGTGTCGTATACATTCTGCGCATCAAGTCTGCTTTCGAATGTGATGTCTTCCGGATCTACCGTTCTCTTAACAGTAGGTGTAACTTTTTGTGCCTGGGTTAATGGTTTACTGCCACTAGCGGATGCGTATTGAATTCTTGTACCAACGCCAGTTCCTGAGGACGGACGTTTTCCTCCAGGTCCCCAAAATAAAACATTAAGACCATTCACGAGTGTGTCGTAGATGGTCTGTTTACATTTTGGAATAAACACATCGGATATCATTGACTTACCAGCGGTTTTGACTCCATCGAAGACAAATTTGGATAAGAGGTTTGCAGGATCCATGTTTTTGCTGACTTCGGTTTTGCCTTTTACTACGGATTCGTATTTCTTCTCGTTAGAGTTATTATCCATACATCCTCCTTATACAATAACGTCACGCACGCCTGTCAGTTTTCGAATGGAATCTTCCATGTAAACCGTATAGTCCAATACTGAACAACTACGTCCATCAGGAACGGGTCCATAGCCATACGACATGTGTAGAATTTCTCCAAATCCAGTTGTCCATCCACAATAATTACCAAATTGTGTGTTTGGAATACCTATTTCATCGTAGAATTCATTAAGCGCAACGAAATCGCATCCAGTAAGGCGAAGGTTAATAGCATTTACTGCTTTCTCAACCCTATCTTTTGTGCATCCAAAGAATCTTGCCGACCAAGGATCATAAAAGATGCTTTCACCATACTTTGTGGATACCATATCGTCGTCCGAAAAGTCCTTACCTTCGACTTTCTTTGCTGCGGTTTCCTCGATGATTGACTGTGTTTTCTTCTCGCCAATTGTCTCAGCAACATGCGCTTTAAAATCTCTTAGATTGTCTTCCGTAAGTTGGCAAATCGTAGCAACAGCCGCAACTTTTTTATTCTCCAGAACTGTTGCACCAATGACACATACAGCACCACTTGTGGCAGCAATAATCGCTGGAATATAATGTTTGCCTGCAACCTTAATGATTTCGGTTTTTGTTAGAGATTCACCCTTCTCTTCTTCTGCCTTACAAATATCTTTCTGAACAGTAGGCGTTACCTTAACTGCCAGAATAATCGATGAGACAAAAGAAGAGATACCAATGCCAGCAAGAATCTCATGGCCATGCGCTTTAACAAACCCATTGGTTGCGGCAATAATTCCCTTCGGGGAAATTTTCAGATTCATTTTATCTCCCTTCGTATTCAATCAGCATGTTGTTGATTTCATAATCATCCCAACCAAATGTGGCGCGAAGCTTATCTACAAGCTCCTGGCCACTAAAGGTGGACATGATCTCATCGAGAACTTCTTCGAAATATCTTTTCGTCTTGGACATAGCACATTCCTCCTTTAAAACAAAAAAAGGAGACTATATGATTTCTCACATAGTCTCCAGTGCTTACTGAGGCTTTACCTCGTTTGCTTCTTCAAGTTCTCTCTTTACGGATTCCTGAATCTCCTTCTTATTTGCATAAAGCATTGCGACATCCATTGCGGCCCCGCCTAATGCAGAAAGAATGGCAGATACAATAACACCAACGATTTCTCCTTTCGAAAGTTTCATAGGTTCTCACCTCCTTCATTTATAGAGTTGAAAAATTTGCGAGAAAATATCAATGATTGAAAATTGCCCCTACGACTTTGTTTACTTTTTCATCATTGACAACATCGTCCCAATTGATGATACCATCGATTGTTGGATACGGATTAATATGAATGGAATACCATTTACTACCGTCTTCTTCGACGTGTTCAACATTTTGGAAATCGATCCAGACGTATCCGCACCAATCGGCGATTTCTCCACAATCGAATTGTTTTTCGTTTCCATGTTCGATATGCGGGGCATTCAATAAATCATAGAATTGATTAATCGATACAACGCCATAAGCCTGGAATAGTCTATTAAATTCATATTCAGCCGCAATAACGTCGGATAACTCCGCAACAAAATCGTTTCTTGAGAACTCATCGTAGAAGTGGAATGTTCCGATAGGAAGAGGTGGCCCATCTTCAGAAATATCAGGCTTATGCTCATCCGTTGCCTTCTTCATAGCAAGCTTGTTTGCTTCGGCCCCCAAAGCACCAACAACAGCTGCTTTGTATTCCTGGTAATTCTTAACGGCATTTGTGTAAGCTTTGTTGGCTGCTCTGAGCATCCTGGTGTTACAAGCATCCGACATGATGACACAAGCGGTACCTATAGCGAAAGCCCCGGCTACCGGAAGAACATCCTTTATGAATTGCTTACCAAGAAGCTCATCGTCATCTGTCATATTAGCATTAACTGTAGTATGTACTCCCAGATTAAATGCAGCCACCGCTCCGATTCCAAACCACAAGATTCCCGCTGCTGTAAAGACATGTGGTACTGCTTTTGCAATTGTGTTGCTAAGTTTTCTAAAGTTGATCTTCATCATTGTCTCCTTCCAACAAAAAAGAAGAGAGAACCCGTAATAGAGTTCTCTCTTTGAAGAATTACTTTGTTTTGCGTTTCGCTTTTGTGAAAACAGATTTTACTTTATCTTTCAGACTCGTCAACCTGTCATCAATCCAGTAATAGATGTCTTCGAATGCATCGGTCATGCACGCCACGATGTAACCGATCGTAATAATCATATACACCATGGTTCCAAACCAATGCTTTTTACAAAATCTATTACTGGCCGCAAACAGCTCAGCATAGTCTTCCCAGAACAAGTTCCACTTTGCTTTCATAATATAAAACCTCCTATAAAGTTTTTGCTCTTCATAAGAGGGATGGAATTTTTTGCGAATATCAGTCCATATAGTCATCTTCCTCATCTGGGTCGCCGAAGAATTCATACGCTTCAGCATCGGAGCATCTTATCCCATCCTCAAAGACATCGGAGTGGAATTCATCCTCACATTCTTGATATACGACACCACGTTCATCCATCCAGATGTTGTTGCCGCATTCTTCGCAAAGAATATCATCGTAATCCTCCAGGACGATTTCCGCACCGCACTTGTTACAGGTAATGATCTGTCTAGCCATAGTGTTTACCTCCTTAAAAATGTGGACACTTAAATAGTAGCATAGCATTAAAAAGAAAGCAAGCGCTTTTAGATGGGACATTTGTCGAATACCGTTTCCCAGGGTTTTCTCTTCATTGGCTTCATGCGTAATTTCCACATAAGCTGTCTGATAGACATTGTCGGATATAAACCTTCCTTTGGCTCTCTTGCATACTCTTCAAATACCGTTTTGAATTTCCTATTCATGTAAATCTCGTCTACAAGCCATTGGTCAATATTTGCCCACCAAGTGTATTTCGTCTTTGGATTATAACGCTGCTGGATGACACAGAGACCTTTTTCGCCAATCTTGTATAGAGTACATTTTCCATAAACTGGATGGTCACAAATATACGTTGAAGCATATATGGATGAGCCAATGGGACCAGGAACGTAATGGTAACGCATAAAGCCTCCGAAAAAAAGAAAAGACCATACGTAGAAACGTACAGTCCTTTCGTTTGCTCAAGTTAGATTTTCGGCTTCGGAATAATAGAGAACGCCTTAGAGACAATCGGACCGATATCTTCGGCTCCGATCACCAGAATAGTCATGCCGATCGTACCAAGAAGAGACAAACCGCTCTTAGCCAAATCAAAGTAGCCTTTCAACTTTGTCTGACGCGTTTCCTCATCCTTAAGCGCCATTTCATGAGCCATTTTCTCGTCTTCCATGGCTCTATCATTTGCTTTAGAATTGGCAGTTGCATCAAGTTCAGCTTCTTTTAACCTCTGTTCATTTAGCTTTGCAATGTTTGCCACCATCGTATTGTACTCCGGCGAACCTTTTGATGTGATCTTGAGCTGTTTAATAGCTTCCTCGATCGCCTCATCAATCATTCCTGCAATATTATTTTCCATAATCGAAATCTCCTTTCTTGATTTCATTATACGACTGGGAAAAAATGCGAAGAAGAGTCGCAGTCAATGCATAATAATTCTGAACATAGCATACATCAACTGGAAGTAATTGCCATAGCAGGCAATATCACTCGAAATAGTTCTACTCCCATGACTTTCAATAGACCAATTTCTTTTTTCGAACAGCCGTCTAATTTTCATAAGTAGTGCCCCCCTTTCGATGAAAATAGCCCGCAAGGATTTCTCCCAGCGGGCTATGGTATAAATATAACACATAAAATGGTCGTCTGCGTACGGGTTTTACCATCCAAAGTATTTCGCCAGTAATAGTAATATAACACAAATAATCAAGGAACACACAAATAGTGGGAGATTCTTTCTAGCTTCAATTGCTGCTTCTTCGGCTTCCTTACGCTTTGCCTTGCGCTCTGATTCACGTTGTTCTTTAGTTCCGACTACTTCTTTAACGGCATTCGTAATTGTGCGTACTCTAGCTGTTTTTGAATCTTCCTTGTAAAACTCGATATCACTAGATGCTATTTTTGTTCCGCAATAAGGACAAAATAGCAAGGGCGAATCCTCTTTTTGCTCGAGAGGTGCTTTACAGTTTGGACAATTGAAAGATTTAAAGTTCATTTACACTACCTCCTTTACAACATAATGGTAGTATAGCACCAGACTCCTAATATTTCAACGTTTTTTAGACAGCAGATAGAAATATTTTCTATAGCGGCTGTAGTACATATCCTTTCCAGCCGGCATATTCAGCTTCTTAGCCAAATAATTGTAGGAATAATCGGTCGTTACACCGATAAGAAGCCACTTGTAAATATCAGTCCCTGCCTCCTTGGCCGTATCTTCAATCAACTTCATCTTTGCGCTGAGCTCTTCCAAGCGAATGGCGGATTTCACAACAGGATCAGAAATATCAGAGCTAGTAACGTTCTCGTCCATCTTAACATAAGGATAGGTTCTCAGAATATCCTTCTTTTCCTGTCTCATGGTATTGTACTGCCGAGAAAAATATAGCATCTCGTAGTATTTATCCTTAGGAATCCAATACGGGTTTTTCTTGCTCAATTCGGCTTTCTGCTGATTAATCATTTTGTTCATTCCTCCATAAATATCCAGTTTGTTCATATAAGAGTTTAGGGGACACATAATAGCTAATTCTGTGCTTTGCGTTCTGCTGCTTGAAGTCCGTAACCTGTCTTCCATCCCGTGTTGCAATGCCGATTGGTAGCCAACCTTCAATAATTCCTTTTCGCACCCAGTTAGCATCTTTTCCATACAGTTTTGCAACGGTAGAAATAGGAACGGATCCATGAGCGAATGTGATATGTTCCATAAGTTGCCTCCTTTCAAATATAACTGTATCACATAACGTTTGTCGTTTATTAGCAAAAAACAGAACATGGGCATAGAATTTACCAACGAAAAAAAGAGAAGACCTTTGTAAAAGATCTTCTCAATTAGTAGTGATTACTTGTCATTCACCGCTTTGTCGCTCTTATCAGCAACAACTTCGCCTTCAACAACGCCCTGCTTGGACTTTACAACCTTCAGCTTCTTTGCTTCCTTGGCTGCGGCCCTCCGTTCCTTATGCTCGGCCAGCTTGTCTTTGACTTCACTGATCTTGTTCTGCACCGGGTCACTGTTGATAACCTTCTTGATGCCTTTAATCACCAGAAGGGTAGCAACACTCCCCAGAGCGAACGACAGTCCATCAAGACCACTTTCCGTAACTTCGGAATCGTCCTGCTCGCAAACCTCATCGGCATCGATAACATCGATATCGTTCGGTTCCTGCTCTTCGTTAATCATAGTCTTGTTGTCTTCCATAATAATAACCTCCAAAAATAATGTTAACAAGATAGTCATCTATCTCATAATAAAACAGGTAATTTTTGCGAGGGCAAAAAGAAAACGGAGCGTTGTAATTACTCCGTCTTTTAAGCTACAATGCGCACATGCCTCCAATTAACATTCCGATGACCACGCCAATCAACAATGCGATTGCGATAGCACCAAATATAAATTTGACAACGTTTACAATTCCTCTTAAAAAGTCTCTCATTTTTCAACGCTCCTTTCTCTCGAACATATTAATAGCTTTGTTTTTTAGATTTTTGCCAAATTGCTTTGCCTTGTTTCCGATATTCGGATAGCTCTTGTCCAGCGTAGCCATCGCCATTACGACGGTCGCTCCAAGCGCAATCCATTGCCGGATCTCTCGGCTTGTTTCAATTTGTTTATAAGTCATATATAAACTCCTCCTATAATATTTGTTCATTATAACAATTGAAAAAAATGCGAGACTTATGTAAAATGTTTCTACGATTATTTTTCGAACTTTTAATAGGAGGTCAGCTATTCTATGTTAAAAACATGTCCAGAATGCGAACATTTAGTAAGCGAAAAAGCATACACTTGTCCGAATTGCGGATACCCATTAATGGAAGAAAAATATAATTCCAAACCGAGAAAGAAGCCACGGGGGCATAGACGATTGCCTAATGGATTTGGTCAGATTACAAAAATATCAGGAAGGAATCTGGCAAATCCATACAGAGTTATGGTAACCGTTGGAAAAGATGATACTGGAAGGCCAATCTGCAAGCTCCTTAAGCCGAAAGCATATTTTCCAACATATAATGACGCGTATGCGGCACTTACAGAATATAACAGGGATCCATTTGATTTGGCAAGTTCTACTACTATGGATGAACTGTTCAAGCAGTGGATAAGTGAGCATGTCGTGCAAAATCCTAGAAGTTTAAAAAATATCATACATGCATGGACCTATTGCGAACAAATACATAAGATAGAAGTACAGACAATCAGATTTCGCCATATTCGTGAATTATTCAAAAATCCATATAAAACCATTGATTCCGAAAGAGTGATTGCAACACCAAGCACGTTAAATAAAATTAGAAACACAACGAATCAGTTATGTGATTATGCTATTTCAAAAGATCTGATGACAAGAAATTATTCAAAAGAAACACCAATGGAAAACAATTATGTAGAAAAGCACCATGTATCGTTTACTGACGAAGAAATGGCTTTGCTCTGGGAGACAGCAAAAACAAATAGATATGCCAAAATGATAGTATTTCAATGCTATATGGGGTGGCGTCCTTCTGAAATGCTAAATATAAAGCGTTCAGATGTTGACTTGGAAACGATGACTATAAAAGGCGGATCCAAAACAGAGGCGGGAAAAAACCGTATCGTCCCGATTCATTCCAGAATACGAAACATCTTTTACGAATTCTGGATTGGTTCTGCTGACAGCGAATGGCTATTTCCTAGTTCGCCCCAAAAACGTAAGACACATTTGAATTACGATACATATAGAGAGGTTTTCAAGCAAACAATTACATTGGCCAAGTGTCCCAATGCGCATACGGCCCATGATTGTAGAAAGCAGTTTGTAACAATGGCGAAAAAAGCAAACGTTAATGAGTACGCTTTGAAACGCCTCGTTGGACATTATATATCGGATATAACAGAGAATGTGTATACTGATAGGCCTATATCTTGGCTGCGTGAAGAAATTGAAAAAATAAAATGAGCTGTAGGAATAATGTACAAATGAGTTAATTTCAAGCAACATTTGATTGGCTTAAAAGTTCTGGTTATTCTGTCATATTCGGCAATATTAAAATTATTCCGCATTATTTTAGTCACCCCGTCATGCGCACGGGATGAATGAAAGTCAAAAATATTGTTTGTTTCCAACGATAAATCGCCCGGTAATGTATGAGTAGTGTATGAATATCATTATTGGAAGTACGTCCTCCTGCGTTTACTCACATTGTTACCGGGCGACGGATCTTGTATCAGTCCGGGGTATGTTCGTCAATCAACTTTCGCCTAACGATCTCATCCTTTAGCCTTTTCCCTGTGCCATTTCCACCAAGCTTTTCATATGGGTTGTACAATACAAAAAAATTGTCATACTGTTCAAGAGTGATCTCATCTTGAGCCAAATACTCATGACCCAATGAAAATATCATAGTGTGCATGACCCCAAGAAGCGCTTTACGAATGTCATCGATTAGCTTAGGATCAACCTTATTCTTTGCTTCTCTCTTTTTCTCGCATATATGTTCGTATACTGTGCGCGCAAACGCCCAAAATCCTGTGGAAGCGAACATTGCCACGATTAAAGTGATTAGTTCCTGTTCGCCCATGGTTGTACCTCTCAGTCGTGAGCCACTACATATCGGTAATATGCAGAAGCCTTAGCCTTGACGGCATCGTCATCTTCGATCCAATCACGAGCGAGCTCCCCATAAATCTCAGGGGTTGCATTTGTCTTGGCCAGAGTCTTTCCATAGTCAGAATACAGGGAGTTCATGACAGCCCAGAACTCATACTTACAAATATGCTTCAACCCAAGCTTATCCCGAACAGCCGTTGTCGCATCGATTGTCCAATGAGCTCCAGTAGTACCGTCAGTATTTTCCATCTTTGAAACCCACTCGCGTGCCGTTTCTTCCGACATCTTGGACGTTTCCGACATTTCTTTCCCAAGGAAATACTTGGTCACAAGCAAATCCTTTAGAACCTCAAGCTCATTGCAACTAAGGCTTTTGCGGGAAAGAATGTCGTCAATTTCCTGCTCAAAGTATTCACATGTGAGCATTTCAAACACTCCTTAATGTTTTTTAACTCCGGTGCATACATTAACAATACTGCCTGCTCCACCAGTGCTTGTCACAGCAAAGGTAATTGCATGAGAAGTATTATTCTGGCACCGGCATACCGGCTCGAACAGAATATCAGTGTCGAAATGGATTGTGGTGTAAGCATCTGCAACTAGCGTTACGGTTCTTTCCGTGCAAGGCATAGCAACGCCGTCCAAATAGCCCTGGAGAACCACATTTCCAGCGGTTGTACCTAGAAGCACAACGTCACAAGAAATACTGTACAATCCAGTCTTTTCAATTCTGTAGCCATTGAGGGTAGGAACAATGGCTTTTCCTTCAAGAACAACCTGATTTGCATTTACGGAAATCGGTGTTACCGTATTTGCGGGAAATGCCTGAGTTGTTTTATTGTAAAATCGTGCGATTGATTTCTGGCAATGGCAACTGCCATTTGAGTTACAGCTCATATATTTATCCTCCTTCAATTAAATATAGCTGTGAGGAGAGCCGAAGCCCTCCCCACCATTTTGAAGTTAGTTGTTGCAGCTACAGGGCATCTGACAAGGCGGATTGCCAACCCAACGGCCGGCCTGACTAAGGAGATAATTGCTCTGGCGCATATCTCCCAGTTCAGATCTAGCGGCCATGAGATCGTCACGCAGCCGGGCGTTCTCCTGCTGCATAAGCATGTTTCTAGTCGCATTGCCCTCTTCTCTGATAGCGCTAACAATGTCCTTCGTATTGCGCTCGGAGAGATATCGGTTCTCCATAATCCCCTGCTTGATTTCACAGCAGCAATTCTGCATGTTGGTGAAACCGCGGTTGACTTCGGTCTGAATATCTCTGATTTCACCGAGCATATTGTAATTACCGTCCTTGACTGCGCCAACAATACCGCTGGTAGCGCTAGTGATGGCACGCTCAATCTCGGACTGACCCTTCTGGATGGAATTCAGATCGACCGCTCTCTGAATATCCGCCTGAGTGGCATAAGCTTCGCCCACCCGATTACCATTACCGAACATTCCGTTGCCTCCGAATCCAAACAGAGCCAGGATAGCAAATAGCCACAGGCCGTCATCGAATCCGCAGTTGTCGTTGGTGATACTCATAAGTATTTCCTCCTAAAAATATTTTATCCACAAAGACGCCGTACGCTCGTCTTAATAGGATTAAACATAAGGAGAGGTTTGCAGGGAGGGGGTTATTTGCTATTTAATCCCTGCTTTACCTGTGCCAGGAATGCTTCTGGGTCTACTCCACGTCGCTTACATTCGGCGTAGAATTGCTCTTTCATGTTGCCATGTGACATTGCTTCCAATGTCGGATTGGCAGACATTACTTGATGCATAAAAGATTTTGGATCATTAGACATTTGGTACATTGCGTACAATTTCTTAAGATCCTGACTTACGATCGGAGGTTGCTGGGCATTGCCTCCAAGCCAAGCTCCCTGATTAGGACTGTTTTGCATCAGTGGATTCGACACCTAACTGCACCTCCAAATTCGTAATTTTAGCGGTTAACTGAGCAATAGTTTCCTTAAGTTCTTGTGTGGTAGGTTCCGGTTCATGCTTTCTCGGAATCATATCGTAATCAATGCATGTGGATTTACGTCCAAGTTCGTCGGTACAGACATACCAAACGACTGGTTCATCGGCATCGGGAAGAAGTGCTCTGCTATTGGCCCCCATTTCGAAATCCATTGCACCCTTCTTCCCTTTTACGAAGCAAAGGTCATATCTTGGTGGTTCTGGTCGCCTTCCAAAAGAGGACTGCTGAAAATAATTGTCCATTTGCGCATTCTCCTTTCATGAAAAACCCATTTTGAATTTTTACAATGCTATATCAAGGCTGATAAATACACCCAAGATACTTATAAGGACTATTTGCACCCCAGTTTCCGTCACCTCTACTGCGGGTCTTGGTAACGAACACGGGCCCACCAAAACCAGATTCGCTGGTAATGATTGACCCATCGGAATTGATTTTTTCCACGATTGCAACATGGCCAGCCCCATCAGAACCGTATAGGGTAGCGCCTTTTTGCCAAACCATGCATCCGCCAACCTTAGGCTCTTGCCCATAGGAAAGACTTCCGCGATTTTGGATGAAATTCTCGGCATTTACAGGCCTTAGATACTTACACGACTTAACGCCAGCAATTTCATTGAAACGGCCGTACGCATACCCAACGCAATTACACAGAACATTGCATCCGACATCCTGAGGGTTTCCTGTGATAGCGTCCGAATATCCTCCCTTTGCCCGGGTATTGTAATACGGATTTCCTGCTTCTGGTCTGGACATTCTTGGAGTAAATGTTTTTGTGGAACTAGATGTCGTTTTGACATACTTCGACCTAAATTCATTTTTGTAAACTGCTTTCTTAATCGCCGCATATGTAGTCGGCCCTGGAATTCCATCGACAGGAATCCCAGCATTCGTCTGAAATTCACGAATTGCGGCACGCGTATTTGTACCAATTACGCCATCAACCTTACCAGGATCATACTCGAGATAAAGCAGCAGTAGTTGCAATTGATAAACATTCATGCGCCATCACCATCTGGAACGGTTTTGTCTTCATCCTGAAAATTCTTATCGATAATTTCACGCAAGGTATCCAATGCCTCATCAATATAGCCGTCAAGGATCTTGATGAGAGTTTCCTGATCGGTAACTTTGGCGAGAATCGGATACTTTTCAAAAATTTCGTCAAGAACCTGAGCACGTTTAATTGCGCCGGATTTCTTCCATTCGGAATAATCAACCTCTGCTCTAGTTACGCTATCGAGAATAATTTCCTTTGCCTGTTTCAAGGCATTTTGAATTTTATCCTCATCACTCTGAGCCATAAACTCTTTAATCTTTTTAGCTAGCAGAATAACCAATGCGACACAGATCGTAATCTCGGACCAATGATTATTTAGGAACATAAGAACGTTATTGATGCTCGTAAGCAAATTCATAAATAATTCCTTTCTAGTCGCCAATCCCGGCGACTGAATCCTTTTCAGCCATAGCCATTTCATAAACTATGCCATTTGCAGTGTTTTCGGCTGTTGATTTACGCAAATAGCCGAGAGCGATTGGAACGACCGTAACCGGAACACCGATAAGCGTTGTCAGTATCATCGGATCCGGGTTAAAGAAATAAGCGACTTCGCAGAATATAAGTATTTCCAAAGAAATGACAAAAGCCGCTACCAATAATAGCTTACTGGTGGTCGGCTTCTTACTATTCTTACGATATTTACTTTTTTCTTTAGCAAGTTGTTCTTTTCGCTCTCGGACAATCGCTTTCGATCGTTCCTTTTCAAGTTCTAATTCAAACTTCTTATCATCAAGAAGTTTACTATCAAGGAACATCATTTTGATTACGCGGCGGTATTCTCATCGCCATAGACGGTTTCAACCAGCGCCGTCAGCTCAGTGTACTCATCGTCGGTGAGACGATTCACAGCATAGAATACATCTAGCTTCTTCTGGGCGGCTTCGCCAGTCTTGTAAAAATGCTTGGTGATCAGGGTCTTCATGGACTTGTACATAATGAATTTCCTCCAATTAAAAATATTTATGGACACGGTAAACATACCGCATTCCTCCTTAAAAAAATTAAGGCGCCCGATCGTCCCCTAGAGGATAACAAGGTGCCTTATTAAATTTTTTGAGATTTTATGCCTCAAACCACATTTTATAGAATTCGCCTTGGCAACAGTATATATTCATAAATGGATACATCGAAATCGATTCTCCAGTGATACTGCTTATATCTATCGATAAGACATGCTCTCCTGCTCCTTTTACGGAATTCACCGCATTGCCATTCTGACCGTCGGTTTTTAAACCCGCGTTAGTCGGCTTGGTGGGAAGGAGCCCTGTTTGTAAAATACTGACGGTTGAATTAAGTGACTTGAGCATGTTCGCAGAAGCGTATAGCGTTTTAAATCCAAGCGGATTGATCGCATTATTTGTACTAGCTAAACCAGCCGGTTGTTTTTCAGTGGTTGAAGTTGATACATAAAAGCGATCTTCTTGAAGCTCTACGGTCGGTGACTGCTTTTTAACCGTAAACCAACCGCCAGTTAAATCTGTTCTCTGGCTTCCATCCTTATACACATACCATTTATCGACTGTAACTTCTTCACCAATTTCGGAAACAGTAACCTCTTCCGAAAAACCATTCGATAACCTCACAGTCCAAGTACCAGGATAATCGGCACGATAGTCCCAAATACCACTTGTATCCGGAGCCGTTGTAGTTATTGTTCCATTTGTAATTGTACAGACAAGGCCTTCGGGATACTTAACATGAATTGTCGCAACATAATATGTTATTTCAACCGCATAATCGGCGGTAATCAATACGGTTTTACTGTTGCTTCGAATGCCATCGGTGATATCAATCGTCCAAATTCCGCTTATTAAACCTTTAAAAACAACTGGTTCAGTAGTAGCAGTTTTTGTTTCCGATATGCTGCCATTCGTGATCGTTACGGTTGCGCCTTCCGGAGCGGTAACTGTTAAAACTGCGCCAACCCCAGAACTCGTCCCTAATATAAGTGTCCCATCAGAACCATAAGCGCCATACCCATCTAAAATTGTTTTAGCGGTTGCCGTCGCATCGGTCATGTCAACGATTGTTTTTCCATCATAAACGACCTTATTCACGGCCATAGATCATCACCTCCAAAACAATTTGTAAATAAATATCATTGCATTACTTCAAGGTCACTTTGGTATACTTCTTCCACCATATCTGCGATGGTATTGATCAGTTCCTCATTTTGATTTGACAATTCAACATATTGCTCTTTTTCGTAGCGACGCTGCGCAACGTCTAGATTTCTCCAGGGTTTCCATGGCGCGATCATCTCTCCCTGAAATTCAACACCGTCACCACGAGTCCATGTAGATCCTTCTGGGACGTATCGATAGCCTTCAATGTATTCCTGACAAAGTCCATCAAAGAATTCGGTTTCGACCTCAGTCAGCCCTTCGGCTTGAGCTACATGGCATTTAAAATCTGAATCGATATAAATTTTCATAAAACAACCTCACATCTAGCTGAAAACAATACTGGATATCTTAACCTCCGTTGCAGAAGTTGTGCCGAATCTGATAATAAATTCTGACATGTCGATGGCATTACTTATTTGAATCATACTTTGTGAGGAACCAATAGAATCGCGGATGGTCAAAAGCCCAGACGCAATAACATTCGATGATTCTGGATCCACAATGTTAACAGAGCATGTCCTGTTTGCGGATGTGCCTTTAATAACGCTTTCTATACGTAATATAGTAAATGCACCGAAATCAAATGGAGCCTTTATTCTTATATTCAAATGCGGATTATATCCAACGCCAACACGGGAAGGTGTCCATACCAAATCACTGCCAGTTTCCTTATATGTGCCACCGTCAGTTGCTTCTATGGATTCAATATATTGCTTTTTCCCATTAGAATATATTGGCAATGATAGTAAAGCTATGGCAATCCATTTTCCACTTTTCATGACAAATGCTCTTAAATTGGTAAACCCAGACGTAAGATATGTGCTGACCATATACGGCCAAAATATCATTCTATTGTTTTTATCAAAAGGTATTGACGCATTATTGTAAAACTTATAATCCGGATAAGCATTAATTTTTTGAATGATATAGGCAATGCCAACTTCTCTGAATAGAGACGGATTCGTACGATACGAATTATAATCAGTAAATTTAACTTTTTCGATGGGCAAATCAGTCACAATCCAAATATCATTGTCGTGCGTTGTGTTTGGTGTCTCTGGCGAGCAATATACTCGAAGACCAGATACACCTGCGTTTGTCAATCCTTGCATATGCTCACCCCCAATTAAGCGTTAGCACTTACTACCTGTAGTGTTTTGTATGTATTTTTATCAGTTGCAAAGCCAACGTACCCAGAGGTAGTCAATGATGCTACATCTATGTCGAATTCCCCGCTTCCGCCAGGATCGACAGCAGCATCCAACTTTGCCAAGTCAAATACGTCCGTGCTAGATACGGCAGTTTCAGATAGTGTAGACGATATACCAAAGGTAAATGCTTTGGATGTACCACTGTGCAATAACTTCACATGCAAAGTTCTATACATATTAAAGTCGATTGGTTCTTTAAATTGGACAATTGAATCGACCGTTTTACTAGAATTGGTCGCCTTAATACCATATTCCGTACCGACTTTATGACTCGCAAAAGTAGTGTTTTTAACTGGACCGAATATTGTTTTATCAATAGTAGTGTCAGTAATGTTTAGTAATACTTTTGAAATCTTTGAAAATTCTGTCCATTTTCCGTCATCATAGTACCATGCCGGAATCTGAATCCAATTCGATTCATGATATATGAATGAACGTCCAAATGTCATCTCGATTGAACGGTATTTCCCAAGATCAACATTCATAAAACTATCACCATCTGACGAAATAAGAAGAAAACCTTCAATCTTATCCGCAATATCGGTAGGCATGGCGGAAATTAAATAGTCGTTAATGGGGATGTCGGTATCTACCCAAACCGTTCTTTTAAGTGGGTTTTCTGGTTTTATTCTACCACCAACCACCGTTACATTTCGAATTGGATTCATTGCACGGGCGGCATTCGTCTTTCCCAACATAATTGAATCCTACCTCCACAAATCGATTACCGGGATAATAAACACATCAGTCGGAGCCTCTGCAAGATATATATAAACGCCTCCATCATAGGTCTCGACCGGGCCAGTCAAGTCCATGCTCTCAATCTGAGCTGGAGTATAAGAAATATCAGGCCGCATGGTGGAAGTCGAATTGAGAAGCGGAACTTCTGCTCGATACGGATACCCGTATTCCGCGTAGGTACTATTCTCTACTACGTAACTGGTCTCAACTGCAACATTTTGAAATCTCAAACGCACGGCAGTAGATGCAAGCTTTTCGTATGTGATAGAGCCATCAATCAACTGCTCTGACGATACCTGATCGATTCTATTTTTAAGGTCGAAAATGAGATCATCGTACTCTTTTTTCCATTGCCGCATAAGTGTATCAATTGGAACACTCTCAAGAATACCAGTAACAAACGGGCAAGCAGCGGTACCAATCGCAAGTTCAATATTTTCGGCGACAAGCTGAGTTGCCTTGGCGGAAACAGTGATGTAAGCAAGTGGGTACTCAAACACATCGTCTGCGCCAGACGATAACTCTGGCTTTGCTGCTTCTGAGCCAGGGGTGCCAGATTTATATGTCAATTCATTAGTTCGATTGGTCTTATCTACACGAATAATGATCGCATCGATTCGGTTGTACACCTGATTTGCGGCGGGCAGATCAATGATTAGCTCGCTATCGTTATAAGACCATGTCGTATTGAACCACGCACGGCCTTCACCAATACTCACCTGCAAGCCCGCAACAATCGTAATCGAGAAACATTTTCCATAATTCCGATATACCCCATCGGTAATGAGGCCATCAAACATGGAAGATATCTGCTTAGCATCATATCTTCGATCGTGATTGACGCTATTGTAAAACCCATATGTAAAACTCATACGTCCTCCATTTATTTGATTAAGGAAATTTTGTAAACTTCAACATATGTCGGTATACCGCCAGAAGTAAACATAATATGACATTTTTGGTTAATGTTAGAAACGTCAAGCTCAACAACGCTATTTGATGACATTCTTACATACGCAGTGGCTAGTCTCTTAGATTTATCTTCCCCGGTGACCCACACTTTACCGAAGCCAACTATATCGAATCTAACTTTGCTATAAGGTGTCATGTCGATCATGCTATTTGTCATGACGCAAGCATTCCGAATTTCCATACTCTCTTCGGATTTAATATAAATTGTAGTGCCAATAGAAAGACTGTATTTTGCAGGTTCCTTTCCCTCCGGATTTGGGTCATAAATACCCCAGCCGCCAGTTATAGCACGGTACTGATTTCCATTGTAGAATAATGTGCCGTCTTCACCGTTACTCTTCGCTTCAAACGTTGGATAGCAAGAGTACCCACTTTCGTCGTACGACCAAATAATCTCTTTTACGAGAGACGGTCCCTCCATACCATACGCATTTGCTACTTGCAAAATATCGCCAAGAAAGAAATCTTCGCCATAAACGAAGATGGACGACGCATCCACTTCTCCTTCGAAAGTCTCTTTCGGTTCATATGATATGAGCTCTTTTCTCGCTCTACCAACAAGCATTGCTTCGAAATCGCTTATCGAGTAATCCTGATCCATGCTATTCTTTGTCGGAACGTCACTTCCATCAATGTGCATTTCTCTGCGCATCAAGCCTTCGTATTCGCCTGCGAACTTAACTTTTTCGTTGTTGTTTTTATCATTGGCAGATATAAGGCAAACGTTTTTATACTCACTCTTAGAATAGGAGTATTCACTGGTTATAACGTTATCATACTCAGAAGAAAATATAACATAAGGCACATCATTCTGGTCATAACTACGATCAACGCCTGCATATAACATAAAATGGAATTTTTTATCTTCGCTAAGCGTAATCTTAAAACCGACATTATTTTCTTCACAAATCTTATTAATCATCTCATACAGATCGTCTCCTATTTTGAATTCTTTCACAATAGAAATACCTTCGACGATAGGGTCTGTATTATGGTCAAATACAAAATTTGGAATTTTACGCTCCTCGATTTCCGGAGCAATAATCGCATCATTCAGAAGGCCCTCAACAACCTCCTGAATTGTGCCACTCGTGCTTTTTTCTTTCCATATAACACGACGACGTAAAATAGACTCAAGAGATTCGCCGGTTAATACAAAGCGATCGCCGTCATCAACATCCGTCGTAATTTTTCGAGTCTCAATAAACATGAGGTGCTCAGATTCTGTATTTTCAAGGTAATAATCTACCTGACAATCCGCAAGTAATTTTGCTTCCGGAAAACAGTATAACTCAAAGTCGCCCGGTTCCCGGAAGCGGTCTGTCCATACGAGGGATTCGTATGAATCAATAATGGCGACTTTCTCAAAATTGGTATTGAGAACGTATAACTCCATGCTTAAATCCCCTCGTATAGAATGTCATTTTTTACGCTAAACTGCAAATTACGAATTCCTTCTTCTGCGGTATATGCAAAGGCATTATCGCCTTCCTGAAGAAGAAACCATTTTGTATTCTTACCAACGCAGTTTAGAATATTTGTGGTTACGCCAGATCTAACCCGATGAATATACTTATCTCTTGCAACTGTGCTGATAATAATATCGTCACCGGCTTCAAGTTCAGTATTTATTTGAATTGTTTCATTCGCATCGAGTTTATGTATAGAAACATTCTTTGCCGGACCTGTGGCGTGAATGGTAATAATAACTCCGACTTCATAGTCCCCTTCATAACGAACATTCGCCTCGGTAATGGCGAATACTATACCAAACTCAATATTCGGCACTTCACTTTCATTTTCGAATGGGAACTCAAAAGCGGGTTCTTCTCCGTAGAATGTAACTGTGTTCGTCTCATTCATGGAGTAAAAGAAGGGGTACGGACAGATAATTGAAATAGACGTACTTTCAACCGAAGAGAAAATATCAGGCTCATTCGACTCGGTATACCCGGAAATCCTAAGATGCCGATTATCTGTGTTAACTTCAACAGTAACCGGTTTCTTCAAAGCGAAATATTTATACGTCTTCTGTCGACAAGACTCAATATCATCGCCAACAAATCTAATGGAAAATACAATATTCCGGGAAGAAACCCGGGCCGAATTGTAAGTTGCGCCATCATCAGTAGCGACTTCTACCGTATTAATGGTTGCCTTATTCGGCCCGAGGCCTTTAATAGCCGTAACAGCAAGACCGGTTTCCCATGGATTGGCCAGGTCAAGAGTCAGGGTTTCACCACGGAAATTCGTGATCTTAACTGTACGTATCATCTTTTCCTCCGTATCTCTTCGTATGCGTCGAGCTGATTTCTCGTCTGGCGATAAATATCAACTCTTGACAAATTCTTGGGCGAGTAGTTATTCTGGGTAAAGCTAATCGGCGCAGCTGTGGCAACAGACGTTCTAGTCTCGGTCTCATACCCGTCAACATTTCTAGCATCGTATGCAGCAACAGCAGCTACATTGCTATAGCCAGGATCTGCTCCAGACATATCAAGCGTGGGCCTGATGGTGGGAGTATAAACACCGTCAAACTCGTCTAGCGTACTGTAAATATCAGACATGTCAAGAACAGGTCGGATTGTTACAGAATCTTCGCTAAAGACCTCATTGCCATAGTCATCTTCGCTTTCAGTTCTATATCCACCGTCTTCCGAAAGTCCATTTGCAGCGTTACCAAATGCGTCATCAAAAGCCTGTTTGGCCTGTTCACCGAGTTTCCTTGCGGCGTCTATAACAATGCTTGCGGAATCGTTTATGCCTCGTACAACACCAGAACAGAACGATTTACCAGCAGGTTTAGCGTCAACTTTCTTTGCCGAGTCAATACCGTTTTCCATAAGATCTTCGGCAGCATTCTTGACGGCATCGGTGTTTTCAACGCTTCCAAATGAAGTCGTTAGATCGCTTCCGAAAACTGTGGTAATATTGTCTGTAACCGCAGAGAAATCGCCCTCGGCAAACGTATCCTGGAACTTCGCAATGAAATCCGTAGTTCCTTGCCCGCCAATATAAGTAGACAGGCTATCCATAAGGTTACCGCCAAGCAACGATCCAGCACCGCTCATGTCAGCACTTCCAAGTTGTGACGTAAAGTTACTTATAAATGAATTTACATCGCCACCGGAAATAAGTCCATCGAGCATAGATGTATTTTTCGTTTCCGATTGCGGCTTAGGAGCGGATACATAGCTGGCCGGTACATTCGAAGGAATCCCGCTCATGCCGGGGGTTAATGATATTCCTCCAAGCGTTCCATACTTCATGTCAACGGTTTTCGATGCAAATCCAGCATTATATGAATCACCAGCCAATTGACCTTGAGTAAATGCTTCCGAGGCTCCAGCAGTTCCAGCTTGTTCAATATTACTTACCATCGCATCGCCAGCGTCGTTCGATTTTTCAGGGACAAGAAAATTTCTAACAGAATCTTTGGCCTTACCAAGAGCCTGCTCTATTTTAGGCCCAACGCCAGGTATAAGTCCCAATAATTCGCCAACAGCATCTATGGCAAGCTCAATTAGAGAACTTAAAATATTCTTAAAAGCAGAAAATATCTCGGATGAGTTGTTTCGTATGCCGTCTGCAAACCCATTGATAAGCGCCAAGGCAAATTCAATTCCAGCTTGAACGATCGATGGTATACCAGTTGATAGCGCATTTAGGAGGTTTACAATTAAATTTGAAAAGCCAGTTACAATTCCTCCAATATTACTCGCAAAGCCATTAATAAGAGCATTAACAATTATCAACGCCGCGTTTACTAAATCAGGGATCAACTGAGTAGCAACGCTTATTATGACTCCACCAAGCGACAATAGTATGACTCCTATGCCATCGATGATTAGAGAAATTGCTGACATGATTAGACCGATGTTCGCAACAATCGAAGCAGCGAAAGAAACCATACTTACAGAAAGTATCGTCAATCCGACACCGGCAAGAAGGGTTGCCGCCCCGATAGCCAATAATGCTAATGCTAATGATAATATCGCTGGAGTAATAGGGTCAAGGACGGCTGCCGCAATGCCGAGCAAACCAAATACAACAACAAGTGAGCCAAACATTGTTAAAACAGCATCCGTCGGATTCTTAAGTGCTGAAAGCAACGATAGCGCAGCCGCAATAACCAAAATAGCGCCTGAAACAATAATCAATGATGCCGCAGTGGAAAGCATGGAGGCACTATCCCCACCAAATTTATTAAGCAGAGCAAATATTGTTACTATACCCATAAATGTGGTTAATAATCCAACGACAGAATTACCCGATGCGATCGAAGCGATCAAAAGAGCTGTAGCAATCAACATAAGCGCCGATGACATAACAAATATCGCAACCGATGCAGACAAAATTGAAGCAGGGTCAATCTGATTCATTTTATTTGCAAAGAATCCAAAAATGGTCAACAGCACTCCAATGGTTATAACGCCTTTGGCTATGGTCGATACATCAAGTAAACCTAATATTGCAATTGCCGCCGAAATAACAACGAGCGCAGTTCCAATTACAAGCATCGATGCAGCCATTGCCAACATCGCAGATGAATTCATTGATTCCGTTTCCGACAAAAACCATTTAAGAAAAATTAATATAATTCCAATGGAAACTAGGCCTTGAAGAGCACTTCCAAAACTTAATTGACCAATGCTCTTCATAGCTTTCGCAAATATAAGCATGCTTATTGCTATCGAAATTAACGATTTCATCGATGTAGGTTCCAAGTCTTCCATCGATTTCATGAAATTCTCCAAGATCTTTGTGACAACAAATAAGGATGCCAACGCAATAATAGCTCCGCCAAGGTCCATAGAAGACATTATTTTTATCGCAATGGAAAGTAACAGCAACGATGTCGCAATACTTTTAACCATATTGGAAATGGCACGCATATCTAGATTTCCGCGTAAACCATTGAATAGGCCTTTCACAAGATCGCCTAGTCCGGTCACATCGTCATCTCCACGGCCCGCATTAAGTGATGATAGCTTCTTAACCGCTTCATATAGGATAATCATGACGACTGCGATCGCGGTTAAAGCTCCGACCAATTTTCCGGAATCGATTGACGATAACACCAACAACGATACGGCTAATATTCCGATAGAAATCGCTATATTCTTTAATACGTCGGAATCCAACTTATCCATAAATGACCCAATAATATCGCCAATCGGAGTAAGTGTATCCTTTAAAAGTGTTGCAATAGTAAATAATCCGGAATATTCAATATTCTCTTTTAAATGCTTTAATGCAAGTATAATTGCTGCGCCAATTGCACCAAAACTAAAGACTTTAGAAAAATCATTGCCATTCCCGGAAAATATATTCGCAATAAAATCTTTAAATATCTTTGCTGCCGAATCTAAGTACAAAACTACGCTTTTGCCTGTTTTAGAAATCGTGTCTAGGAAGAGCTGAATCTTTTCAAAAGATGATTCATCAATTGAATCCAAATACATTGAAACATCAGCCAATTTATCCGCAAAAGAACCAAGATTATTTATAGCTCCGCCGGTTAAATCGTTAAGAAAACCTTTGACAGTCTCTATGAAATTATTAACGGATTCTAGTCTACCAGTCCATTCTATAAATCGACTGCCAAGTTTAAATAGCGATACTCCTATCTTACCAAAACCAACAAAAACATCACGAATCTTCGACAAAATAGTGAATACTCTTGTCGCAACTTCTTCAATAACAACTCCCTGATGAGCGCCCATTTTGAGTGACTCGGTAAATTGATGGAAGACAATGATATATTGTTTTATCTGATCGGCAGTCTTTTTAGGAAAGACTTTATTCCAAGCTTTACCAATAGCTCCAAGACGATCGCCAATTGCCGCAAGAACGTTCTTTATGCCATCAAGCGCAATAGTACGGCCACTATTTTGAGCATAATAAGAGTTATCGAAATCCTTTACTCCGGACTTCAAGTCATCATAAAGCTTAATCTGCTCTTCAATCGAAAGGCTTGCATCGTCAATAGCAAACATCATTTCATTGATTGATTCAATAGCTTCTTTATCGCCGTTGGCAACAGCGTTATACATTTTGTTAAGCCATCTATCGCCAAGTGCACTTCCATCAAACCCCGCGGCAATTAAGTTCTTCTGCTGTTCTTTTATACCGTGGCCATATTTTCCGGAGTTTACATCTTTGAGCAAAGACTTAATGTCGCCAGAGAATTTCTTCGTTCCAGTTGATGCATCGGAAATATTTGGACCAAAATTACCAAGGGTCTTCTCAAGAATTGATGAATTCATCCAGGACTGCTTAAGAAGATCATTGAAACTTGTTGCCCCGGCAGTCATCGCTTCGAAATCTTTATCACTAATTCGATCGGAAGCATTGGCAGTCTCACGATATGCAGCTTTTGCTTTGGCTTTGAAATCATCGTATTTGATTCCAGCTTTTTCGAGACTTTTTGCATAATCTTCAATAGGGTTGGTCTGAAATACCTCTTGTAACAGATTATTTCGTTCTTCGAACCCGCCAGCAAAAATATCCCAAAGGCCATTGGCAACATCCGTCCACAAAGTTTTCGCTTGTTCGTAGTTACCAATGATAATTTCAAAAGTCCGCATCCAACCGGAACTAACTGCGTCTTTGGTTGAATCGATTGCTTCTGTAAATGACTTCGCTTCCTGAGCTGCCTTGGCTGCATTAATAGAAACACCATCGTACTGCCTGCTCAAAATCTCATATGCTTGAGAGGCCGTATCAATCACATTCCCGGACTCATCGACGGTACCAATCATTTCATAGGCCTTTTGAGTCATCTCATCGAAATACCCAAATGCCTTCTCCATAACTTCACGATTAGCCCACTTTTTACTAAGCGTGCTTGTGAAGTTATCAACCGTTACTTGTCCCTTTTTAATCGTACCGACTTCTTCGCCAGCACGGATTAACTGGTCGACAAGCTGTTTTGAACTAGCGCCGGCCATCTGAACAGATTTCCAGTCCATATAACTCAAGAAACCCTGACTATACGACTGGTTCAAATTATAAATAACACGATTGAACTCGGCTGCGCCCTTGCCAGCAAAAGCAGTGGCGTTTGCCATACCTTCAATCATGGGAACTAGCTTATCAATGTCGCCACCGGCACTAACCATAGTGGAAAGCGCCTGAGTCATATCCGTGAAACCATAGGAGGTTTCATCAGAGAACCACATCAATCTATCCAAATATTCATTAACTTCATCGATGGATTTTCCGGTGGAGTTAATCAACGTCTGAACATTTGCGGTTTTTTGTTCGTATTTTGAAAATCCGGTAGTGACTTGGTCGATTGACAAACTTTTCGCAATCTTAATTCCGGCGTCGACAGCTCTGTTGGTAATATTTTGGATTGCAGTAATTCCCGCAACGCCAATTGCCGAAAATTTTGCAACAACAGCATCCCCGGCCGTTAGCAACGTTTTAAAATCACACTTAGCCGCAGCTTCTTCTACCTCTGAGAATGACCGTTTACCGTTTTTAAACTCAAGCGCTTTATCGAGCTTGTCCAATGTCTTGATAGATTGATTTGCTCCCTTTTCGAAAGAGCCATTGTCCATCTCAAGTTGCACAACTCTGTTGTCAACTTCATTTGCCATCAGCCAGTCACCTCTTTCCAGACATCGTCTCTAATTTCATCGAAAATTGGCTGGATAGCGGGGTTGATATAATCTCTCCCTTCTACCCAGCCTCCGGTTCCAGTGCCATGCCCATACTGGATAAGAAGGGCTATGACCTGGCCATCATTAATATTATCGTTAATCCAATTAATTTTGGCCGCTCCATTGGAATACGCAACTTCATATCGCCATGATACGGCAGTCATTCCAGATTCAACAGGAGTTGCCGCAACAAGAGCTTCAACGCCCTTTTGGGCATATCGAATCAGATTATTAAAAATCTTTCTATCTGAAGCTTTTTTTAAAAAACGATGTGTTTTTCTAAATTTGCCCTTTGATGTAATACGAATGCCCATATAATTAGATCAACCTCTACTATGATGTTTTGCTTTTCTCGCCTCGTTAATTGCTCGATTGCTTTTGAAAGTATCCTTCTTTGACATCTTGGAAGAGTCGTTCTTTACTTCATACACGCGAATTAATGTCATAAGGCGGTTGAAATGCCAACGCTCTGCTTCAAATGGAATCTGCGCAGTAACCATCCAATAATAGACAAGCTCTGACGTTATGATCTGTTTTGAAGCAGGTTTACTTTGACGTTGGCTATGAAATGTTGTTGCCGTCATTGGATCATGGATGTATTCATCTATTGTCTTATAATCGGCGGCAGTCAACTTGTAGTAGATATTGGGATCAACATTTTTGTTTATTGTCATACAGCGAACATAATCCATGTATTCTTCCCCTGTCAATTTGGTGCCCATAAATGGTTTCTTCCATTTGCTTTCCCATTTTGATATGGACAGAAGAGAATGCTCAAGTTGGATTACTGTAGGCTTTATTTGAATAAACGAATATGTTGCTTCATCAAATAATTCACCGGACGAGACCGATAAGTAAAGCATTTACGTAGTAGACATAGAAGCGACTGCTGCGGAAGAATTGGCAGAGTCAGGCTTCACATACTTATTCATATCGGGGAGCACTCGATCGGTAAATTTCTTTGCAAAATCCTGCTCGGTAACAAGCCGCATAAAGAACTCGACATAAGCATTGGTCTGTGCAAAATCATTGTAGATTGCTTCAGACTTCTCAAACTTACGACCATCAGCGGACTTAATGCCGTAACTCATCTTTACGATCTTAACAAAGAAGTCCATCATGGCAGGACCGTCCTGTCTCTTGATTGCATCTTCCAGACTATTCTTCAAGCCACCAGGAACAGAAAACTGCAACTGAGTCATTTCTGCGGGAGACAGATGAAAATACAGATCTTCGGTTCTGGGGTTCCCGTCGAAATCGGTATAAGTAATAGTTTCTTTCAGCATTTTGAATTTTCTCCTTTCAAATTTAAAAGACCCCACCAGCCATTTAGGACCGGTGGGGCTGATGCGGTTGATTAGCCGCCAGCGGGAGTCATAATAGTAATGATCTCGGAAGGCAGAGGGAGACGAGCGGCAGCTTCCTCAGAACCATAGAGGATCTTCTCAAGATTTACCAGACATGTCTTCTCCTGTTCGGTCTTCAGCTTAGTGGAATCGATTTCCATATGAGCGAAGGGCTTATAGCCAGGAACGCTGATGGGGATGGTTTCAAATTCCCAACTCAGCTCCATGGCGTCAGGGGAATCATTGATAGTTTCGTAGCTACGCTCGGAGGGGGACGCGGTTGCACCATAAACCAAATGGAGCTTATAGCCGTGATCCTCAAAGTCCTGATCGTTGCCAACACGAGTACGGAACGCAAGACCGAAAGTCTTCCGGGTCTGCTGGCCAATGCTAAGACCGGCCGTTCCGGTCGGAGCTACAGAGCCATCGCAAGCTTCCCACTCAGGCGGATACATATATGCCTTAATGGTACCCTTATAATCCTCTGCGGACCGCATAATCAGGAACTTCATATTATCGGCATAAATAGAAGTTGCTTCGGCACCTTCAGGGGACTCATCAACGCCGGACAGGCCACTCCATGCGACGCCTTCACCAGGCGCGTTATCAGCGTAGGGATACAGAACACCATGGTCGACACCAGTCTCATAGTACTTCTTGCCTACTTCATCCCATACAAGAGCTTTACTAGCCATAGGTATTAAACCTCCTTAATAATAAATTGTGCATACAAAATGGTATAACCCATCTGCTGTATAAATCCTGTCAAAGGAAAAGAATTGGAAATGCGATAGGTCTTCAAATATTTTGCTATCTGGTGTGTAATCAATTGCGGTTATCGTATAACGATCTCTAACAACAAAACGTCCGTTATTTGAAAACCTGACTTTCTCGGCAGTCTTCGAATAACGGATACAAGGGTATTTCATCTTTACATTTGTTGGTGGGTTATAATACGCATCTTTCACACCCGTTATGGCCGAAAGTTTTGCATCGAGCTCCAATCGTCTATCCATTGTAAAGACCTCCTAATGTAAGTCGAATACGAGGATACTCCACTACGGCAGAAACGATTTCCCATTTCAACCCATGCAAAACGACATAACGCATATATCCAAGATGTTCCTTTGAAAACTTATCGGCGACAATAGAAATATCATTGCTCAACGTCAAATCCTTATTTGTACTGTCGCCGTTTGAGTCGAGACGGACTTTCCGGGCAATTATGTCTCCGTGGCAACGGCGTTCGGTCACTTTTGGGATAAATACGCCAGGAGACATTTCGACCGTCTCAACAAACCCAATATTCCCGGAAAATCGTCCCATTTTGAATTAAACCTCGCTGGCAGACCACTCAGTGCCAGTCACGGCAGTGGTACCATCGACGGTTACGACCTTACCAGCAGCGAACTTCGCAGGACGCAGCATACTGGTTCCATCGCTGACAAGCAGCATGCCCTTCTTAAAAGCAGACTCGATAAAGTCGGCAGCAACCTTAAAGGTATACTTTTCATCAGCGTACAGCTTGTGGTCAGCAGTCTTACCATACAAGATAACGGTACGAATATGCTGGTCGTCATAAATCTCGCTTACTTTAATCATTTTTATCCCTCCAATGTTATGTAAACCACGAAACCAGAATTAACCGGCTTCCTTTTCCAGAACAACACAGGACTTCACTTTGGTCAGAGCACCGGAGCAACGAGTCTCCAGCAGGTACTTTTCCTTGTTAAAGTCGATGTCAAACTGATTAAACTGGGTGATCTCGCCGCCCTTAGTGGCGCCAAGGGAATAATCATTCAGGTTCAGGATGATGGCCTGGACTACCATGGTCTTACCATCGGTGGTTTCCCGGGTCAGACCGTTCATCTGCTCAACGGTGTGAATGGCAGAAACATTCAAGATGCTCTTCAGTTCTTCAACGCCGTTATAAATACGACGGCCGTTCAGATCACGGGCCATCAGCATGGTGTTAATCAGCTGGGGGGTTGCGAACATCACAGGAGAACCAGAACCCTTATAGTCGATACGAGCATCCAGGTTGGCTTCGATGATAGCCTCGGTCTCGACGTAATTGTCGCCAAAACGCTTGGCAGTATCAGTGCCCTGAAGCTTATTCTTCATACCGGCAACGTCAACGGTCTTATGAATGGTGAACAACTCATCATCAGTCCAGATGGGACGAATCTTATCTTCGGGGATCTTATCCTCATCGCCCTCTTCACGACCATCACCAAACAGAATGGCAGTGGCGATTTCCTCATTCAGGCCCATTCTCTGCATGTTATAAATGTAGGTAACGGCATCGAAATCGGTAATATCAATGATGTCATCACGATGAATGGAATCCTTTACATATACAGTACAAGGGTCGGTAGTACGGCTAAGCAGCTTAGCATTGCCGCCTTCCTTCTTAAGGTTACCCTTCTGATAGCCCTTACCTCTGAACTTCCGACCACGTGCATCGACCTGGCGGGTTCTGATACGGGAAATGGGGCTCTTGTGAACACCGTTCATAACAGTAGTAACCCATGCCAGCTCATCGGTCAGAAGTTCAGGAGCACCAGGCTTAACATCCTTGTAGTCCGGAAACAGAGTTTCAATGTTCTCGATACCGTGCTGGAGATGATCGGTATCCTCAGCATATGCAGCAAGAGCATCGCGCAGAGAGCCACGCTGCTTAGCAAGCTTAATGACCTCCATCTGATCGGCGTGGGTCAGAACACCGTCCATGGGATCGTCCATGGGGGTGGTATCAAATGCATTATGATTCATAGATTTTTCCTCCTGGTCGTTTTCTTCTTTGTCATTATTTTTAGGCTTTTTATTCTTCTTTTCCATGATCGCATCGGCAATAAGTGCCTTGACTACCTTCTGTTCATATGGAGTAAACGTCTTCCATAGATCTCCAACGGTTCTGTTATCATCGTCAGTTTCGCCCTTATCTTCAATGTCGCCAACATCTGAATGGGATACCGAGTTATCATCTTTAAGTGCCATCCCAATCAAATATTCGGCAACTTCCCTTTTTTCTTTAGACAATTTGTTGAAAAACTCTTCGATGGTCTCGTTATTTGCGTTAGGTTTATCGTCCTGCTTATCATCTTTTTCGGAATCCTTAACTTCGCCATGAGAAAGATCGAGAGGCTGATTAAAGTACATAATGGCCTCCTCGTCCGCTCCATCTTCATGAGAGATAATAGTATCAATGTACGCGCCAGGATTAGCTCCTGCGTACACAAGACTTACCTCTCTAATGACACCATGAAGCACATCGCTTCCGCTCTGCTTCAGCTTATTAGCGTAAATAGACATAGCGCAAATATCACCATGCGCCACGAGTTCTCTGGCATTAACACCATTCGGCGTATCATTGAAAACACCATAGCCATACACGCCATCGTCTCTATTTTCAAGCATGGCATGACCAACAACATTCGACATATTTCTGTGGTCATGGTTCCATACCAGAGGAACTTTAACGCCATCCTGATCCGCGAATGCACCAGCACGAATGACTCGTCCATCGGAACATCTCAGATCATTCTTGGTCACATAACCACTGAAATCATACTTAAATGCCATTTTGATTTATTCACTCCTTTTCTTGAGTATTTTCTGTTGCGGTAGGTTCTTCATCCTTTGCGTTGGCAAACTCCTGATTATCGGGTGCACTTATGTTACGATTTCGGAGTTCATTTGCCTTCTCGTTCTTAACCGGTTTCCTTCCGATCATTTGACGAACCTCATTCGGGCTAAGAATCTCATTCCGAGTAAGCTTATCGGAAGTATCGGCGACGGAGCTCGGAGACAGAAGCTTAAAGGGATCTCGGAAATACATAATGGTTTCGCCATCATCTCTTGCCTTCTGTGTTAGATACTTCCATCGCATAGAATCGGTAATCGCCGATACAATTGGTTCGATAAGTCTGGTATAGTAGTTTTGCATTGTGGCGTCACTAGCCGTGCCATTCAGAATTTCAGTTGTTAAACCCAACTGAGAGTATAACTGGTCGACAAGATACTTGACCCGTTCATACAAGTTATTCTCTACGCCGCGGTTTAACTGCGTAACATGCTCAGTTCCGTCGATATATGCTATGCCATACTTGGAATTTTCCAGCTGATCCGAGATGCTATCTCTTCGCATTTGAGCCCGTTCTTCCATGGATTTAGTACGAATCTGATAAGGAAGCTGGATAATCATATCAAGTTTACCGGAACCATTCTGAGCGTCGATGGTGTCAGAAAGGTTTAGAGTCCGGATTAGCCGCTGGACAACGGAATTGTTCTCATTCATCACGGAATAGAGAGGATTTGTGACGATTGGAACGGACGATTTTGGCATCGTAAGATCTTCTCGTTGACCAGTTCGATCATTATAGGCACGCATCTTGACGTAATCCGGATACCACTGAATGATCTGGGCAGTCCGGATAGAACCGATGTCATACTTAAGCCCACTTGAGGTTTTCTTCGTTACGGTATCGATAGGGGGTAAGGCCACGGTTCCTTCATCAAACATGCTTAAAACAGCATCCATGATAAAATCCCTTGGAGTCTGATCCTTGTTAGCCGAAAGGGTCAGACATTGATTCAGCTTGGAATCAATGGTCTCAACATAGTTCCCCTCGGAATCGATCCTGACGTGAAGGAGGGAGATGGAGGCGCAGTCCATGGCGATCTTTGTAAAGATTGGCGCAATAAAGGACTTTTCGTTACCTCTATTGAGTCTAGTGCGATATGGATTATATGAAGAACCCCCATAAGTCACATAACTACTTACGGGGGGATCTCGATTCATAAAAGCATTCCAGGCATTTTTCAGTCTGGAGGAAAGGTTATTTTCTGGCATTTAGGACTCCTTATGTACCATCATAATTCTGGTAACGTCTTACACCCAACTTCATACCTAGGACACCGTAGTGGGCTAAATAAGTTTCCATTTTGATTTCTCACATCCTTTAAACAAATAAACCCAATGGTGCTCTGAATGCAAAAGAATAGCAAATACATCTACAAAAATGCAACATATATGGGTGCATCGTGTCTTTGTTATCAACAAGATTTTAAATCATTATATCTTTTGGGTAATCTTTGACACAATGATTGGGGTAACAATTGCACTTACGATTGGCGCAGTAACAGCAATGACGTCCTTAACAGCCTCTTTTGATTTGCTATACACAAAATCGGCTCCGGCGTCACGATCGTCTTTCATCAAAGATCGATATTGTCTTTCAAGATTCATACGCATAACCGCTTTTTTAAGTTCATCATCGGATAAAATTTTTGCTTTTTTAGCGACATCTCTATCTCTGTAACGACTATATTCTTTACTTCTACGTTCAAGAGCATCTCCAATATTAGCAATGACTTTACCTGTATTTTTATCGCTTTTACTAACACCACGTGCAACATCTTTTACATAGCTTCCAGCTCTACCGACAGAAGCAGTTTTTTTTGCACTATGCTTTTTTCCAGCCTCGGTCAAAGTCCCATCTTGATTCTGGTAACGTCTTACGCCCCACTTCATACCTAGAACACCGTAATGAGCTAAATAGGTTTCCATTTTGATTTCTCACATCCTTTACTCAAACATGTCGCCATTGGCCTTGTATGCAACCCATGCATCCATCATTGCCGACACGTTATCGATCTTATCTTCATTTCGAAGTTTCATGAGCTTTCTATTACCGTTCGTGTCGGTAAGCGTAACGCAATTCTCCATTGCAAACTGCATTAATTTTTCATCAAATTTCAAAAGACGTTCCTCTGACAACTTCTTCAGTTCGCCGAGAGGAACGGATTCAGTACGGGCTCCTTGAATGACCTTAACAACGCCGAAAGATCCATTCTCTTTGCACCATCTATCGACAAACGTTTCTGCATTGTAAGGATCGAATCCAAAGCACCGAACCTCATAAGCATGCTCTTGAATAAAGCTATCCAGTTCGTCGTAAACTTGCATCATGTCTAAGACAATGCCATCGAAAACAAATAAACTGCCTTCCGCAATAAACTCCTCGTATCGAAGTCTCATTGCCACAGGCAGTTTATGTAATGTATTTAGCGTAATATAGCTACGAACCTTTACACCATATGATCCATCGGAAAGTGGGAATAGAAAAGTAAACGCACAGAAGTCATCTCCGCGAGACAAGTCGCCACCCATCGCGCATGGCATTTCCCAATAATTTCGCTGTGGATGAGGTAATGTCTCTTCATACGGGAAATAATAGGTATACCCTTCGCTTGGGATGCCGAATCGTTTGGCAAGGATATCATTTCTTGCGGCTGGTACTTTTTCTGCTCTTTCCACGTCAAGCTGATAGGTCTCATAACTTACGGTGAAACCGATGTTGGGCTGAGCTTTTATCCACATCGTTGGATCGGCTACTTCGTCGATATCATCCAGTCTGTAATACCAGATAGACACGTGCGGCGCCTTATAGTCGCCACGTAGGATGTCGATGAGTTCCATCTTCATGGAGTCGCCAATGCCATTTCGAACAGTACCCTCAGAACTGATGGCGAGGATCAAGTAGTCCTTGACCTTAGAAGCACCCTGTTCCAACGCGGCAATAGGATCTTCTTTCGTAACACCGGAAAGCCACTCGTCAACCGTAGCACACTTAACCTGTAACCCCTGGAGCTTATCCACTCGCATAGGGCGCACTTCAAGCAAACTACCAGTCAAAAGATTCTCAATCCCCTTCTTTGTTGAGCATAGTTTTTGACGATTGGCCTTATTGCCGGTGGTATTTTGAATACTTCCTTCGGTAAGAAATTGAAAGACCGGACCTCTTGCCCTCGTAATGGCTGTGCAGATTGGAGCAATGACTTCATTCGCCTGTTTCATCGTTGGTGCAACAGCAACCTGGTGCGTCGTTGAAAGATCGACATTCATGAAATAATCGTGTATTGTACTGCCATAAAACGACTTAGCTGCACCTCTAGCTACAATCAAGTATTGTTTCTTCGTGAGTCTATGTTTAATCCTTCTCTTCTGAGCATGGACGCCGCCATTTTCGTCAGCGACGTAGACAACCTTCTCCTCGAAGTAATACCAACAAAAAATCTCTTCGGCCCACAATTTAAACGTGAATAATAACTTCAAATCTGAGCCATCGGTTAGCACCAATTCATCTTCACAGAAAGCTATATAACCTTCTACCGCTCTGTCATCGTAGTAATACTTTGGGTCGCGAATCAGATCATCAATCCGATTCATTTCCATTTCGATGTATTTATTGATACGTATCTCTCCTCGCAACACCGCGTCTCGAAACTGGCCGTAGTATCGCGGGGTTGCTGTATTGGAAAGCATACCTTACTCCTTATCCATTTTGATGCTCAAGATAGAAAATAATATTCCACTCTAATTCCTTAATCTCTTCTTTAAATGCGTCTAGAATAGCACTCGACGCAGGCGGATCAAATCTGAGTCTACTGCTTTTAGAAACATACTCCTTAATATAGCCAAGAAGTTTCTTGTCTTCCAAGAACTCTTGCCACGTCTCTTTGGGTCCGGTGATTTCAAATCCATCGGCTGGTCCAACCTTTAATTGAGCCAGCTTTGAAAACACCGAATTGATGATAGGCAACAAATCCAAATCGAAATCGTCGCAATCCTGGTCGATCTGGCATCCCCTTCTAACCGTTTCCAAAATACTATTACTCATTTACATTTCCTCCATGGGCATGTATCGTACTTAGTTCGAGATGCCATTCTTGGTAATCCCGTTTTTTCTTTCTGATAATGTATCGCGTTATGAGTAGCAAGCGATACACAAACAAGATACTCTGGGTCCCAAGCAAATGGACTTCCATTGATGATATCTTCGATTGTTATTGGATTCATGTGATGCAGCGTGAACACATTTGGAAGTGGATAACCATCAACGCCGAGATCCATTCCTTTCTGCCTGCGAACAATTTCTCGTCGAAGTAATTTGTATTCTTTTGATCCATAGAATCGCTGATTAAGCCATCTGTCATAGCCAAAAGTCGGTTGCCCAACGATAGAATATGTCCGAAGATAGTCGATCCGTTCTTCGATTGTTGGAAACTTAATTAGCTCTGTCCAAGTCTTAATATAATCCAACGTCGTCTTCCTCGATTTCATAGTCATCCGCGCCCTGGTATTTTCGCATAGCACGGATTGCACGTTCATAAAGTTCTCCGCTGCGCGCTTCCGCCGCGGCTGCATCTCTCTTTGCACGAAGAAGCTCAATCTCGGCATCCATCTTTTCTTTTTCTCGCTTCTCTCTTGTAGATGCAAGTTTTAAATAGTGGACTAGGACTTGAGAAGAGGCCGTTCCCTCCCTAAGCTGCTTTTCAGCTTGGTCGATGGCCAGATCCATCATCAAATTTTCACGAGCTTCTCGTGTAATTGGAGGACGGTCTTGCTTTTTTGGCACTCTTCTCTCCTCCTTTCAACTTAAATCTATTTTGACTTAACCGATAGTTACAGTAACGCCGCCCTGAGGATTGTCAGTTTCCGCATAAGGAATCGCTTCAACGGTAACCTCGGACATATAATCAAATCCTTCACCAGCGGTAATGGTCTGCTTAGTGGCCGCCGGGGTGACGGTTTTAGTGGTGACCTTAATCGCACTAGAAGGTTCAAGCGTACCCGTAACACCAAGAATACTAATGCCCTGCTTGATGTTCTCGGCAATAAGCTTAGCCTGTTCAGCGGGAAGAATGCCAACAGTACCGGACCCATCATGATAGCCCTGAGGAACCTTTACGGTTCCGGCAACCGTGTCGATCGTCAGAGTGACCGCGCCATTATTTGGCATTGTACCAGTAAGCTTCTTACCGGCAGCGTAAGCGGTCTTGCCCTTCAGAATTTCGGCAACGCCAACAGTAGCGTCCTTAGAGTTAACATCGTAATCGCAAGTACCTGTGATGATGTTACCAGTCTTGTCGTGTGCAGTATACTTTGCAAGAATCTTATCCGCAGTAACAGTATCGGCGGTCAAGTCGATCAGAACGGCACCATTGTAAATTACTTTGTTTTTAAACTGATTAGCCATTATTCATTTCCTCCTATAATTGCAGTTATACCATCGCTGTCATTTGAAACCTCATAGTATGGAATCTTCTCGACAACGACATTTTCTTTCATGAGTTTGTCCATTGTGTATAATGTTTGAGCGTTTCCTTTTGGTATGACGTTATACTGGCCATTGTATGTATCATGCTCTTTTACGATTTGTACTGTTCCTCGTAATTCACACGTTGTACGAACCACACCAATAATATCTGCACAATTGTCCATTATGTAGTTACCTCTTTCGTGATTCTAAAACCAGAATATGGTACTACTGTATAGATCTCTCCGTTAGTTGTTTCTAGCTCAATGTCATATACATATCTTCTAAAATCCAATTCTTTTGTGTCGATTGGGTCGATCTTAAAAATCGGATTCCCACTAGATACCTTCTGAAAAATCGCATTCGAGTCATATGCTGTTTCTTTAACGGTGAATTTAAACACGTCATCTGGCGAAGGAACGTAGAGACCATCGTCACAAATATTTGTAATCGTAACCGTGAGCCGTGCTGTGTCACCACGAGTAAGAGAAATATCGTTGCCTGTTACTTCTAGCATTTCTTCACCTCCAGAAATATAACCCATTCAAAGAGAGGCATGGCAGAACTTAATCTGCGTGAGACAAAACTACGGAGGTATTTGTAAGGAAGGCAGACATGAGAAACAAACGCCACGTCGGAAAGGAGAACAACGTGAACAAAGGAAACATGCCTCCCCTTGAATGGGTTATAGATAGGCTTTTGTTTGAGCAAAATATCCCTCCGGAGAAAAAAT
>ERZ1034855.58-NODE-58-length-59776-cov-9.223673_pt1 | contig 59776 bp, 44 predicted proteins | sample MGYA00520699_ERZ1034855 | MGnify/ENA primary metagenome ERZ1034855 (study PRJEB33766, sample SAMN09781730) | gut metagenome | biome: gut microbiome | host: Homo sapiens | place: Madagascar | study: EMG produced TPA metagenomics assembly of the PRJNA485056 data set...
ATCAATATGCTGTTGAGTCTGGGGGTCCAGCTCGTCTGTCATAGGCATGTGCTCCTCATCGTTGTTCGTCACCCTATGATAAAGTCTTGCGCCGACATCCCGCGCCCCGCAGCAAAGTTTCAAAACGTGTTCGATGACTCGTTGCGTTAACAAAAACTCGGCCGCTCTATCCAATTTTTACTTGACATTCCCTTCGCCGAAAGACGTTGCACCGTTCGCCTGCCATAGGCTTTATTTTTCACTTGAATCCGCTAAAGTTGCATTTCAGCTTTTGGCGCGTGAAGTTGGATGCGCGCAGTCGACGGGCAGGCCCGTCGCGATTTGAAAGGACTTCGTATGGGACTTTTCACTGGTAAGACCGTGATCGTCACCGGCGGCGGCAAGGCCACGCTCAAGGACGGCTCCGCTGGCTCCATCGGCTACGGCATCGATATCGCCTTTGCCAAGGAGGGCGCGAACCTCGTCATCACCGGCCGCAACGTCGCCAAGCTCGAGGCCGCCAAGGAGTCTCTCGAGGCTGAGTACGGCGTCAAGGTTCTTCCTGTTCAGGCCGATGTCTCCGCCGGCCAGGACAACGAGGCCGTCGTGCAGAACGTTATCGACAAGGCTATCGCCGAGTTCGGCCGCATCGACGCCGTCGTCAACAACGCTCAGGCCAGCGCCTCGGGCGTGACCATTGCCGATCACACCATGGATCAGTTTAACCTGGCCATTTACTCTGGCCTGTATGCTACCTACCTGTACATGCAGAAGGCCTATCCGCACCTGAAGGAGACCAAGGGTTCCGTGGTCAACTTTGCTTCGGGCGCCGGCCTGTTTGGCAACTATGGCCAGTGCAGCTATGCTGCCGCCAAGGAGGGCATCCGCGGCCTGACTCGCGTCGCCGCCAACGAGTGGGGCAAGGACGGCATCAACGTCAATATCGTTTGCCCGCTTGCTTGGACCGCTGCGCTCGAGAACTTCCAGGATGCCTATCCCGAGGCGTTCAAGGCCAACGTCCACATGCCGCCGGCGGGCCATTACGGCGATGTCGAGAAGGAGATCGGCCGCGTGGTCGTTCAGCTTTGCGGCCCCGACTTTAAGTATATGAACGGCGAGACCGTCACCCTCGAGGGTGGCATGGGGCAGCGTCCTTAACAGTTGCGCGGTTTTACCAAACCGCGCAACGGCTCGACGCTGCAAACCCGCCAGAGCGGCAATCTGCCTTTCAACTTCGGCGGCATGATCAAAAGATCAATGCCGCCTCGTTTCAAGGCACCTTGCTCGCTCTGGCGGGTTTTCGCTGTCGGTACCAAAACATCGGCGTTACCTTGGCTGTTGCAAGTTGATGAAAGACGTCCCTAGTAGTCATTGGGGACGTTCTTAAATGACTAGTCAAAAGGGACACTCTTGCGGCACTTGGGGACGTTCCCTAAATGCCGGCAGATGGGGACACTCCTTTGCAAGATGGCGCTGAAGACTGTCCCCGACGGCTAGTCGTTTAAGAACGTCCCCAACGACTAGTCGTTTAATGCGCCAGTTTCTGTCGAGTCGGTGCGGGCTGTCGGTTGCCCGTATAATGGTCTGCGTATGAACCGCAACCAAGGAGTCCCAGTTTATGGACCAGAACCTCTTTAAATTCGACCTGATCGCCGAGGACCCGACGACGCATGCGCGCGCCGGCGTGCTGCACACCCCGCACGGCGACATCGAGACGCCGATCTTTATGCCCGTGGGTACCAAGGCAAACGTCAAGGGTATTCCCACCGAGACCGTCAAGCAGCTCGGCGCGCAGATCGTGCTCGCCAACACCTATCACCTGTCTATGCGTCCCGGCGAGGACACCATCGCCGAGCTGGGCGGACTGCACAATTTTATGAACTGGCACGGCCCCATCCTCACCGACTCGGGCGGCTTCCAGGTGTTCAGCCACAACGATGCTGTCAAGCTCACCGACGAGGGCGTGCGCTTTATCGTCAACGATTACGACGGTCGCCATGTGTTCTGGACGCCCGAGGACAACATGGAAATCGCCATGAAGCTCGGCTCGGACATCTGCATGCAGCTCGACCAATGCCCCGGCTATCCTGCCACGCGCCAGTATGTCGAGCGCGCCGTGGAGCTGTCGAGTATGTGGGCAGAGCGTTGCTATAAGGCGCACACCCGCGATGACCAGGCACTCTTTGGTATCGTCCAGGGCGGCATGCACCTGGACCTGCGCCTGCGCTCGCTGCGCCACCTGGAGGAGTGCGGCGACTTCCCCGGCTACGGCATCGGCGGCTACTCGGTGGGCGAGGACCACGAGACCATGTTCGAGACCCTGGCGCCGCTCGCGAGTGAGTACATGCCCAAGCACAAGCCGCGCTACCTGATGGGCGTCGGCAACCCGACTACGCTCGTGCGCGGCGTGGGCGTGGGCATCGACATGTTTGACTGCGTGCTGCCGACGCGTACCGGCCGTATGGGCACGGCGTTCTCCAGCGAGGGTCGCCTCAACTTCCGTAACGCGCGCTTTGCGCACGACGACGGCCCCATCGATCCCACCTGCACCTGCCCGGTGTGCACGGGCGGCTACAGCCGTGCGCTCATCCGCCACATGGTCACGCAGAAGGAGATGCTCGGCGGCATCCTGCTTTCGATGCACAACATTTACTACCTGCTCAACCTTATGCAGCGTGCTCGCCAGGCCATTATCGAGGGCCGTTACGGCGCGTTTATGAGCGACTGGATGAACAGCCCTGCGGCAGTGGATTACTAAGAGCGGCACGGGTGCTTGCAAGGCGTGGGCAACGGCAAGGGGCGAGCACCGGCCGGTCGGCACATTCGCTGACACTGCTTGCGCGGCCGCTGACCGATAGCTTGCAAGCACTTGATGCATCGTGGGTACCATACCGGATAGTTGATGTTCGGGCGGGTGTTTGGCGCATGGCGTCGACCCCGCCCGTTTTCTTTTTCTCGATAGGAGTACCCATGATTAAGAATGAGAACGTCGAGGGCGAGCCTGCCTACGACGAGACGTACCGCCGCGGCCCCGTGGTCATGCGCGGCCCCATGATTCCTAAGGACAACACCTACGCCAACCTGCTGGCGCCCGAGGAGTCGACTGACTGGCTGCATGCCGATCCGTGGCGCGTACTGCGCATCCAGGCCGAGTTTGTCGATGGCTTTGGCGCACTTGCCGAGCTCGGACCTGCAGTGACCATCTTCGGCAGCGCCCGTACGCCCAAGACGGACCCGGCCTACAAGGCGGCGCGCACCGTCGGCCGTAAGATTGCCCAGCGTGGCGTGGCGGTTATCACCGGTGGTGGCCCCGGCATCATGGAAGCGGCCAACAAGGGAGCGGCGAGCGTCAACGGCAAGTCAGTTGGTTTGGGCATTGAACTGCCGCACGAGCAGGGGCTCAACAAATACGTGAACCTTGGTATGGACTTCCGCTACTTCTTTGTGCGCAAGACCATGTTCGTCAAATACAGTTCGGGCGCTATTGTGTTTCCCGGCGGGTTTGGCACGCTCGACGAGATGTTCGAGGTGCTCACGCTGGTGCAAACGCACAAGGTCAAGCGCATGCCGCTTGTGCTGGTGGGCAGCGAGTACTGGCAGGGCCTGTTCGACTGGCTCAACGGCCCGGTGATGGACGCCGGTATGATCAGCCCGCTCGATCCAGACCTGGTGCACATCACCGACGACCTCAACGAGGCGGTCGACGTCGCCCTGAGCGGGCTGATGTAGAGTGATCGTGCCCGTCGTGACACGAATATGCATGGCAATCTGATGCTATCTAACATCAGATTGCCATTTTTATTGGGTATACTGATGCAAAAGACGAGGTCGAGGAGGTCGCATATGTCTACTGCAACGGTTAAGCCCACGACGGTTCGCATCGAAGAGGGACTCAAGGAGCAGGCGACTGAGTTTTTAGATTCGGTTGGCTTGAGCCTTAATTCGTATCTCAACCTTGCTGTTCGGCAGCTTGTGAATCAGCGAAAGATTCCGTTTGAGATTGTGGGTCGATCCGAAGTTCCCAACGAGGTGACGAGGCGCGCCATGGTGATCGCCGAGGCTCATGAGCTGGGAATTTTGCCGGACGACAGCCCGTCATTCGATAACGTTGATGAGCTGATGTCGTTCCTCGATGAGGACTAGGCGATGTTTGAGATTAAGGTCGAGGCTCAGTTTAAGACCGACTATAAGCGAACGATGCAGAGCCATCCGCAGCTAAAAACCGAGTTTAAGGCGGCGGTCGCAGAGCTTGCGGCTCACGGCTCGCTTCCCGCGGAATATGGTGCCCACGAGCTTTCAAACCCGGGCGGCAACTACAACGGCCACATCGATTTCCATCTATCCGATGGCTTGGTCGATGTGGTCGTTCTCTACTTGCCGCATAAGACTAATCCTGTGATCCGGCTGGTCAGAATGGGCTCGCATGAGGAACTATTCCAGGGCCCGCAGGGCTGATTGCCGATTTCTAAGTTGCGGTGGAATAGGGATTGATTTGCGGCTGATAAGCCAAAAACAGTCCCTATTTCACCGCAAGTGATGGGGGTGTCCCGCTTGTTGCTGCAACATTCGGTTCTCCTCTTCGCTGGATTTCGTCCAAAAGCTCGGCGGCGACTTCGCTGCTTTTAAAACGAATGCTGCAATCCTCTTTCTTGGGAAAAGCCAGTAATGGAATGGTTCCGTACCAGACGGTTTCCTCGTCAATCACTGTCGCGCACAAACGCCCTTCAATTTTGACGGAATAGTCGATGCCCATTTCGGCAAAGACCGCTTTTGCGTCATCACGTGGATTAGAGGCAATGATAATCTCAATGCCAATTCCTCGAGTCATGGAGCTGGTGAGTGAATCCTTGAGTTTCGTAAGGCATGCGGAAGATGCATAGGGTGCGGCGATGAAAATGTTCTTCGTGGCATTGACGATATCTTTGTTCAGGGTCTCAAGGAAATGCGAAGAGTCAATTAGAATGTTTGCCTCGGCTTGGCTGGCGTCTTTCGCTACATAAACCTCGTACCCGAGCTTGGCGTAGGTCTTGAGTCTTTTCTGGTACATGCGGGCGAGCATGGGTATCGACAAATCAACGTAGTCGAATATCTCAACCCGCCGCTTGCCCTCGTGACTTCTATGCAGTCTGCCCGCCTGCTGCGTGATGCTGCCGTCCCACGATATCGGCGTGGCAATGAGGAGAGTGTCAAGGTAGGACAGATCGAAGCCCTCACCCAGAAGGCTTTCGGTGGCGACGATGATTCGATGTTCACGCTCGAAGCAGGGAAGACTGTTCAGTATCGCTTTTCTTTCTTTGGCGTCGATTTCCCCGGTCAGGAGAATGGGTTCGTGTCCTCGGTCTTTAAGCAGTCTGAACAGCTCCTCAGCATGCTTTTTCCTTTTAGATAGCACGAGCGGATGCCGACCGTTTGACGCAGCTTCGAGAGCGTCGCTGACAATCAATTCGTTTCTTGCTGCATGTGCACACAGCAGATCGAGAATCTGGTTGAAGCTTGCTCCCGGCTCGTAGGCTGGTAGTCGAATTCCGGTAAAACGAGGCCGTACGATGCGCTGGATGCCCTGCTGGATTGCTTGCTTTTTTGGATCTATGACATAGCGAAGCGGGCCGCAGAGCATGGAGAGCGCCTTCGTAAGGCCGTCGGATCGTTCGGGCGTCGCAGAAAGGCCGTATACGTATTTGGCCGGGGCAGACTTGAGAACAAGCTCGAGCTGTGGCGCGGCGGCATGGTGACATTCGTCGCAGATAATGAGACCGTAATTACGAACAAGGTCCTTAACTATCGGCTCTCCGGTTTGGCCGTCTTTGCCAGATAACGACTGGAACGAAGCGATGTCGACGAGGCCGCTTACGGCATTTTTGCCTCCTCCTATTTGTCCGATGATCGGAGGCTGCCTTTTGCTGATTCGTCCTTTTGGGGTTCGGACGGGTTCTCTGTTGTCCGTAATGTCGATAAATCGCTCGAGCTGGGATTTCCATTGGGTTATGAGTGCGGTCTTGGGAACGATGACGAGCGTTGGAAGGCCAATGGAGGCAATTAGATAAGCCCCGATGACCGTTTTACCGAAGCCTGTCGGCGCGGACATGATTCCATCTTCGTATCCAAGTAGCTGCTCAGCGGCGATTTGCTGTTCGGGGCGAAGGGCGCCTTTAAATGTCATCACAATTTGATTGTCGGATTTGCGTTCGTCTGAATAGTGGGCAGTAACGCCGGTTTCTCGGAGCAGCTGCTCAAGCTGAGTTTTGCAGCCCCGGGGAATCGCAACATAACCATCTCTCAGTTCGCTGAGGTCTATAAGTCGCGGTTTACCGAATACCGATTGATGCATGGCTTGCGCTCGATAGAATTCTGGGTTGGCGAATGTTGCGAGCCCGCGGATTTCCATTTGAGCTGCAGGACTCAGAGACTTTTCGGGGATGTAGAGCATATCGGCTTGCGTGACGGGCAGCGATGAAGGAAAGTCCCGCGATGTGAGCGGTGGCCGCTTTCGTGGTTTTTGGGCATATCGTTTGGCCTTGTTTGCCACCGTGGCTGTTGATAGCCCGTGTGGGTTGTTCCCAGTGGTCTCGATCAGATTTTGCACTGTCGAGCGCGGAATCAGCTGGACTTGCGACAGATAAAGCCATTGGTCGGGAAAGGGCTCGAATTGTTCGTCTACAAATACGCTGTTTCCTTCACGTTGTGCCTTGCCTTGAAAGGGAAGTGCGATGAGGTTTCCAAAACCTCCATCGGGAATAGTGTCCTGAGCGGGTAGCATTCGATCAAAGGCCTCGAACGTGATTGTTTTATTGAGCGCCGCAGCTTCGGTTATGAGGCAACTTCCAAACTCTCTGGCGGCCTTTGCGCTGATTGGCTCGAGAAAGAAAAACCAGATGTGTGCGCCGTTGCCGGACCTTGAGCGCTCGACGGAGGCGTAAATGTTCCGTCGTTTTGCAACAAGCCGTACGGCATTTGTTGTCTCTTTCCAGTCTGCTTTGTCAAAATCGATGACGAGAACTTTCGTGTTGCAGTCCCTGTCGAGAACATATTGCCCGAGGACATCGCGGAACCGGTCATCGTTGCCTTTAAAGTGAGCAATGATTGCGGCATCGCTTAATTCGGGGAAGACGCGATTGTGGCATTCTGCGCATTTGACTTTTTGATGGGCTACTTTGGGACAAATTCCCGGCTTCCACTCGTTTGCGCAAGCGGGCGTATAGCCGATACCTCCGTCTTTTCTGCGATATCCATGAGCGTAAACATCTTTTCGCCCGGTAAAGAGGCTGCGAAAGAGCTCGAGTTTGTCACGTGCTGGGCTCGCACTGGTGACGATGCCCTCGATTTGCGCTCGTTCATCGAACAAAGCGCCGGCTTCTTCCCACTCTTCAAGTGTGGCGTAGCGTACGTCTGAACCGTTGTTGCAAATGACGATTTGTCGGTGTTGGTCCGATATATGCGTGATTGTCTGATCGTATTTAAATTGCGTGGCCCCAAAGAGGGCGTATTGATGCATGGTGTTGCCCATTTGAATGCCATTCTTGTAGTGGAGTTGCTGAGAACGAGGGTACGGCATTGCGGCTTTTCGGGGCATGCAATTTCGATTCAAGTTCGCTAATGGTGAGGGATTGCTCCGCGAGCGGCTTTCGATCGATGCTAAGGTACGCGACGGCCCTTGATAATCAGGATTTGCGGTCATGTGGGCAGCCGGAGGCGTAAAGAGCGGGCTTCATCCGGACCCGGTGGGCAAAAAATGGCAAATATGAGTACTGTTGCCAGGATAGCATCATATCATTTGGAAAGTATTTAAGACCAATTGACTGTTTTTTAGTATATTCAACCCCCTAAACACGACGATTCGGGGCTTTATGGACCCCTGAAATCGGTGGAAGCGGACAATTTCAGCTAGATTTTGCTGTTACTAATTTGGTAACAGTACTCATATTTGCCATTTTTTGCCCACTGGGTATCGTTGGGGGCTAGTCGAAGCTCCCTCAAACAGCTGGGAATGCGCCGATCGCCATTAATATCTTGTATATGGATGGCGCAACTAAAAAGTTGCGGTGGAATAGGGTTTGATTTGCGGCTGATAAGCAAAAAGCAGTCCCTATTTCACCGCAACTGATGTGGGCGTCCCTAGCGAGTTGGCTGGTAGCGGGGGCAGTAGCTGATGGCTATGGCGTCGACGCCTACGTGGGTAGCGATGGTGCAGCCGATGGGGCCGGTGCCGGCATCGACGTAGTCTTGGCCCGCGAGCGCCTGATTGACGAGCTCCTGCTCCTCGGTGGCGCCGGTCGTGAGCACGCGCACGCTGGAGCCCGGGTGCTCGGCCAAAAATGCGAGGCAGTCAGCCATGGTGTTGGCGACGATGCGCTTGGCGCCGCGGCCCTTTTTGATGGCCTTGATCTCGCCCGACTGCCATTCCGGCGAAACGGTCAGGCGAATGTTGAGCATCTGCGTGAGCTGGCCGGCGAGCTTGGGGGCGCGGCCGTTCTTAACGAGGTTCTCGAGCGTGCGGGGAATCAGCAGCAGGTGGGCGTCGGGCAGGGTCGCGCGGATTTGCGCCTCGGTCTCGTCTAGGCTGCGACCGTCCTCGCGCATGGCGAGCGCGTACTCCACCAGAAGACCCTCTGCGCCCGAGCCGGTGCGCGAATCGATGCAGCGTACGTCGAGCTCGTGGGTATCTGCCACTTGGCACGCGTTGGCGTAGCAGGCCGACCACTCACTGCATAGTGAGATAAAGATGGCGCTGTCGTGGCCGTCGGCGCGCACGCGATCGAAGAGCTCCTTGAACTCGCCGGCGCTCGGCTGCGAGGTGTGCGGCAGCTGCTCGGAGCCGGCCATGCGGGCGACGTACTCCTCGGCGGTGATCTGCACCTGGTCGAGCAGGTCCTCGCCTTCGATAATCACATGCAGCGGAATCACGTAGATGCCGAGCTCTTGGGCGCGGGCGGGGGAGATGTCCGACGTGGAGTCGGTTATGATGGCAAAAGACATAATTGCACCTTTCGATGGGGCGCCTGCGCGCCGCCGATTGAGAGCAAAGTGCGTCAAGTATAGTGGAGTTGTTCCACATTGCCAGCTTTAATTGTTGAATAGTCAACGGTTTGAAGCGTCGGTGTGGAAATCGTCAACTGGGGAAGAGGGATGTCGATGGCGGCATTGCAGCTATGCGAGCGGCCGGTCGTGCTGTTCGATTTTGACGGTACGGTGGCTGACACGGGCCGGGCGGTGATGACCTCGACGCGCAAGACGCTGACGGCGCGCGGGTTTTCGGAAGTGCAGATGGGTGACCTGCGCCGCATGATCGGACCGCCCCTGTGGAAGAGCTTCCACGACTTTTACGGCTTTACGCGTGAGGAGTCGCTTGTGGTGGCCGACGAGTACCGCGCCTTTTTTGACGAGCTGGGGCCGGAGGAGTATCCCGTATTCGACGGGATTCCCGGGCTGCTCGACGGCCTTGCGGCACAGGGACACCGCATGGCGGTCGCGACGTCGCGCATGGAGGCGAAGTGTATCGACATGGTGCATGAGCTGGGACTTTGCCAGTTTGAAGCCGTGGTTGGCATGAATCCGCCGCAGGGGCGCGAGACCAAGGCGGATTCGGTCCGCGACGCCCTGGCGGCCCTGGGTGCGACTGCGGACGAGGCCGTGATGATCGGCGATCGCTTTAACGACGTCGAGGGCGCGCACGCGATGGGCGTGCCGTGCATCGGCATCTATTCGGGCGCGGCGGCGCCGGGGGAGCACGAGGCCGCGGGCGCCGACGCGGTGGTGCACTCGGTGGCCGAGCTTGCTAAACTTTTCGCTATATAAGTATGTGATGTGAGGGGCGGGTGCGCTCGCCGCTCATTGGTTAGGAGGTCGTCCATGAATCAGGTGGAGCAGAGCGTCGCCGAGTATGTCGACGAGGTCTGGGAGGATGTCGTCGCCGATATTGAGCAGCTGGTGAGTTATCCGTCCGTGGCGGTTTCTGCCGATGCGGAGCCCGGTGCGCCGTTTGGCCGCCCGGTCCGTGATGCGCTCGATTGCGCGCTCGGCATTGCGCAAAAGCTCGGCTACCAGACGAGTGACGACGAGGGCTATGTGGGCATTGCCGATATCCCTGGCCGCGGCGACAAGCAGCTCGCGACCATTTGCCATGTGGACGTGGTGCCCGCCGGCCCTGGCTGGAACACCGACCCGTTTGCGATGGAGCGTCGCGAGGGCTGGCTGCTTGGCCGCGGCGTTATCGACGACAAGGGTCCTGCTGTGCTGTCGCTCTACGCCGGCGCCTATCTGCTCAAGCACGGTATTGCCCCGCGCTATACCTTCTGCGCGCTGCTAGGCTGCGATGAAGAAGTGGGCATGTCCGACGTTCACCATTATTTGGAGAACTACGCAGATCCCGACTTTTTGTTTACGCCCGATGCCGAGTTCCCGGTCTGCAATGCCGAGAAGGGCCAGTTCGAGGCGACGTTCGTGAGCCCCAAGATCGACGGCGGGCGCATCGTGTCCTGGAGCGGTGCCGAGGCGACCAACGCTATCCCGTCGCAGTCTATCTGCGAGCTTGCGATTGCCGTCGACGAGCTGCCGGCGCCGGTCGAGAACGCCGACCGCCTGGAGATCACGGCGCTCGACAACGGTCATGCGCAGATTTTCGCCCACGGTATCGGTGGCCATGCCTCGATGCCCGAGGGTACGGTCAACGCCGTCGGCCTGATCGTGGCGTACCTGCGCGAGGCCGAGGACGCGTTTGGCGCCCGCGGCGAGCGCCTGCTGACGCCTGCCGAGCACGAGATCGTCAAGTTCCTGGCCTTTGTGCATGCGGATGCTTATGGCCGCGGCCTGGGGATTGATGCGACGAGTGCGGCGTTTGGCCCGCTCACGTGCAACCCCGGCGTCATCCGTGTGGTGGATGGCCACATTGAGCAGGTCATCGACGTGCGTTTTCCCGACAGCACGAGCGCCGACACCATGTGCGAGCAGCTTGAGCCGCTCGTGGGCCGCTTTGGCGTGACGTATCGCGTGGGCCGCGCCAAGGTGCCGTTCTCGGTTTCGGCCGACGACCCGGCCGTGAAGGCGCTTATCGATACCTATAACGAGTTTACGGGCAAGCATGCTGAGCCCTTTGCCATGGGCGGCGGCACGTACGCGCGCAACTTTGCCCGCGCCGTGTCGTTTGGTCCCGAGGAGACCGGCCTTGAGCTGCCCGCATGGGGCGGCCAGATGCACGGCCCCAACGAGTGCGCCAACGAGGACCAGCTCAAGCAAGCGCTCAAGATCTATATCGTGGCGATCCTCCGCTTAAACGAGCTGGAACTGTAGGGCTTCCCCTATATTTTGCTTGGAAATTAACTTGCATTACAAGCCCGGCGCTTCGGCCCGGGCTTTTTCTGTTGCGGTGGGGAAGTCATTGGGGACTTTCCTCTGGTGTAAAAGGCGGGTCATGCTTGGCGGCGGGTTTGTTATTCGTTTGTAAAGGCTGAGCCGTGCTTGCGGTAAGGGTCTATCAGATGCCCGTAAGAAACCGCAGTTGGCGCGGGCGCTGCCCGGTCGGGGCCGTATCTTTCCAAACAGCAAAGCGGGCAGGGTGCCCGCGAGTCGCATGTATGAAAGGAAGATCATGCTCGATCAGGCTTATTCTCGTCGTCAGTTCCTCGGCCTCGCTGGTGGTCTTGCCAGCATCGTCGGTCTCGGTCTCGTTGGTTGCGGCGGCTCCGGCGCATCCGACGCCGCCGACAAGGGTAGCGCCACTGCTGCCGAGTCCGTTTCCGGCGAGGTGACCTACGACGGCGCCTCTTCGTTCCAGGCCCTCGTCGAGGCTGCTGCCGAGAAGTTCATGGACGCCAACCCCGATGTTTCCATCTCCGGTTCGGGCAACGGTTCGGGCAAGGGCCTGACCGCCGTCGCCGCCGGCACCGTCACCATCGGTAACTCCGACGTCTTCGCCGAGACCAAGCTCGAGGCTGACCAGGTCAAGAACCTTGTCGACCACGAGGTCGCCGTCGTGGGCATGGGCCCCGTCGTCTCCAAGAACGTCAAGGTCGACGACCTGTCCCTCGAGCAGCTCAAGGGCATCTTCTCCGGCCAGATCACCAACTGGAAGGAGGTCGGCGGCGACGACGCCACCATCGTCGTCCTCAACCGTAAAGCCGGCTCCGGCACCCGCGCCACCTTCGAGGCCGCCGTCTTTGGCGACGAGGCCGTCGACTTTAAGGGCGATGCCGAGCTCGACAAGTCCGGCGACGTCCAGACTCAGATCGCCAGCACCGACAACGCCATCTCCTACCTTGACTTCTCGCACTTCGACGACTCCAAGTTCAACGCCATCAAGGTCGAGGGCGTCGAGCCCAAGAGCAAGAACGTCACCGACGATTCCTTCAAGATCTGGGCGACCGAGCACATGTACTGCTCCAAGGATGCCGACGACGCCACCAAGGCCTTCCTGGAGTTCATGCTCTCCGACGACGTCCAGGGCAAGCTCGTCGAGGAGCAGGGCTTCATCCCCGTCTCTGCCATGAAGGTCGTCAAGGACGCCAGCGGCAAGGTTTCCTCCAAGTAATTATTCGCCCCCGGAAAGGTTTGCAATGGCAAAACAGCTGCCAAAGCGCGACCTTGAGAACGTGGGCTTGGGCGTCACGGGCGCGTGCGTAGCGCTCGTGACGCTTGTCGTTGCCGCGCTCATCTTCATGGTCGCCCAAAAGGGCCTCTCGGCTTTCGTCAAGGACGGCGTCTCGGTCGTCGAGTTTTTCACCGGTACCAAGTGGGACCTAGCCAACACGGCCGAAAACGGTCTGCCCTATACCGGCGCCCTGCCCCTGATCGTCACCTCGTTTGCGGTCATGGTACTCTCCACGCTCATTGCGCTGCCCATCGCCATCGGCTCTGCCATTTTCGCGGTCGAGATTAGCCCTAAGTTTGGCTCCAAGATCTTCCAGCCGCTCATTGAGCTTTTGACCGGCATCCCTTCGGTCGTCTTTGGCCTGATCGGCTTTCACGTGGTCGTCGGCCTTATGAAGAGCGTCTTCCACGTGAGCACGGGCCTGGGCATCCTGCCCGGCGCCATCGTGTTGGCCGTCATGATCCTGCCGACCATGACCACGCTTTCGGTCGATGGCCTGCGCGCCGTGCCCGACAGCTACCGTCAGGGTTCGCTCGCACTGGGCTACACCCGCTGGCAGACCATCTGGCACGTGGTGCTCAAGAGCGCCATGCCCTCGCTCATGACTGCGGTCATCCTGGGCATGACGCGCGCCTTTGGCGAGACACTCGCCGTGCGCATGGTTATCGGCGGCATCGAGGCCATGCCGACGTCGCTGCTGTCGCCGGCCTCGACCATCACCACCACGCTCACCACGTCCATGGCGGTCTATGCCGAGGGCTCGGCCCAGGACGACGTCCTGTGGGCGCTCGGTCTGCTGCTGATGGGCATGAGCCTCATCTTCATCCTGATTATCCATCTCATTGGCCGCAAGGGGGCGAAGGCTCGTGGCTAGCACGCGCATCCACATCGACGAGGCGAGACTCGGGCGTGTCCAAAAACAGGACCGCATCGCCACGGGTGTGTTGACGGCAATCGTCGCCATCGTCATGCTCATCGTCGTGTCCATGGTGGCCTACATCCTGTTCGAGGGTATCTCGACGCTGTTCCAGCCGGGCTTCCTCACGGAGCCGTCGCGCGCCAACGGCACTCAGGGCGGCGTGCTCTATCAGCTGTTCGACTCGTTCTACCTGCTGCTGATCACCCTGATCATCTCGGTGCCCATCAGCCTGGGCGGCGCAGTCTTCCTGGTCGAGTACGCACCCGACGGCCCCATCCGCGACATCGCCTCCACCGCCATCGAGACGCTGTCCTCGCTGCCTTCCATCGTTGTCGGCATGTTCGGATTCCTGGTGTTCTCGGTGCAGCTGGGATGGAAGTACTCCATCATCTCCGGCGCCGTCGCGCTCACCATGTTCAACATCCCCATCCTGGTGCGCGTGATTCAGCAGGCGCTCGAGGACGTGCCGCAGGCCCAGCGCGATGCGTGCCTGGCCATGGGCCTTACCCGCTGGGAGGCCACGCTGCATATCCTGATTCCCGAGGCCATGCCCGCCATCGTGACCGGCATTGTGCTTTCGGCCGGCCGCGTGTTTGGCGAGGCCGCAGCACTGCTCTTTACCTCGGGCATGAGCTCGCCGGTTCGTCTCAACTTCTTGAGCTTTAACCTGTCAAGCCCCACGTGCGCTTGGAACGTGTTCCGACCTGGTGAGTCGCTCGCCGTGCACATCTACAAGATTTACGGCGAGGGCAGCCCCGAGGCCCAGCAGATTGTCTGGGGCACCGCGGCGCTGCTGATGATCTGCGTACTGCTGTTTAACGTAATCGCCCGTATCGTGGGCAAGCAACTGGCAAGGAAGATGACGGCCGAATGAGCGAGATGAATGCAACGCCCGCAACCGAGGCGGCCACGTCCGAGACCCAGGACTTTCTGTCGAGCGTGGGGGAGAGTGAGAAGCGCGTTCGCGTGAGCGGCAAGGCCGTGAGCGACGAGGTCGTGCTCTCCACCAAGGACGTCAACGTGTACTATGGCGATCATCATGCGCTGCACGACACGTCGCTTGACTTCCACAAGGGCGAGATCACGGCGCTCATCGGGCCTTCGGGCTGCGGTAAGTCGACCTTTTTGCGCAGCCTCAACCTTATGAATCGTGAGATTCGCGGCTGCCGCGTGGAGGGCGAGATCAACTACCGCGGGCGCAACGTGAACACCAAGACCGAGAACACGTACGAGCTGCGTCGTTCCATTGGCATGGTGTTTCAGCAGCCCAACCCGTTTCGCAAGTCCATCCGCGACAACATTACGTTTGCGCCCAAACGCCACGGCATCACCGATCGCGACGAGCTCGACCGCATGGTCGAGGAGAGCCTGCGCGGCGCGGCACTGTGGGACGAGGTCAAGGACAAGCTCGACAAGAGCGCCTATGCGCTTTCGGGCGGTCAGCAGCAGCGTTTGTGCATCGCGCGCACGCTCGCGCTCAATCCCGACGTGATTCTGTTCGACGAGCCCTGCTCGGCGCTCGACCCCATCTCGACGTTGGCGATCGAGGACCTGATGTCGTCGATCGTTGCCGACTGTGCCATCGTTATCGTGACGCACAACATGGAGCAGGCGTCGCGCGTGTCCAACCGCACGGCGTTTTTCTACATGGGCGATATGGTCGAGTACGACGAGACCGACGAGATTTTCCAACGGCCCAAGGATCAGCGGCTGAATGATTACCTCACCGGCATGTTCTCCTAGTCCGGGACATGCTTGAGGCCCGCGGCGGCCACGGTCGCCACGGGACTGATTGGAGAGGCGGGTCATCTCTTGCGGGAGATGGCCCGCCTTTTTGTGTCGCTGTCGGCTTTCGACCTGCCAAAAGGGGGCAGGCGCCTTCGTGGTGGTTTGGGGTGGTGCTCGCTGCTATCATGGACAACGTTGAATTTCTACGAAGGAGCAGGGCATATGGCGATTCTTTTGGGATGCGATTCCGTCAGCCTAGAGTTTCCCACCAAGCATATTTTCGATAGCGTGACGCTCGGCGTGGGCGAGGGCGACCGTATTGGTATCGTCGGCAAAAACGGCGACGGCAAGTCGACGCTGCTGAGCGTGCTCGCTGGCACGTTGGAGCCCGACGATGGCCGCGTGACGCATCGCCGCGGTACCACGATCGGCCTGCTCGGCCAAAAGGACCAGCTTGTCGATACCGACACCGTGCATCATGCCGTCGTGGGCGACACGCCCGAGTACGAGTGGGCGTCGAGCCCCCGCACGCGCCAGATTCTCGCCGGCCTCATTAGCGATGTGCCCTGGGAGGGTACGGTGGGCGAGCTTTCGGGTGGCCAGCGCCGCCGCGTGGACCTCGCGCGCCTGCTGATCGGCGACTACGACGTGCTCATGCTCGACGAGCCCACCAACCACCTGGACATGCGCACCATCAACTGGCTCGCGCGCCATCTTAAGGCACGCTGGCAGCGCGGTCAGGGCGCCATGCTCGTAGTCACGCACGATCGCTGGTTCTTGGATGAGGTCTGCACCAGCATGTGGGAGGTCCACGACGGTCGGGTCGATCCCTTCGAGGGCGGCTACTCGGCATACATCTTGCAGCGTGTGGAGCGCGACCGCATGGCTGCCGTCACCGAGGAGCGCCGCCGCAACATGGCACGCAAGGAGCTTGCATGGTTGAGCCGCGGCGCCCAGGCCCGCTCCACCAAGCCCAAGTTTCGCGTCGAGGCCGCCCGCGAGCTCATCGCCGACGTGCCGCCCGTGCGCGATGAGCTGGAACTCAAGCGCCTTGCGGTGAGCCGCCTGGGCAAGCAGGTCATCGACGTGGTCGACGTGGACGCCGGCTATGCGGATACCGACGGCATGTCCAAGCAGGTACTCTCCGACGTGACTTGGCTCATCGGCGCGGGCGACCGCTATGGTCTGCTGGGGGAAAACGGCGCCGGCAAGTCGACGCTGCTCGACGTGATCCAGGGCAAGATCGCACCTCTGCGCGGCCGCGTGAAGATTGGCCAGACGGTGCGCTTTGGCGTGCTGTCGCAGCAGCTCGAGGAGCTCGAGCCCTACATGGGCGACACGATCCGCGAGGTGCTCAGCAACTATAAGAAGTACTACATCATCGACGGCAAGGAGACTTCGCCCGAGAAGCTTTGCGAGCGCCTGGGCTTTACGACGCAGCAGCTCTGGAGCCGCATCGGCGATCTTTCGGGCGGCCAGCGCCGTCGCCTGTCGCTGCTGCTGACGATCTTGGACGAACCCAACGTGCTTATCCTGGACGAGCCGGGCAACGACCTGGATACCGACATGCTGGCGATTGTCGAGGACCTGCTCGACGGCTGGCCGGGCACGCTGATCCTGGTGACGCACGACCGCTTTTTGATGGAACGCGTGACCGACCAACAGTGGGCACTGCTTGACGGCCACCTGACGCATATGCCCGGCGGCGTCGATCAGTACCTGCGCCTGTGCAACGCTACCGCCGAGGGCGAGCCCGTGGGTGCACCGAGCGCCAAGACCGGCACGTTCGACACCGGTGCCGCGGCAGCTGCGGCCGAAAAGCCTAAGTCGAGCGGTCAGCCCAACGGCCTTTCCAATGCCGAGCGCCAAAAGCTCCGCCGCGAGGTGAGCTCGCTCGAGCGCAAAATGGAGACGCAGCGCGCCCGCGTGGAGGAGGCCGAGGCCGCGATGGCCCAGGTCGATCCCACCAACTACACGGCGCTGGGCGAGCAGCAGACAAAGATCGACGAGGCCCACGCCGCCATGGACGAGTTGGAGATGGCTTGGCTCGAGGCGAGCGAGAAGCTCGAGGGCGAGGAGTAGGCGAGGATGATCAAGGCCGCGTTTTTCGATATCGACGGCACGTTGCTGAGCTTTAAGACCCATCGGATTCCGGCGTCGGCGCAGCAGGTGCTCGACAGCTTTCATGAGCAGGGGATTGCGTGCGTGATCGCCACGGGTCGCCCGACCTATCAGATGCCCGATTGGCTGTTCGATCTTGGTTGGGATGCGTACATCACGCTTTCGGGTCAGCACTGCTTTGATGCCGAGGGGGTTTACCGCAGCTGTCCGATCGATCCGGACGACGTCGCGGTGATTGTGGATCAGGTGGCTCAGGGGTGCTACGACTCGCTGTGCATGCAGGGCGAGAACTCGTTTGTGAACCGCCTGTCCGAGCGCGTGGTGACGGCAGGCAGCAACGCGGGAATCGTCTACCACGAGGAGCCGTTTGAGCACGCCTTTGACGCGCCGGTCTACCAGTTTTGCGCGTTTGTGGACCCGGCCGACGAGCATATCGTGACCGACGCGGTGTCGCATTCGCTCACCACGCGCTGGTGTGACCTGTTCTGCGACATTATCCCCGCCAACGGCGGCAAGGACCTAGGCGTGGCGGCGACGCTCGAGCGCCTGGGCATCTATGCCAGCGAGGCGATTGCCTTTGGCGACGGCGAAAACGACCTGTCGATGTTCTCGGCCGTGGGCACAAGTGTGGCAATGGGCAACGCGCAGGCGACCGTGAAGGCCGCAGCGACCTACGTAACGACCGCCGTGGATGACGACGGCATCTACAACGCCGCGAAGCACTTTGGGCTTCTATAGCTGCAGATCCGGCACTTAGGGACGTTCCTTTTTTGCCGGCAGTCGGGGACACTCCTTGCGAGTGTGTCATCGCTCCACTTCTGTGCTGCGAATTTTGTGAAACGCGGTTAACTTTTTAAACAACGTAGTAAGACATGGGCAACTTTTGCGGTAAAGTAAATCAGGTAAAAGTATCCAAAGGCTAACTAGAAGCCATCGCGAAAGGCGGCCCATGGCCCTACGTGAATCTGGAGAAGACTATCTCGAATCTATTTATGTGCTCTCGGAGCGCCAGGGCGTCGTTCGCTCGATTGACGTTGCCGAATACCTGGGCGTAACCAAGGCGAGCGTCTCTAAAGCCATGGCGACGCTGGAAAGCAACGGCTATGTCGAAATGGGCAAGCGCGACGTTCATCTGACGGAGCGTGGTCTGGAGGTCGCTCGCCAAATGTGGGAGCGCCACTGCTTTTTTGTGCGGCTGCTCGAGGAAGCCGGTGTTTCGGCGGATGTCGCGTCGCAAGAGGGCTGCCACATGGAGCACTGCCTGAGCGAGGAGAGCTTCGAGAAGCTGAGGGCGATGTTGAGCAAGGATGATGCGGCGGGCCCAACAACGGAAGCCTAATTGACCCCCAGTAGCGCGGAGTTCGCGCAAAGCGCGAACCAGCGAAAGGGGAGAGGGGCTCGGACAACAACGAGCCCGCCGCAGTCCAAAGTAAACCAATCGGTGTGCACCGCCCCATCAACCGCGTCTCCCTCTCATCCCAAAGAGACGCGCCTCCCGCGCCAAAGGCGCGGGATAGCGACCGGGACCAGTAGCCCCATCAACTAAGTCCAACTCAGACAAGGAACCCTGCCAGCAAGCGATGCCCAAGAACCGCCAGCAACGTCACCGCAGGCCGGGGCCGGGCTTGGTTTTGAAAACATTCCGCAGCGCGAGGCCCGCCTTTCCGTTGCTCCGCAGGAGCAGGAAAGACGGGCCTCATGCGCGAGGACGTTTTCAAAACCAAGCCCGGCCCCGGCCGGAGGGACCACAGACGCTACAGGTTCTTGACACCCATCGCGCGCATGGCGTTCAGGATGGCGATGATCGCCACGCCGACGTCGCCAAAGACGGCAAGCCACATGTTGGCGACGCCGAGTGCCGCGAGCACCAGGATCAGCAGCTTAACGCCCAGCGCGAAGATGATGTTCTGCCAGACAATCGACATAGTCTTGCGCGCCACGCGGATCGCGCGGGAAATGTTGGACGGTTTGTCATCCATGAGCACCACGTCGGCGGCCTCAATTGCGGCGTCGGATCCCATGGCGCCCATGGCAATGCCCACATCGGCACGGGTGAGCACAGGCGCATCATTGATGCCGTCGCCGACAAAGGCGAGCTTGCCCTTGCCGCTTTCGGCCGCGAGCAGCGCTTCAACACGCTCGACCTTGTCGCCCGGCAGCAGCTGCGCGTGGAACTCGTCGAGGCCGAGCTGCTTGGCCACCGCAGCGGCCACTTCCTCGCGGTCGCCCGTGAGCATAACGGTGCGCTTGACGCCGGCGGCGTGCAGGTCGCGAATCGTTTGCTCCGCATCGGCCTTGACGGTGTCTGCAATCACGATATGGCCGGCGTACACGCCGTTCACGAGCACATGAAGGATCGTGCCGACAACCTCACAGTCCGGTGCTTCGACTCCGGCCGCGGCGAGCATCTTGGCGTTGCCGACGACGACATGCTTGCCGTCGATGGTCGCCGTCACGCCGTGGCCCGCGTCATTAGTGGAATCCGTCACGCGCTTGGGATCGAGCTCGCCCTGGAAGGCGGTGCGTACCGACTGCGCGATGGGGTGGTCGGAGAATGACTCGGCGAGGGCTGCGACTTCAAGCAACGATTGCTCGTTATAGCCAGCCTCGGGGTGCACCGCGACGACCGAGAACGTGCCGTTGGTGAGCGTGCCGGTTTTGTCGAAGACGACGGTGTCCACGTCGGCGAGCGTCTCGAGGTAGTTAGAACCCTTGATGAGAACGCCCAGCTTGGACGCGCCGCCGATGCCGCCAAAGAAGCTCAACGGTACGCTGATCACGAGGGCGCACGGGCAGCTGACGACCAGGAAGGTCAGACCGCGCAGGATCCAATCGGACCAAGCGCCATTCACCAGGCCGCCGCCAAGCGCGAGCACCGCGGCCGCGCCGGTGACGGCGGGCGTGTAGATGCGGGCAAAGCGCGTGATGAAGTTCTCGGTGCGCGCCTTCTTTTCGCTGGCATTCTCCACGAGCTCCAGGACACGCGCGACGGTGGACTCGCCAAAGGGCTTGGTGGTGCGCACGTGGATGAGGCCCGTCATGTTGATGCAACCGCTGATGATATCGTCGCCGGTCTTGGCGGGGCGGGGGACTGACTCGCCCGTGAGCGCCGCGGTGTCGAGCTGGGTTTCGCCCTCGACGATGACGCCGTCGATAGGCACGCGCTCGCCGGGCTTGACCACGATCACGGTGCCGACGGCGATGTCATCGGGAAAGACCTGTTCGAGTGTACCGTCGGCTTGTTCGACGTTAGCGTAGTCGGGCGCGATGTCCATCATGGCACTGATCGACTTGCGGCTCTTGCCCACGGCGTATGCCTGGAACAACTCGCCGACCTGGTAAAACAGCATGACAGCGGCGCCTTCGGCCATGTGCGGGTCGGTATCGGGGAAGAGCACCATGGCAAACGCGCCGATGGTTGCGACTGCCATAAGGAAGCTCTCGTCGAAGGCCTTGCCGCGGCGGATATTATTGAATGCCTTTTGCAGTACGTCGTAGCCGGCAATCAAAAACGGCACGAGGAACAGCACAAAGCTGGCGTAGATGTCGCCCGGGGTGCCGAATGCGGCGGTGAGGGTGCCGAGCTCATCGAGGGCGTACACCACGGCAAAAATGCCCAGCGCTACCAGGATGCGGTTGCGCTTATGCTCGAGCGACTCTTTTTTCTTGCGCTTCTTCTTTTTCTTTTTGGGGTCGGCGGTGGCCATGACTCGTATCCTCCCATTTGAATGTATGAACACTCGCTCATATAATTTCGCGAGCAAAGGCCGCGGCAAGCGCGGCCTTGCAGGTTGGCGTAAACCTGGGCTAGAGGATGATCTCGCAGTCCGGCTCGGCGTCGGCCGTAAACTCTACAACGCGGTTGAGCACCTCGTTGAACTCGGCGTCATCGGCCTCGAGCGTCAACTTCTGAGTCATAAAGTTGACAGACACGGATTTGACGCCCTCGAGCTTGGCCAGCTCGTCCTGAAGCTCGCGCGCGCAGTTGGCGCAGTCGATCTCGTCGAGTTTAAACTGCTTTTTCATGGTGGGTTCCTTTCCCTGTTTTGCGGCTTGGGTGCAGGCCGCGCTGGTACCGTGGTTGGTTGCTATTCGCAGATATGGCTCATGCCCTGGTTGAGCATGGTGTAGACGTGATCGTCGGCAAGTGAGTAGAGGATGTTGCGGCCGTCGCGGCGGAACTTGACCAGGTGCGACTGCTTAAGCGTGCGCAGCTGGTGCGATACTGCCGACTGCGAGGTTGCGGTCGCCTCGGCGATGTCGGCCACGCAGAGCTCGCGTCCCATGAGGGCATAGAGAATCTTGATGCGCGTGGTGTCGCTGAAGACCTTGAACAGGTCGGCGAGGTCGTAGAGAAGTTCCTCGTCGGGAAGGTCCTCGGGCGAGCAGGTAGTGGGGATCGAGGGTTCGGTGGCCTCGATGTCGGGCTTCGTTTGATCAACGCGGATGCTCATTGCAATATCCTTTCATATGAACATGCGCTCATATAACTTGCTTCCGATTATATGAGCGCATGTTCATATGTCAATGTTATTTGTGGCGTTATTTGATAATTGCTTGCCGCCGAAGTGGGATTTTTCTAGTTGCGCATGGCTCGGTTCATCGTCCATCTGCAAAAATGGAGTTGCGCGGTCGATGGGCTATTCTCGGATTCCCCGAAAGTGCGCATTTGGTTGATATTGATTCAAATAACTGTTTAATAATGCAATAAATTGCTTAATCAATATATTTAAGCGTGCTGTTTCAGTATTTGGAGAGCCGGATTGAGCCATTTGAGGATGACTCGCATGCTGCCGTGACCGCGCAACTCGAAAATTGCAGTCGGGCAAATGCGGAAACAGGTTTTAGAACAGCAGGCCCTCGATCAAATCGACAATCATGTCGTCTTCAGTGCGCGGGCCGACAGATTTCGCGTGCGGGCTAGCATCGTCAACCAGGTTCATCTCCTCAGCTAGTTCGCCAACATGCTGCATGTCATCGGGTTCGGGGGCCTCGTTGATGCTCGGGTCGTCAACCTGCGGATACTGGCTCGCAATTTCTTGCTCTGTTGCCTGCGCCTCTCTGCGCTCTCCGAGGATTCGGCGACCATATTCGAAGTACCGCCGCAAGACAAATTGGCGAAGATCCTCCTGGAGGGCTGGGAAGTCATCCGGGAGACGCCCGGGGCAGATCTTCTCGCGAATGCGAATCGCTTCCATAACCCGTCTAAAGGCGGACTGTTTGAAAAATGAATGGCGACTGATAGTGATAACGGCATACCCCATGTTTCGAAGCGTGTTTCGACGCTCCTCATCAATCGCCTGCTGCTCGGGCTCATCATGGAAAAATCCGTTGTACTCGATGTCGGTCATTGATTTTTCGAGCAGCGCGTCGAAGTAGAATACGGTGCGCCTCGTAAGGGCAGAGTACCTTTTGGGAACTGGGACCGGAAAGTCGGTTTTGATGGCGCGAATACCAAAGCCGCCCACGGATTTGGGCATTGTGAGCATCATGACGAAAGCCGTTTCGAGCGGAGAGCGGCAGCCGTCGCGCACATATCCAAGCGCCTTGATTGCATTGTTTGAGCCGCGATAGCCCGATGCCTGGGAAAAGAAGTTCCTGAGCGCTTCGGTATTGGTTAGGGCGGGGCGCTCACGATATCCTGTTTCGTTGGATGCGTCGAGTGCGTAGGAGCCACAGATTTCAAAGTAGTATTCAACAAGTTCCCGAAGGCTGAGATCGTTTGCGGCTTGCAGGGCGCATAGTTTGATGTCAACGATATAGACGCCCGCCGCGAGCTCAAGGTAACTTTCTGAGTCGAAGGTATAGCGTGTACGATGGCAAACGCATCTATCGCAATGCCTTCGGGCGTTATTTGAGTACGTCAGGACGTGGATGGTTTTGGATTCGATGCCTTTTCCGTTTAGCCACGATTGGGCCGTCTGCAGGTCGGGCTCGGTTGGGATGGATGCCCTGATCTTTTCCATGGGTATGTGATCGGTCGTGAATAGCGCGACCGACTCGGCTGCTTGGTATACGGCCCGTGCCGTGGCATGTGACAGAACGATTCCCATATGCGCATCATGACATAGCTTGTGTTCTGCACGCTGAGGGCATCGGGCAACGGTGCCGAAACGCGGCGCATCTTCTGTGAACGGTAGTTTTCACCCGATGCGCGGTTGAACGGTCGGCGCCAATGGAGAGTTTTCTGTCACTTGGCCTCATTTGGGCGAATTCCTGTAGATGTCATCTGCATTTTTCGAGTTAGGCGGTTTTGACTCATGTAAAAAAGTCGATGGAGCTGCGTCTGTCGTGCAATTTTTGACCGGAACCAGGTGTTAGGGCGCCAGACCAGTCGGTTTCAGAATGGGTTTTGGCTCCGTAACGGCGAAAAAGGCTTCGGCGGGGAGCTGAGTAAACCGCGCAACTCAAAAAATGTAGATGGGCGTATTTCAAAATGAGTGGCAGGCAGCGTTCTTTGCAGCGAGAATGCAAGACGGGGCGCGGTCGAAAGGCCGTGCTCCGCCTTCTGCTCGTTCGTCTGGTTTGCTGCTATTTGCGCTGTGCCGTTATGAGTGTTATCGCGAGCGACTTCACTACTTCGCAAACAGGTTCTTGAGGTTGAACTCGGCCTGGACGGTACGGAGCATGAGATCGGTGTCGTCGAGGCCCAGGTGCTGCTCGTTGGCGTCGGCGGCGAGGGTGCCACGGCGGCGCGCCCAGTTCTCGAGCGCAGCGGGCGCGGACTCGCGGGGGAGCGAGCGCACGTCGGCGTCCAGGCTGCGGCAGATCTGGCGCGAGTCGATGACGATGATCTTGCCTGCGCGGCGTGCCTCGGCGTAACCGTCCAGGTGAATCTTGAACCAGCTGTCCTCAAAGGCGGCGTTGTGCGCCATGTACGGATACTTCTTCATAAGCTTGAGCAGTTGCTTTTGCAGCTCCTTGTTCTCGCGGAAGGGCGTTTTCCCGTCGATGTCGTCCCAGGTAATGTGGTGGATATTCGACAGCGGCACATCTTCGCCGCGGTAGATGTCGGGCAGGCCGCAGTAGTGCGCCTCGGCGTCGTGCGGGACGGCGTCGCTGGTGAGTTCCATGATCTCCCAGCCGACGTTGATGATATAACCGCGTTCGGGTGCACGACCGGTGGTCTCGATGTCGATACCGAGCACGGTGCCCTGGATGGGCTTGCGGGCGTAGGCCACGCCGAGCGCGTCGCGGTCACCGCGGATCTCGCGCATAACCGATGCGGCGGTGCGCTTTTGCATCTTGCCGATGGCGGCGCAGGTGTCGGAATCGGACAGGCCGCGCGAGAGCGTCGCGGGCGTCACGTTGCGCAGGCGCGCCTCGCCAATCTGGTCGCACAGGTCGCGGTTGCGGTCGGCCAGGTCACGCACGGTGGCAAAGTCGAAGCCGGGGTCGCCCTCGGCAGTAAAGTACTCGGTCTCGAGCACCTTGAGGGCCTCCTCGCCCTTCTGGCGCTCGGACTCCATGGCGCCGTGGTCGCCGTAGATAAACATGGGGATAAACGGCTGGCGCTCGTATTCGAGTGCTTGCGAAACATTCATATGCTGCTCCTTGGACGGGCCGCGTCGCGCGGCTCGGGGTTACTGAGTTGTGGCGAGATGATAGTTTACCATGGGCAACTATTGGCACCGCGCCCGGGACAACTACAATACCCTAGTCGACCGCTAGGACTTTTACAATGTTGCCGAAAGACACGAAAGGTTCCATCCGTCATGGATTTACTGATTGATATTCTGCTTGACGCCGGCAAGGACACGCTGTCCCTGGTGCCGTTTTTGTTGGTGACGTATCTTGCCCTCGAGACACTTGAGCACGTTGCGGGCGACCGCGTCAACGGCGCTATCAAGCGCGCGGGCGCCGCCGGCCCCGTGGTTGGCTCGTTGCTGGGCATGGTGCCACAGTGCGGGTTTTCGGCCATGGCGGCGACGCTGTACGCCGGCCGCGTCGTGACGCTGGGCACGCTGGTGGCGGTGTTTCTGTCGACTTCCGATGAGATGCTGCCGCTGCTGCTTGCCGAGCAGGTCCCCGTGCAGACCATGGCGATGCTGTTGGCTTCGAAAGCACTGATCGCGCTGGTCACGGGCTTTATCGTGGATGCCGCCATCCGCGGCCTGCGTCGCAATACCCGTGCGCATGCGGCGATTCGTCGCACCGTACTGGGGACCGCGGTCAATCCGGCCCACGTGAACTGCGCGCACGATGACCACAGCGGTGGCGACATCATCGACGAGGTAGCCGAGGCAGGCGTGAGCGCCGACCACATCCATGAGCTGTGCGAGCGCGACCATTGCGGTTGCGATGAGGATGAGGACGAGCATGAGCACGGGCATGGCCACGATCACGGTCATGAGGGCGAGCATGAACACCACCACGGCCACGGTCACTCCCACTCACACGAAGGCGCGCCCGTCGTGTCGATCATCCGCAGCGCGATCTCGCACACCGTGCAGGTGTCGGTATTCATTTTTCTGGTGACGCTGATTCTGGTCGCCGTCCTCGAGACCTTTGGCGAGTCGGCGATCGAGCAGTTCCTGCGCGGCAATGAGACGCTCGCGGTCCTGGGCTCGGCGCTTGTCGGTCTGATCCCCAACTGCTCTGCCAGCGTCGTTATTACGCAGTTGTACCTCGAAGGTGCGCTGCAGCTGGCGCCGATGCTCGCCGGCACGCTCATCTCTGCCGGCGTGGGCTACCTGGTGCTGTTCCGCACCAACCGCAGTGCCCGTGAAAACGCCGTGTTCCTGGTCATGATGTACGTCATCGGCGCCGGCTGGGGACTCGTTCTCTCTGCCTTTGGTCTCTAAGTAGTTTTTGGGACATGCCTTACAATCCACCGTCATGACCTGGGCGCTGGATGCGCGCCATTCGCCAAACAAAAAGGTAGATTTTTAGGTATGTCCCAAAAATCTACCTTGTTTAGCGTAACAGCTCGGTGAGGTTGCGTTTAAAGCGGGCGCGGTCCTCGCTGGTGAAAGCCGCCGGACCGCGGGTGCGTCCGCCGGCGCGGCGCACCTTCTTTTCCTCGTGGCGAATAAACAGTTGCATGTCGATGGTCGCCTTATCGTAGACGCGCCCGCGCACGCCGATGGCGGCGGCATCGCGTCCGAGCACCATGCTCGCCAGGCCTATGTCCTGCGTCACGACCACGTCGCCAGCCTGCAGGCGCTCGATAATGGCAAAGTCGGCGCTATCGGCTCCCACACTCACATCGAGCGTCGTGACCCAAAAGCCCCGACGCGCATGCTCGACGTCGCGCGGATCGTCGCGGCGAATATGGCGTTCCAGGTTCTGCGTGCTGTTGCCGGCGATAACGACGGCGACGCCCGCCCTCCGCGCGCAGTCAATCGACTCGCGCGTGACCGGGCAGGCGTCGGCATCAATAAAAAGCGTCTTTGGCATCTAGCGCACCAGTTTGCCAAACTGAATGGCGCGGACAATGAGCGTCACGCCAAACACCAGCAGCGCGGCACCGCTAAAGATGACGAGCATCTTGGCCGACCACAGCGGATAGATAAACACGAATATGCCCGCGATGATGGAGAGTGCGCCGCTCAGGATGGCGAGGGCGCGGTTGGCGGAAAGCTCGGATTCCAGAATCGACATGACGCCCTCGACGATCCAGCCAAAGCCGGCGACGACCACCACGAGTGTGGTGAGCGTCGCGGTCGAGAAGGCCTGGTTGCGCAGGATTATGACGCCGCCCAGAATGATGAGCAGGTTGGAGATGATGCTCGTAACGCGCCAGCCGGTGGGCAGCAGCGGCTCGAAAACGGCGGTAAACAGCCTGATCGCGGCCGTGATCACAAAGTAGATGCCCAAGACGGTCGTCAGGAAGACGAGGGACTTGGCGGGCGCAAACAGCAGCGCGATGCCGGCGACGAGCGCCAAGACGCCCGTGATGGCGTAAATCCAGCGCACGGCCTTGACGGCCTTGCCTGCCATGCTTTTCTCGTCAAATCCAAACGCGCTCGATTGCTTGTCATCGTTCTTAAAGATGCCCATGATGTCTCCTTTCCGTGCGGCGTAAGCCGTAGCTCTTGCAACCAGTATCGCCCAAGGGCACCGTCGCGTGGGGCGGGAAGGGCGAATGGGAGCCTTGCCTTCCCGAATTGTTATCTTTGTTCCCGTTTGGATGTGGAATATTCAACAGGTGTGGAACATTTCGCCGCTGTGTGTAATTGCCTACGTTTTAGGTTAGATTTTCTTAAGAACAATTGGCTTTTATTGGGGGTCTTATGAACGAAGCAGTTCCCGCGGCGCCGGTAAGCGCCGAGTCGATGGCAAAGCAGGGTTGCGAAAAGCTTGGCCTGGACACGTTTGACGCGCTGGTCCGCCGCGCCCGCACGTGCCGCCGCTTTGACGAGTCCATGCGCGTGCCGCGCGAGTTTTTGCTCGAACTGGCGGAGCTGGCGCACCTGGCTCCCTGCGGCGCCAATGCTCAACGTCTGCGTTTTTATGTGGTGAGCGGTGCCGAGGGCTGCGCGCGCGTATTTGATGAGCTCGCGTGGGCCGGTGCGCTCAAGGACTGGCCGGGTCCCGATGAGGGCGAGCGCCCGACCGGCTACATTGCGATTCTTGCCGAGCGCGCCGTTCCGGGCAAGCCGGCCGCGCCCATCACCGAGGTCGACACCGGCATTGCCGCGCAGACGATGATGCTCGCCGCCCGCAGCGCCACGCCCGAGGTGGCGGCCTGCATGTTCAAGGCCTTTACGCCCCGCGCGATCGACGCCATGGGGCTCGATAACGACAAGTACGAGCTCAAGCTGATCATGGCTTTTGGCGTGCCGACCGAGACGCAGGTCATCGACGCGATCGATTCCAATCCCGACGGCACCATCAACTACTGGCGCGACGAGGCGCAGGTGCATCACGTGCCCAAGCGCCCACTTGCCGACGTCCTGGTGTAGTTGCGCGGCAAAACCACCACAAAGGTGCCTGTCCCCTTTGTGGTGGTGCGAGGGGAGGGCGTGTGGCCGATCTTTACTTGGTGCGGCATGGACAGACCGAGCTCAATGTGCAGAACATTTTGCAGGGCTGGCGCGATTCGCCGCTTACGTCGCGCGGGCGTGAGCAGGCGTTGGCGACGCGCGCGGCGTTCGAGGACCGCGGCGTGACCTTTGACCATGTGTATTCGTCTCCGTTGGGGCGGGCGCGTTGTACGGCCGAGCTTATCGTCGGCGAAGGCCAGCCTGTTGAGTTGGTCGATGACCTGCGCGAGTGGCATTTGGGTTCGTTGGAGGGCACATCAAACCGCGAGATGCCGGCGCAACCCTGGGGCGATTATCCGGTTGCCTTTGGTGGCGAGTCGGAAAGTGAGCTTCGCGCACGTATGGTCTCGGCGCTGTCCCGCATCATGGCCCGGTCCCGGCACGACTGCGTGCTGGCCGTCTCCCACGGCTCAGCCTGCCAGGAGTTTCTTAGATGCGTGACTGGCGGGGGAGAGCAACCCGACAACGGTGCCGTGCTTCATTTTGGCTATTGCGACGGGGCGTTTTCGCTCTTGGGTTGGTAACAAACGAAAGGACCCCCCATGAATAAAGACCTGTATCTGGTCCGTCATGGACAGACGATATTTAACCTCAAGCGCATTATTCAGGGCTGGAGCGACTCGCCGCTTACGCAGCTGGGATGCGACCAGGCGGCGCGTGCCGGCATGTTCTTGCGTGCGCGCGGCATTGAGCCCGATCATGCCTACACCTCCACACTTCATCGTACCGAGCAGACTATCGCCAACTTGTGGCCTGGCTTGGCGTACGAGCGCCTTGATGGCCTGCGCGAGTGGTTCTTTGGCGACTTTGAGGCCGAGCGCGTGATGCTTATGCCCGAGCGCCCGTGGCACGACTTCTATTGCCAGTTTGGCGGCGAGGGCCAGATGCAGGTGCGCGAGCGCATGGTGGCGACGTTGACCGATCTTGTGCGACGCCCGGACCATGCGTGTGTGCTCGCCGTAAGCCATGGCTCGGCTATCAAGGAGTTTATGGATCACGTGAAGGGCGCGGCGGCAGACGAGCGCGAACGCGTGCCGGGCAACTGCTCAGTGCTGCATTTTGCGTTTGACGATGCGGCCGATACGTTTGAACTGGTCGAAGTCTTTACGCAGGAAGACTACGCGCGCGAGCTGGGGCTAGAGCCGCTCGTGGCGGCGGCAGGTCCGCAGCGTGGATAACGCTGACGTTGCGGCCCGGTTTACCGGCGTAATTGTTTGATGCGAAAAGGGCGGAGGTGCATGCGTTTGCTGCATCTCCGCCCCTTGTTTGTTTGGATGCTGGGTTTTCCAGCTTAGCGTTTGAGTTCGCTAGAACCGTGAGACCTGGTGAGTGAGCAGACCCGTCGGAACCTGCGGCGCGCTGCCGCTGACCTGCGCGGCGGGGAACAGCACGGCTACAGCAAAGTTGAACGGCTCTTTGCCAGAGTAGGCGTCGGCAGTGCGGGCCTCGTCGGCCAGAATCTGCGATGCCCCAGCCAGCGCGGCAGCGTAGGTGGGGTCGTCTGCCGGCGTCGGCTTCGGTGCCTGGTCGAGCATGGCTCGGATGGCGGCAACAGCGTCCTCGCGCTTGACTTCCCATACGCGATGCGTAATGCCGGTGGGGTCGGTGACGGCATAAAGCGACGCTCCTTCTTTGGCGGCGCCAAGGATGATATCCATGACGGGCGAGGCTTCGTAGGCGAGCGTTACAGGGCGGGGCTGCACCTTAAGCTCGGCGATCGTGCGCGCGGCGGCGAGTGCGTCGACGCTCTCGGCGGCAGCCTCGTCGCTACCCGTCAGTACGTTAACCGGGCAGATCGCCACGACACCCGTCACGCGTCCCGGCTCGCCCGAGCATTCGTACACGTAATACGCCGCACCCGGGTCCTTGAGCATTAGGCCATCGGCAAGGGCTCCGCGCAGAGCATCGTTGCCGCTCAGGATGCTGCCCATCGCAGGCAGCGCCTCGAGTACGCGGTCCTGAGCCGGGCGGATGCAGGGAAACGGAAGTGCTTTCATGGGCGGTCCTAACGCACGAGTCGGTTTGTTCGCGGCTTATTATGCCCCAACTTGGCCGCTCGCGTCCCAGAGCACGTTATCGGCGAGCGCGATTAGCACCTGCTGACAACGAACGATATCGGCATGGGGCACATATTCGTTGGGCTTGTGTGCGAGCGCCAACGAGCCGGGGCCGTAGCTCATACAATTGCGGTTGCCTGTCTTGCCGGCAATGACGGCGGTGTCGGTGTAGCCGGTAAAGAAGCCGACGGTCGTGTCCGCGTCCGTCACGTCATCGGCGGCACGCTTGAGCGCTGCTAGAAGGGGAGAGTTCGGGTCGCGCTCGATGGCGGGGCGGTCGCCCGTCACGGTGTAGCTGCCATGGCAACCGGGAACGGCGGCTTCGGCGACGGCGATGGCCTGCTCTACCATGCGCGTCGCGGCGGCCGTATCGGTCGGCGGGGTCAGACGCATGTCGACCCAGACTTTGGCGCGGTCGGGCACGACATAGGGGCGATATCCGCCCTCGATTTGGCCAAACGTGATGGTCGAAGACCCCAGCTCATCGTGCGCGGGCAGCGCCACAAACACGCGACGGAGCGAACACACGACCTCGGCCATGGCGGCGACGGCATCCGCGCCCTTCCACGGCTGGCTCGCATGCGCCGTTACGCCAGCCATTTCAATCTCGAACCACGTACGCCCCTTGTGCGCCACCTGGATCTGTCCGTCGGTGGGTTCGGTGTCCAGCACCCATTCGCGCGAGCCGACCCAGCCAGCATCGATCGCGGCCTCTGAGCCGCGCATGAAGTCTTCCTCGTCGACCGAGCAGATGAGCGAAAAGCTGCGGCGTGGCAGCGCGCCATCCGCCGCCACGCGCTCGAGCGTATGGACCAGTGCGGCAATGGCGCAGGCCAGGCCACCCTTCATATCGCAGGCACCGCGGCCATAGAGTTTATCGTCGCGCACAACCGCCCCAAGCGGTGCGATGTCTGCGTCCCAGCCATCGCCCAAGGTGACGGTATCCATGTGGCAGATATAGATCAGCCGCGGCTCGTCGCTTTGGCCCGGCACGGTGACTTTAAGGTTGCGGCGCCCGGGCAGCACTTCGAGCTCCTCAATCTGCACGGCATCGAGCGCAGAACTATCAAGTTGTGCCAGCTGCTGCTCAATGAGCCTCTTAATGAAGCGCTCGATCTCGTCCTCATACGCGCCCGGGTCTGAGCTGTCGATCCGCACAAGCTCCTGCGCAAGCCGCCAGGCAAAGTCCTTGTCAACCATATGCAACCTCACAATCAGTCTGCTTTCCAAACCGATTGTAAGCCTCCCGAGAGATCCGCGGCGTGCGCGCAGCAGTATTTACCGTTCGCAGGCCGAGCCAGCGCGTTTGCCGTCCGAGCGGGTTCACAAACGACGCAGTGGGTACGTAGCCTCTATGGACGACATGCTGTGCGACATATCTGCCTTTCGGTATCACCGGATACCTCCACAGGTCTTGGTAATAATGCCGGACCTGCCCGATTCTGCGGACGATCCGCGCAGGGAGCACCTATGTGAGCATCCGCTCGTCACGCATTTCCTGGGCACCCCGTTACACGTGTTGGCGCAGGGCAGCTGCGGACGTAAGGGCGATCGCATTGTCAGGCATGTTTGGAACGGGGAGAGGCCGTTTGATTCCATGCGACAGACAGAGTTTGGCCTCGATGTCGCGTCCCCGCTCTTTACCCTGCTGACCCTGGCTTCCTCGGTCTCAAACGAGCGTTTAATCATGTGCATGTATGAGATGTGCGGCACCTTTGCCGCGTGCAAGATTGCGCCTCAGGTAAAGTCGGCACTTGTGCAGGCATATGGGGACCGGTGGGGTGACGCACGGTCGGGCTGGGAAAACGTAAAGGATACCTCGGGGAATCCAACAGACTTGTGGAAACGACCTCCCTTGATTGAGCTCTCTGAACTTACCGAGTACGTCGATAAGATCCCGGGGCTCCGCGGCGCTAAATCGTTCACGCGTGCCGCGAAATGCATTACGGGAGTGGCGGCATCGCCGCTCGAGGTCCAGGCTTCGATGCTGTTTGGCCTTACGAGGTTGCGCGGCGGCGAAGGGCTGCGCCTTACCAATAACGTCGAGATTCGCATGACGCGCAGCGCCCGCCTGATTTCGGGGCTTGATAGGCGCTATGCCGATATCCTGCTGGCAAATAAGGACGGTAGTCGAGAGTGTCTGGTTGAATGTCAAGGTAAAGCCATTCACGGATCCATAGAATCCAAGATCTCTGACTCCGACCGAACGACGGCCTTGCAAGCGATGGGATATCCCGTCGTTTTGATGACCTATGGCCAGCTGGCCGACTCCGATGCCTTCCGCGTGGTGATGGAGCTCATTATGTCCTATCTCGATGCGCCGCTGAAAGACAAGACACCGCGGCAGCAGGAGCTCGAACGGCGGCTTCGTGAGGAGATTTTTATCGATTGGGCGGGAATGTAGTCGTGCAGGTGGAAAACGGTCGCGGGAACTGGAGTTTTGGTCGCGAAAAGGCTTCAATTTCGCCTTGGAGGGGCTTAGAAAAATGCTACCCAGAACAAGTTGTTTCGGTAAATCGACAGTCAACTTGGATGTGGCATATAGTGATCGATTTTTACCTACTAAAACCCCTGATGAAACTGTTTATCAATGCGGGTGTGCTTAGCGACTTGGGTCCCACTGTCGATTATCCGAAAAAACCTGTTTTGGCTAACATTTTAAAGCCGCCCGTAAGCAACAAAATCGGCCCCCGTTTCGTGAAAACGGGGGCCGAATGGGCTTTATGGCCCGACTGGCGGGCTTGGTGTCGGCGCTATTTGATCACGCGCACGCGATACATCGACGGAATCTGCTTGAGCGCCTCGATGGTGCTGGTGTCCAGGTGTTCGTCGGTGTCGAACATGGTGTAGGCGTTCTCGCCGGCGGACTCGTTGGTCATGCGCTGCACGTTGGCGTTGTCCTTGGCAAGGATTGCTGTGATCTGACCGATCATGTTGGGCACGTTGGCGTGCAGACAGGCGATGCGGCTCGCGGCGCGCGCCTTGCCCATGCTGCAGGCGGGGTAGTTGACGCTGTGCGCGATGTTGCCGTTCTCCAGGTAATCCTTGAGCTCACTAATGGCCATATCGGCGCAGTTGGCCTCGGCCTCGCCGGTGCCGGCGCCCGAGTGCGTGGTGATAAACGTGTTGGGCATCTTGACGGTCTTGGGCGTGGCAAAGTCGCAGCTAAACCAGCTGAGCTTGCCCTCGCGCAGGGCAGCGTCGACGGCGTCCTCGTCAATGATGGTTTCGCGCGCGTAGTTGATGAGCACGGCGTCGGGCGCCAGCAGGTCGATCTGCTCGGTGCTGATCATGCCGATGGTATCGGCCTTGCTGGGCACGTGCACGGTGAGGTAGTCGCAGCCGCGGCAGAGGTCCTCGAGCGTGCCCACGCGCTGAACCTCGCGGCTCAGCACCCACGCGTGCTCGACGGAAATGAACGGATCATAGCCGTAGACGTCCATACCCAGATCGACACAGGCGTTGGCGACCTTGGAGCCCACGTTGCCCAGGCCGATGACGCCGATGCGCTTGCCCTTGAGCTCGCGGCCCACAAAGGCCTTCTTGGCCTTCTCGGCGTCGACCTGAATCTCGGGGTCGTCGGCGTTGTCGCGGACCCAGTTCATCGACTGCACCACGCCGCGGCTCGAAAGCACCAGCATGCCCAGGACGAGCTCCTTGACGGCGTTGCTGTTGGCACCGGGGGAGTTAAAGACGACGACGCCCTTCTTGGCGTACTCCTCGACAGGGATGTTGTTGACGCCGGCGCCGCAGCGGGCGATGGCGCGGATGCCCTCGGGCAGCTCGTAGCCGTGCAGGTCGGTCGAGCGCATCAGGATGGCGTCGGCCTCCTCGGCGGTGTCCACAAACTCGTAGCCCTCGCCAAACTCGACTTTGCCGTCTTTAGTGATGTCGTCGATGGTCTTTATCTTACGCATGGAAAAACTCCTTAGCAGGTTTTGATCTAAACAGGTGGTCTGAGGTGGCTGGTCGGCCCGCGCACTGCGGGCTAGTTAGATCGCGGACTCAAACTCTGCTGCGCTTCGAAGTCCTTCATGTACGTTGCCAGCGCCTGTACGTCCTCCATGGTGACGGCGTTGTACACGCTGGCGCGCATGCCGCCGACGAGGCGATGGCCCTTGACGTTTTGAATCTGGTGCTCGGCCGCGCCCGCGACAAAGGCGGCGTCGAGCTCGGCGTCGCCGGTGCGGAACGTGACGTTGGCGATGGAGCGGCTGTCTGCTTGCGTGGTGCCGTGGAACAGCTCGCTGTTTTCGAGCAGGTCGTAGAGCAGGTTGGCCTTGGCCCAGTTGCGCTCGGCCATGGCGGCAAGCCCGCCGGTCTGCTCGACCCAGCGGAACACCTTGCCGCACACGTAGATGCCAAAGGTGTTGGGCGTGTTGAGCATGGAGCCCTTGGCTGCCTCGGTCTTAAGATCCATGTACTGCGGCGTCTGCGCAAAGGCGGGGCCGTCGGCGATGAGGTCGTCGCGCACGATGACCACGGTTACGCCCGCGGCACCGGCGTTTTTCTGCGCGCCGGCGTAGATGAGTCCGTAGCGCTCAACGTCGAGCGGCTGCGACAGAAAGCAGCTCGAGACATCGGCGACCAGCGGCACATCGCCGCAATCGGGCAGCTCGTGGTACATGGTGCCAAAGATGGTGTTGTTCTGGCAGATGTAGACGTAGTCGAGCCCGTCGCCCGCGGCCTCGGCGGTAATGCGCGCGTTGATGTCGGCCATGGTGGGAATGCGGTCGAAATTGGTGTCCTCGGAGCTCGCGAGCAGCACAGCCTCGCCGTATTTTGCGGCCTCCTTGTACGCCTTGTTGGCAAAGTTGCCGGTCACGACGTAGCCGGCGCGGCCGCGGCGCATGAGGTTCATGGGGATACCCGCAAACTGCAGCGTGGCGCCGCCCTGCAAAAACAGGACGCGGTAGTTGTCGGGGATGCTCAGCAGGCGGCGCAGGGTTGCCCCGGCGTCGTCGATGATCTGCTGGTACATGCTAGATCGATGGCTCATCTCGAGCACAGACATGCCGCAACCGCGGTAGTCCATCATCTCGTCGGCGATCTCGGCAAGCACGCTGGTGGGCAGTGCGGCCGGGCCTGCTGAGAAGTTGTGCACACGTGCCATCTTCTAGGTCCCCTCGTAGTCGTTTGAACGTTCGGGATACTTTAGCACAGTGGAGCGCCAGGCGCGACCGCATCACAGCAAAACTCGAGTGCGCCGCTATGATTTACAGGGTTGTTACATGGGGGGCTTATCTCGAGGCTCGCATCCGATCCGCCTCGGCCTTCGCTTGTTTCCAGGGGCGCACACGACCGTTGGTGAGGTCGTCATAACCATGAGCGATGGTACGATGAATGTGATCTTCGCGTTCCTGAATGGTAGTTAGCGCGCGCGTCTGATCAGAAATAGGCTTTACGACAGGCATATGAAACCCCTTACATAGAATCATATGTAGAACTCTATGTTGAGTGTAGCGGAGGGTGGCGTTGGGCGTGTGTGTGCCTGCATTCGTAAGCGCGTTTATCTGGCAAGTGTGATTTGGGGCGACCTCGTTAAAGTTTCTAAGCTGCGAAAATGACCGTTAACCGGATTAAATTTTGTTGCTCAACATTTGACACTCTGGGCGTGGTAACTTTTTTACCAACAGGTATGATTATTGTCATGTGCGCCGCACCTGCCTGCCGGGTTGCGGCGCACTTGTGACAGCCTTTGACACCCTTGGAGCGTGTACTGTGGATATAGCCACAAAAAGCGTTCGGGGGGGGGTGCTCACCCGCGAGCAATTCCTCCCGCATGAGATGCGCATCGTCGCTGCCCTTCGTATGCAGGGCGCAAGCGACGAGCAGGTCATTGTACGCGTAAAGAGCGAGAACCTCTTTCAATATCCCACGGAGCGCATGGTCGCCAACCGCGCAACCGTGTGCCTTCGACGCCTCGACGCCATGGTGCCCACGGACGCCGCATGCGCCGTGCGTGGCATCGACTCCAATATCGCCGTCGAGGCTGTGTCATCCCTAACCAGGCTCATGGCATCCGGCACTCCCACGCAGGCGGACCAGGCCATCTTCTACAGCATGATCTGCCGCTACGATATCGTGCGCGAGCTCGTGCTCGTCGAGGTAGGGGAGCGCCTACAAAACTTCGATTATGCCTTTACGGCGGTTGACCTCAACGCCTTTATGACACGCTTTACCACGGAGTATCCGGACGCTGCCCGCTGGACTGAGGCCACGGTCAAGCGCATTAAGGGCTCGCTCCGCCAGACGCTCCGCCATGCCGGCCTTATCGGCGAGGGCCAGGGCCCGGAGTCCGAGCGCCTGTCACCACTCTTCCTCGATTCCGATGTCGAGCGAGCCTTGGTTCTGCTGGGCGAGCAGTCGCTTATCGCGGCCCTTACCGGCAGGGTGGTGATGTAGCGTGGCCCCCGTCAACAACGCCGCCGAACCTGCTATCACCCCGGCGACCGATCTCACCACCAATATCGGCATCCATTCCCGTAAGAGCGTCGTGGCGGCGCATGTCCGCTCCGAGCACGCCCGTCAGGAATTTGAGCGACGCGCGCAGCTTCTGCGCGAGTGCCTGTGCAGCGAGGACTTTTTGGCCAACAAGGGCATAGGCAATGAGATCGGCTTCCACACCTTTTGCTATGACCCCGCGCTGGAGTTTGAAGCGCGTGCATTATTTGACGCCCTTTCACGCGATGCCGAAGCCGACAAGCTTCCGTGCACGCTCAAGGTCGTGAACCTCTACGACGCCGTGCTGGCAATTCTCGAAAAGCGCCGTGTCCTTAAGGCCATCCCACGCCAAGAGGAGCGCCGCGGTACCCAGCGCGTGCTCGAGGACGTGGCCAAGTTCGCCTCGCCCGAGAAAGTTGCCGCGTACATCCTTGAGCAGACCGAGCCGCACGCGCCTGGAGACGTCGTCCTCCTCACCGGCGCGGGCGAGGTTTTCCCGTTCTTTCGCATGCACACGCTTCTCCACTGCATGCTTGCGGATTTTGATGAGGTGCCTGTGATCGCTGCCTATCCGGGCAGCTTCAACGGCTCTTCTTTCCAACTCTTTAACCGTCTGCCGGCCGATAACTACTACCGCGCCATCGATATCTCGTAAGCACGGCTCCCCGCAGAAAAGGACCTGCGCCGGTAACAGCCATTTGCCATAACGTTCCCAAACCCAAAGGAGCATCCATGGACAACACGATCGTCCGCGACCTCTTTGCAAAAGACATCAACCGTTCCATCAACGGTGTGGTCAAGGTCCAGGATTCAAAAGACGAGTCCATCCGTCAGGAGCTTGACGAGTACGTGGTGACGCGCGAGCTGCAGGGACACTTTGCCACGTTCTTCAAGGCCTACGGCGATGCCATCGATGTGCCCACCGACAAGATCGGCGTGTGGATCAGTGGTTTCTTCGGTTCCGGTAAATCGCACTTCCTCAAGATGCTGAGCTACCTGCTCGAGAATCGCCAGATCGGCGGCAAGAGCGCCATCCGCTACTTTGACGGCAAGATCGTCGACCCCATGGTCGAGGCTGCCATGGAGCGCGCCTGCTCGGTGTCCACGCAGGCCATCCTCTTTAACATCGATAGCAAGGCGGGCCAGTGGAAGCAGGGCGATACGGCTCCCACGGCGCTGCTTCGCGGCTTTGAGCGCATGTTCTACGAGGCGCGCGGCTTCTACGGCGAGGACCTAAAGCTTGCAAAGCTCGAGGAACACATCGATTCCCTGGGCAAGACCCAGGAGTTCCGCGAGGCCTTTGAGCGCGTCAACGGCGAGTCCTGGCTCCAGACCCGCGACACCTACAGCTACTTTGAGGACGACGTCGTCGAGGTGCTGCAGAGCGTGCTCGGCATGAGCGAAAAGGCCGCATGGAACTGGCTTGAGGGTTCTGAGGACGAGGTTTTGGCCCCCGATGTCTTTGCCAAAAAGGTCAAGGACTACGTAGACGCTCAGGCAGCGGCCCACGGCGGCAACTACCGTTTGCTCTTTATGGTCGACGAGGTGGGTCAGTTTATTACAAACGACCGGGATCCAAGCCTTATGTTGAGTCTTCAGACCATCGTCGAGGAGCTGGGTGCCGCCTGCGGTGGCCGCGTGTGGGTGATGGTCACGAGCCAGGAGGCCATCGACAACCTGAGCCTGCCCGTGGGCAACGACTTTTCAAAGATCCAAGGCCGCTTCAATACCCGCCTTTCGCTCTCCAGCTCCAGCGTGGACGAGGTTATCCAGCGCCGTGTGCTCGAGAAGACTGCGCCGGCGGCCGATATGCTTGCACAGGTCTACGAGCAAGACGCCGCCGTCCTCAAAAACAACTTTACCTTTGAGGGTGGCTCGCGCTCCGACCTTGCCGGCTTCGCCAACTCCAAGGATTTTGTGGCCAGCTACCCGTTTGTGGGCTACCAGTTTAAGCTTCTGCCCGACGTGATGACCGAGGTACGCAAGCACGGTGTTAAGGCCAAGCACATGTCCACGGGCGAGCGCTCCATGCTGAGCGCGTTTCAGGAGAGCGCTCAGGCCATCCAGCATGACCAGACTGGTGCACTCGTGCCGTTCTGGCGCTTCTTCGACACAATCTCCAAGGATTTGGAGCACGGCATCATTCAGGTCGTCGTCTGTGCGGAGCGCGCGGCTGAAAACGCAGAGGGTCTTGAGAGCTACGATGTCCGGGTGCTTAAGCTCCTGTACTTGATCCGCTACATCGGCTACGTCAAGGCCACGGTCGAGAACATCTCCATCCTTATGATCGATAGCCTGGACGTGGACAAGCGCGCCCTTAAGGACTGCGTCAAGGAATCTCTCGCCCGCTTGGAGCGCGAGAGCTACGTGGCACGCCAGGGCGATACCTATAGCTTCCTCACCGACGAGGAGCAGGAGATAGCGCAGGAGATCGCACGCACCCCGATCGACAACGCGAAGGTGATTGAGTACATCAAGAAGCGCCTGTTCGAAAGCATCTACACTGCGCGCAAACTCAACCGCGGGGCCAACGACTTTCCGTTTGACCGCTATGTGGACGGCTCAATCCACGGTACCAGCATGGGCGGCATGGAACTTTCCGTGGTGACCATGGCCAGCGATCTGGGCCGTTCGGACGATGCCGAGCTGGCATTGAAATCCGTGGATAAGGCCATCGTGGCCTTGAGCGACGAGGTGGATTATTGGGCCCCACTCGTCAACGCCGCTAAGATTCGCATGTACGCCCAGACGCGCAATCTGCAGGAGCTACCACCGAGTACCCGCCAGATTGTCGAGGCCAAAATGCGCGAGAAGGACTTTAACGAGAAAGAGGCTGACGCCCTTTTGGCTGAGGCGGTGCTCCATGCACGATGCGCCGTCAACGGGCGCATGATTGAGATCCGTGCTGCCAAACCCGCTCAGGTCTTTGAGCAGGTGCTGGCGCAGCTGTGCGATGTGGTCTTTGAAAAGGCCGACTATATCGGCGCGCCGGTCACGAGCGATTCCGATATTCGCTCTACTCTGGTGGGCAACGTTCAAGTGGGGCTCGCTGGCATGGATGCAGGTAACACGCGTGCGCTCAAAGAGGTCGAGGACTACCTCAAAGTGCAGCACCAGCGCCACCTGGATACCGCTATGGGCGATATCCAGCGCCAGTACCAGCAAAGGCCCTTTGGCTGGCGCGAGGTCGACATCGCAAATGTGGTGGCGCAGCTTGTGGTGGAGCAGCGCGCGCAGGTGCTGTTTGGCGGTCAGACGGTTCAAGCTAACGACAGCCGCATGGTGGCGCTCCTGCGCAAGGATGCCGATAAGGCCCAGGTGCGCTTGCGCATGCGCATGAGCGACCGGTTGCTACGCGCCACGGGCGAACTCATGTGTGACCTGTTTGATCTCAAGACCGTGCCCTCCAACGAGGATAAGCTCGTGGCCGAGCTCAAAGAGCGCCTTGAGGGCTTGCGCGAGGCGTGCCTCGCCATGGCACGCGACTACTACACGGGCATCAAGCCGGCCTACCCGTATCCCGGTGAGGACGAGTGCGAGAAGATGCGCTCGGAGGTGGCCGACGTCCTTAAGGACCAGAACGAGGCCGAGGCGTTCTTGACCACGTTCACCAAGCATGAGGAGCGTTTGCTCGATGCCAAGGAAGACTTTGACAAGGTGGTTGAGTTCTTCGAGTCCAATCAACGAACAGCGTTTGACCACGCTAGGGATTTCTTGAACCGCACCGAGGGTATCGAGTATGCCTCCGATGACATTCCCGGTGCGGTGGAGAACGTGGCAACGGTTCGTGAGATTCTCAAAGATCCCAAGCCCTACGGCCGTATTAAAGACCTGCGGCCGCTTATGGATCCCGTCGAGGATGACATGAAAAAGCTGTTGGGCATCCGCCGCAATGAGTTTTTGTGTCGCATCGAGAGCGATCTGCAAGACCTGCGGGCGCAGGCCGAGAGTCAAAAGGGCTTTGTCAATCAGGCCAAGGATGCCATAGCAGACGCCGGCACTAAATACGAGTCGTTCAAAAACCGTGCCCACAGCGCTCAAAGTCTCAACGAACTGAGCGTTGTTGCAACTAACTGGGGCGACTGGCTCAGTGCGGCGGCCAACGAGATGTACGACGCTGTGGATGAGGCCCGCGTGCGTATGGACAACGAGCGCCGCACCACCGAGGTCATGAGTACGGGCGAGGTGGTCAAGAAGGTCTCCAACAGGGGCGCCGCATCGTCTGCTCCCGTGCCCGCGCCCAAGCCCCAGCGCAAGATCAAGACTGTGCGCCGCGCCGATCTGGCCAAGCCGAGCCGTCTCTTGTCCGCAGAGGACGTGGAGCGCTACGTGGACGACCTGCGCTCCCGCCTTATGCAGGCGCTCGCTGCAAACGACGAGATCCGTATCAACTAACCCGCGGAGCCACCGGTGCCAAAGCGCGCACCGGTGGCTTATGGCGTTTAGAAAGGCTCATCAACCATGAACGATTCTGCTCTTAAGAGCTTCTGCACCTGGGCCCGTACGGAGCTCATCAAAGGCGTGGAGGCGCAGATGGTGCGCTACGGCATCACCGAACCTGCACCCGCGCCCGTTGGGTCCGAGACCGTCAACGGCCTGCCCCTAAGTCCGGCTGAGATTGAGCAACGCGACGAACTGCTGCGCATGCAGGCAGAGGTGGGTCACGAGGCGCTGCGCGACCGTGCGGCCTACACCTGGTTCAACCGCATCGTGGCCATTCGCTTCATGGATGCATGCGGATGGCTTCCCAGCCGTATGCGCATGCTAAGTCGTGCGGACGGCAGCCATGGCAGCGAGGCCGTGGAGAACGCACTGGACGTGGAAATAACGACGGCCGATACCGATCGCATAGCCGAGCTCAAGATGGCGGGCTTGGATGAACCGTTGTGGCGCTACCTGTTTGTTGCTCAGTGCGAGGAGCTTGCCGATTGCCTGCCGGGCGTCTTTGAACGCGTGGGCGGAGCCATGGAGCTGCTGTTGCCCCAGGGTCTCATGATGGCTGACAGTGTGGTGGGCAAACTCAATGCCGTCCTCACTGACGAGGACTGGCGCGAGGGCGTGACCGTTCTGGGCTGGATGTATCAGTACTACAATGCCGACGTTAAAGACGAGTTCTTCAAGTCCAAGCGCAAGGCAACGGCGGCGGATATCGCGCCCGCCACGCAGCTCTTCACCCCCGAGTGGATCGTGCGCTATATGGTCGAGAACTCGCTCGGCCGTCTGTGGATGCTCAACAATCCGGGGAGTTCGCTACGCGAGCGCATGGAGTATTACATCGAGCCCGATACTGAGCACGAGGACTTCATCCGCATCTCGAGCCCTGAGGAGATAACCCTCTGCGACCCTGCATGCGGCTCGGGCCATATCCTGGTTTATGCGTTTGAACTGCTCTTCCATATGTACGAGGAGCGCGGCTATCGTGAGCGCGAGATTCCCGAGCTTATTCTTACTAAAAACCTTGCGGGCATGGAAATCGATTCCCGCGCGGCGCAGATCGCGGAGCTGGCGCTTGCCATGTGCGCCCGCGAGCACGACCGTCGCTTCTTTAGGCGTGGCGTTCGCGCCGACGTTACCGTGCTCTCGAGCATCCCGCTAGGGGAGGACGAGCTGCCGGGCAACAAGAAGCTTGCCGAGGAGCTGAGTCATTTGGGTGAGATCGGCTCGCTGCTCAATCCTTCAGAGGACGAGATCGACGAGCTCAAGGCTGCCGCCGCGAGTTGTTCCGATGACCTTTTTGCCGCTACGGCCAAAACTAAGCTCGAAAGCGCTGCCGCCATCTGCGAGAAGCTGTCCCGTCGTTTTACCTGCACCGTTGCGAATCCTCCGTATATGGGCAGCAGCAGCTTTAATCCATTCATGAGCAAGTGGATCAAGAAGAATTACCCCGACGTGAAGAGCGACCTATGCACGTGTTTTATCGAGCGCGGTTTTAACCTTGTCGAGGATAAGGGCTACGCCGCAATGGTTACCATGCAGAGTTGGATGTTCCTGGGCAGCTTTGAGAAGATGCGCGCCAAGGTTATCGACAACAAGACAATCGTTTCCATGGCCCATCTCGGCTCTCGCGCATTCGACGCCATTGGCGGCGAGGTCGTCAACGTAACCGCCGATGTCATCTACAACGGCCGCGCTGCATGCAAGGGCGCCTACGTGCGCCTCGTCGACATTAACGGCAGCGAGGCGAAGCGTCTCAAGCTGCTTGAGGCCATCCAAAACCCCGACTGCGGCTGGTTCTACCGCCGCAGCGCCGACACCTTCAAGCAGATCCCCGGCACCCCCATAGCCTACTGGGCCAGCGATAGATTTATCAATTTATTTTCTGATTTAATCACTCGCTATTCGGTTGCAAACGAAGGTATTAAAACTGGTGATAATGATCGCTTTTTGAAGTACTGGTTTGAGGTATCCGAATGTCAAACGAATATCAGAAAAAAGAGATTGTCAGCGAAATGGCATATTACTGCAAAGGCTGGCGAAAGCCGTAAATGGTATGGATCCCACTATGTTGTCACCAATTTTGCCAACAATGGCGCAGAAATGATTGCCACAGGACATGCATCAATAACTGGCATTTCGAAGTTATATAAACCTGCAATTACTTGGAATCGAATCGGGTCGGGCAGACTGTCGTTTAGGTATCTCCCAGCTGGGTTCCTTAGCAACATGGGCGGATTGTGTACGTATTCCCAGTCTGGGAAAGGGGACTCCCAGCTTGCTCTTCTTGCGTTTCTTAATTCTTCAATTGTGGCGCTTGAGCTTGAGATGCTTAACCCGTCAACCAGCTTTCCCCCTGGAACTATAAATTCTATTGGTTGCGGAGATGTGGATATCAATCGCGGTGATGTCAAAGAGATTTGTAGTGCTGCAATTAGTCAAGCGATGCTTGACTGGGATTCGTTCGAAACCTCCTGGGATTTTAAGCGACATCCTCTGTTGTAATTGTGCATAGAAAGACAAACCGATGATTACATACTTCGATTTCCCGCCTTTTGTGGTTGGTTTTGCTCTTACCGGCCTCAAAATTGACTGGCTGCAATTCGCCTATGACCTTTTAATGCTTGCTGCTTCAAGTTATATCGTTTATAAAATCACGCACAATTCTGATACTCAAAAAGAGATTCGAAAAAATTTTAAAAAGGATGTTCAAGAATTATCTCGTTACCTTGACGTTTTGAAAACGTATGTTGAGCAGCTTGAAAATTCGTCCGATGGGTCGGAATTAGAGCGTTATTTGAAGACTTCGCCTTACAGGGAATCATTTGATTACCTCACGGACGGACAAGTTACTTTGCATCGGATCAGAATGACTGAGCTGAAAATTGAAGAAATGCTCGAAGAAAAGAAATGGGATAAGGACGTGTGCGACAGAATTGCATCCGATCTTTTCCGTCAGAGAGTTGCTGTTTGTAACTTCGCCTTACCGAAGGGGCATTTGACGAGTCATAGAATTGATCATTTGAATTGGCAAATCGAGAAAGAAAATAAATCAAATGAATAATCGCGCATGGAGCAAAAATGCCGAAGGAAACCCCTCGGCTGCTTCGTAACTGCAAGACCTACGGAAACGGCGATTATTCGTAAGACCCACGGAAACGAAAGGCGGCATAATGGCAACGCTTTTGGCCGATAAATACGAGGCCCGCAAGGCCGAGGTTAATGCTCGCTTTGAGCGGCTTCGCGCTAACGAGGAAGAGCTCAACCGAATCTTTGCCAAGATCTACAACATGGAGGGCGAGGTGCCCATCAAGGTCGAGGATAAGTACGTGTCGGTAGCGCGCATCTTCGACATCGCCGATGAGATCCCCGAGAGCTATAAGGGCAACAAGTATGTGCGCACCAAGCGCGACGAGATCACCTCGCTCATAAGCTATGCCGTGGGCTGCATGTTTGGCCGCTATTCGCTAGACGTGGACGGTCTGGTCCTGGCCGATCAGGGCGCCACGGTCTCTGACTATCTGGCCAAGATGCCCGATCCCGCGCATGTGAGCTTTATGCCCGATAGCGACAATGTGCTTCCCATCACCGACGACGAGTACTTTGACGACGACATCGTGTGCTACTTTATCGACTTTGTGCGCACCGTGTACGGCGAGGAGACACTCGAGCAGAACCTGGCCTTTATTGCCGAGGCGCTCGGCGGCAAGGGCAGCTCGCGTGAGGTGATTCGCACCTACTTTTTGAAGGACTTCTTTAAGGACCACTGCCAGACCTATAAGAAGCGCCCTATCTACTGGCTGTTCGACAGCGGCAAGAAGAACGGCTTCAAGTGCCTTGTTTACATGCATCGTTATCAGCCTGACCTGTTGGCTCGCATCCGCACCGACTATGTGCATGAGCAGCAGGAGCGCTACCGTGCCCAGATCGGCTATGCCAACGATGCCCTTGTCAGTGCCGAGCGCGGCGAGCGCGTGCGTTTGGATAAGCGTGTCAAAAAGCTCAACGACCAACTCAAAGAGACCATTGCCTACGAGGAGAAACTGCACCACTTGGCAGACCAGATGATTAAGATCGACCTGGATGACGGCGTCAAGGTCAACTACGCCAAGTTTCAGGATGTGCTGGCGAAGATTAAGTAACTGCAGATACGGTAAGGATATTCATGCCCAAGATCGATGTAGAAGAACAGCTCAAGCTGCGGTTTTTGCAGCCGTTGTCCGCATGTGCGCCGCGCCGTGTTGTGGTTTGGCACGATGCGGACGGCGAGTTTGCTCCTGAGTTTGAGCGATTGGCTGCCGAGGGTTTCGACGGCGTGGGGGCCGATGCCGGCGTAATGTCTGCTCACGGTGACTTTGAGCGCCCGGTGCGCTTTGTTGAGGCCTGCGAGGGCCGTATGTTTGCCGTCAAGAAGCTCATCAACCGCGATGACCTTGCGAGCGATATCTTGCTGTATCGCCGTTGCCCGCGCGGCAGGCTTGAGGGTGATTGGCTTGCCGATGTTGAGCTGTATGCCGATCAGTTCCAGGCTGACTATCTTTCGCTTTTGGCCGACCAGCTGGGCATCGAGAATATCGACGCCGTGCGCGAGAGCCTGCGCGAGCACAAGGCGTTCTTTGATGCCAAGACCCGCTGCGCTAAGTTTGCCGCGTGTGTTCCGCATGCCTCGGGCGCATCCGATATCGAACTCGGCATCCTTACGGTGATTTTTGGCGGTAAAGAGCTTGGTGACGCGCGCCCCGCGTTTGTGCTGCGTGGCTGTATGACCATGCTGCTGCACGAGGGTCCCGAGGCGCTGGCCGAGTTGATGGACAAGTACTGCGTGCGCGATGTGCTCTCTGCCTTTATGCTTCGCTGCTATGGGTTTGAGGGACCGCTGTATGAGCGCGACTCATTGCTTATGCTTTCATCTCATGTGCTCCTTACAGCGGCGTCTACCGCGCTTTCCGAGGGAGCGCTCAAGGGACTCGAAAGCTATGTGGCTCCCGCCTACGGCCCCTATTGCCTTGAGGCGGTGCGCACGTGGGACCAGGCCGCCGATACCCAGGCGTCGAGCGAGGACCTATTTGAGATCTGTCGTTTGGTGGAGGATGCCCGCGGGCTCTTTGTGCGGTTTGAGGCTCTGCCGATCGATGTGCTGACCTCGCTTGATGTGTTTCCGTGCGTCAATGAGGCTGTGCTCTCGCAGCTGTTCTGCTCGTTTGCGCAAGGTGCAGACCGTGTTGAGGATGCGCGTGCCTTTGTGGCGCGTCGCTGCGACCTAAGCTGGTACCGTCGTGTCGAGAGCTACTTTGACCTGCTTGTCGCTGTGGCCGATATGTGCGCGTTTAGGCAGACGCACGCGGGCGGGTTCCATCTGGCGCAGTCCCAGCAGGTGTGGGATGCCTATTCGTCCGATTGGTATGCCATGGACGCTGCCTATCGCCATATGTGCACCGCGTATCTGCGGGCACGCTCCGTCGAGTGCGATGCGCTCGAGGAACCTGCCCGCGCCGTGGCGGACTGGGCGGAGAATCTCTACAGCAACTGGTTCTTGGCGGATGCCAATGCCTGCTGGGCGGCTGCTGCGCAAGGGGAGTGGGCCGATTGCGGCTACATCGATGGTCCCGCACGGCAGGATGAGTTTTACTGGCATGTGCTGCCCGCCTTTGTGGGTTCTGCCAAAACAACGGTCGTTATCGTGAGCGATGCGCTGCGCTATGAGGTTGCCCGCGACGTTGCGGCGCTGCTCGAGCGCGAACGCGGCGGCAACGTCAAGGTTTCTAGCATGCAGGCGGTCTTTCCCTCCATTACCGAGGTGGGCATGCCTGCGCTGCTGCCGCACCAGGTGCTTGAGCTTGCAGAGGATGGCGCGTTTGTGTTGGCTGACGGCATGCCCACTGCGACGACTCCGCAGCGCGAGGCCGTACTTACCCACGTTGAGCCCACGGCCCGCGCTTTGCGCTCGAGCGCATACCTCAACATGGCGGGAACCGAGCGCAAAGCGCTGCTCAAAGACTCCAGGCTCGTTTATCTCTACCACAACAAGATCGACGCCACGGGCGAGAAGGCAGCTACGCAGGATGACGTTTTCGATGCCTGCGCGGACACCGTGGAGGAACTTGCCGCGTTGGCGCGCCGCGTGTGCACCGACGCCCCGGGCGCGCGTGTTGTTATAACGGCGGATCACGGCTTCATCTACACGCGTCGTGAGCTCAACGAGTGCCAGATGCTCGGCAAGCCAGACCTACCCTTCCTTGACGCTCCTGTCATGCACGGCAAGCGTCATCTGGTGGTGCCCAACGAGGCCGTGGCCAAGCTTTCGGAAGAGGCATGCGAGGTGTTTGTTAATGTTGGCATGGGACGTTTAGGTGCCGGTTTTGAGGGATTTGCCCCGCGCGAGAACGTGCACTTCAAGCGTCCCGGCGGCACTAACAACTACGTCCACGGCGGCATGAGCCTGCAGGAGCTTTGCGTGCCCGTTATCGGATTTTGGCGTGCGCGCTCGGGTTCCAAGGACTTTGTCGATACGCGCGTGGCGACGCTGCGCGTGCTAAGCGAGGGACGCCGAGTGACCAACTCGCTCTTCTCGGTCAACTTGATCCAGGAAGAACCCGCCCAAGGCAAGGTCTTGCCGTGCGAGTATGAGCTGGTGTTTACCGACGCAAGCGGCAACGAGGTGAGCGATACGGTCAAGGCGCATGCCAACAAGACTTCTGTTAATTCGCAAGAGCGCGTAGTGCATGCCAAGTTTGCGCTGCGTGCAGCGGATGGATTCTCGGCCAAGGGTCCGTACTATCTGGTCTGCCGCGAGCGCGAGACGGGCAAGATCGTTTGGCGCGAGACGTACACCATCGCTGTTTCGTTTGCCCCTGTTGCTGACTTTGGTTTTTAGGAGTGTGCGCTATGTTTGATAGTCATGATGACGATCTGTGGGAAGTTCCCTCGATTGATGTGAGCGCGCCGGCGGAGGATGCGGCGGCTGAGGCCGTCGCGCCTGCCCCGGAGCCGGCGGCTGCTGCTCCCGTTGAGGATGCAGCGACTGCCGAGCCCGCCGAGGGCGAATCCTCGACCGATGGCTATGCCCAGGCTGCGGACCAGGCTCTCGAGGATGAAGGCTACGACATGGATGGCCTGGACGGCAAGCTGCTCGAGCACTTTGGCGGCAAGATCGTGCGCAAGGACCTGACGGCCCTTATGAAGCGCGGTGCCAACGTGCCCACCTTTGTGCTGGAGTACCTGCTGGGCATGTATTGCTCAACTGACGACGAGGAAGCTGTCGAAGAGGGCCTCAACCGAATCCGTAGGATTCTCACCGATAACTACGTGCGTCCTGACGAGTCCGAGCGTATTAAGTCCAAGATCCGCGAGCTGGGTCGCTTTACCATCATCGACAAGGTGACGGCCAAGCTCGACGAGTACAAAGACATTTACGTGGCGTCGTTTGCCAATTTGACCATCGAGCCGTTTGTGATGCCGGCCGAGTACGTGCGCGACTATTCCAAGATTCTGCAGGGCGGCATTTGGTGCATTATGAGCATCGAGTATCGTCACCCCTTGGATGAGGAAGACGAGTTTGGCATGGAGGTCTTTGGCGACGATGCACCGCGCCGCTCCAAGGCCAAGCGCAAAAAGCGCGGGCCCGAGGACTCTCCGTTTAGCGTGGCGTCGCTCACGCCCATCCAGATGCCCAACTTGGACCTGGATGGCATGATCGAAGAGCGCCAGTATTTCTCGCGCGACGAGTGGCTCAACATGCTGCTGCGCTCGGCCGGCTATGAGCCCAGCGAGCTTTCGGAGAAGGAGCGCATGCACTTTATCGAGCGCATGGTGCCGCTTATCGAGCGCAACTACAACCTGTGCGAGCTGGGTCCGCGCGGCACCGGTAAGAGCCACATCTACAAAGAGGTCTCGCCCTACGCCATTTTGCTTTCGGGCGGCCAGACCACGACGGCCAACCTGTTCGGCCGCATGAACTCCATGCGCGCCGACCGCGTGGGCTTGGTGGGGCACTGGGATTGCGTGACGTTCGACGAGGTCGCCGGCATGCGCTTTAAGGACACCAACGCCGTACAGATCATGAAGGATTACATGGCGAGCGGCAGCTACGCGCGCGGCCGCGACCAGATTAACGCCGATGCCTCCATGGTTTTTGAGGGCAACATCAACGACACCGTGCAAAACGTCCTTAAGACTACGCACCTGTTCGATCCGTTCCCGCCGGAGTTTAACAACGATTCGGCTTTCTTCGACCGTATCCACTATTACCTGCCGGGCTGGGAGATTCCCAAGATGCGCTCGAGCCTGCTGACCGGGCATTACGGCCTGATCACCGACTGCCTGTCGGAGTTTTGCAAGGAGATGCGCCGCAAGGACTTTACGCATCACATCGACCGCTATTTCCGCTTTAACAGCGACTTTAACAAGCGCGACGAGATCGCTGTGCGCAAGACCTTTAGCGGCCTGGCCAAGCTTCTGTTCCCCGACGAGGCTATGGACAAGGACGACGTGCGCTGGCTGCTGGATTACGCCATCGAGGGCCGTCGCCGCGTAAAGGAGCAGCTCAAGATTATGGCGGGCGTCGAGTTTATCGACGTCAACCTGGGCTATATGGATGCCGACAACCCGCAGGACGTGCATGTGGTGCGCGTGCCCGAGCAGTCCGAGGACACGCTGATCCCCGACGGGCCGCTGCTGTCCGGTCACGTGTTTGGCGTGGGCAGGTCGCAGGGCGGCGAGGTTGCCGTGTACAAGCTCGAGAACAAGGCTGTTGCCGGCGAGTGCAAGTTTAAGCACGAGGGTGTTGCCTTTAACAAGCCGGTGCGCGATACGCTGGAGGCCGCGTTCGACAACTTTGTGAACCTGGCGAACCGCGTGGCGCCGGGCATGCACATTGGCTCCAAGGATTACCTGCTGTTCTACAACGACCTGCAGAGCAAGGGCCTGTCCGAGGAGGTTTCGCTCGCCGAGTTTGTGGGCTTGTGTTCCGCGGCGTGCAACCGCCCGGTGATGCCCGCGCTGGCGGTTCCGGGAATCTTGCGCATGTCGGGTTCTATGGACGAGATTCGCGGGCTCGAGGACATTATGCGCGTGGCCAAAAACGCCGGTGCCAAGCGTGTGATATTGCCGCTGAGCGCCATTGCGGGCTTGCAGAGTGTGTCGTCCGAGATTATCTCGGGGTTGAGCCCGGTGTTCTACATGGATGGCGACCCGGTCGATGCCGCGAAGAAGGCGCTGGATCTGTAGGAGTGCGGGGGAGTGGGGCGCCCGGTTGTTCGGGTGTCCTGCGAGCATCTTGGTGCGTTTATGCGTGAGGAGGCCTTGCCATGGCGGACGAGCGTTCTGTTGGCGAGTTGCTCGACGAGCTGTTTGGCTTTGAGTCGGTAGCCAAGCGTCAGACGGCGCTTGAGCAGTACGATCGCGGGGAGCTGGTGCGCAAGGCGCGTTCCCGCGAGCTGCTGGGTGTGCTTAGGGGCGTCGAGGACGCCGAGCACGCTGCGCGCGAGTCCGCCGTGCGGGCAGTTGATACGTACGTGCGCCGCGTTGAGTCCGATGCCCTTGCGCGCGCTCGCAAGCAAGCAGGCGTTGTGGGTCCGTTGCAGATAAAGCGCCGCTATGCTGCCTTTTTGCGCATGGAGGATAAGGCCGAGTTGCTGGCTCGTCTGGAGCAGACACTTGCGTTTATCGAGGTTAAGCTGCAGGCAAATACGGCGGACAGGGTGCGTGCGGCGTACGATGCTGCCGGGGCCTTGGTGTTGCAAGGTGCGGCGCGCCTGAGTGACGTGCGTGTTGCCGATGCTGTGCCTTTGGACGCCGATCTACTGTGCACGCAGCTGGAGCAGATGCGCTGTGCCGCCGATGCGACAAACCTTGCAGGTATCATCACGGCGACGTTTGAGTCCGAGCTGGCCGCGACCGGGTCGCAAGACGCTGGCGGGCATGTGGACGATGTGGTTAGTGACGTGGCACTGGAGCGTGAGCTTACCAACGTGCGCGGTGCTGCCCAGCGGGCTCGCCTGGCGGCGCAGGCGTATCGGGCCGGGCGTGCCGCCCGCGTTGCGGGGAGTACGGTTGAGCCGTCGTCGCTGCCGGAACTTGCTTGCGTCGCGTGCGAGGCAGCGTGCGATGCCGGCCTGCTTGCCGAGCTGCTCGCTCAGGTTAAGAAGTCGTTTGAGACCTACCGTCGTGTCGTTGCCGACGGCGGGTTATTCTCTGCGTTTGGCACGGGCTCGCCGCATGGGATTTGCAGTGGCTTGAGCTATTTCGACTACGATTCTCGGCTTGACGAAGACGTGCTGGTGGGCGAGTACGATGGTGCTACTAGGCATAATGTCCGGCGTGAGGTTGCGATTCCCGAGTTGGTCGAGGAGGCTTCGGCCGAGGGCGGCGACTCACTCGAGGTTGCTTTGGCGCGTATGCGTGAGTTTAACGGGCGCCGTTACGATGGCGTGCTGGACGAGGATCCCGCGCGTCATGTGAACGCGTTTTGGTACGGGCTTAAAAAGCTCAGCCAATATTGCGAGGCTGCTGTACGTGTGGACGAGCGTGCTTGGGACTGCTTTATCGATAAGGTGCAGTTTGCCTACGACGACCCGGTGGGCCGTCTGGCCGCGCAGATGGACGAAAAGCAGGTGGCGGCGTTTGTCGCTGCTGTGGACGCTCTCGGTGCTAGCGAGTAAGAGCCTGGCCCGGCAGGAGGTTTCACCATGAAGATCAATATTGATGTGGATCAGCTGCGCGAGGGCTTGCTCGACCGCGCGGGGAGTGCAGCTGGCGTGGGCTTTCCCGCCGCCATGCTCGACGTGATGGATATCGAGGACGAGTCGCCCCAAGAGCTCCTGGCCCGAGCCGAACGCGAAGGCCTCGACCTTCGCGACTTTGCCGTCGACGATGGCGCTGAATGATGGCCATCTTTGTTATTGACGAACATATGTTTGTATTTTATACTCATGCTTGAACATACGTCCAACTTCATGGTATAAATTAGGTGGTCATCTCTTAAGAGAGGGCTTCCAAGTGCCGGGGACGTTTTCCCCGGCTTTTTTATTAAGGATTGCCCATGCGAGAGCTGAGTATCTTTATTGATGAATCTGGAAGCGATGATCTTCGTGAAAGATACTATCTTGTGGCCTTTGTTTTTCATGAACAAGATATTCCCATCGCTGAGGGAATAGAGAAATATGAAAGGGCGGTAGCCGAAAGCGGATCGCCGCTTCTTCCGTTCCATGCTTCTCCTCTCATGAATGGAAAAGATCAGTTCAAGGACTTGGACATCAGTGAGAGAAAAAGGCTGTTTTCACTATTTCGAGTTATGTTTCGACATTTGCCCATCTCGTACAAGGTGTTTGTATTCAAGACGCATCGGTACCGAACTCTTAAACAGATTGCTGATGCGATGCGGCGTGAAATCATCGATTTCATATTCGACAATCTGAGTTGGTTTCAGCAGTTTGATGCTGTAAAGATTTACTACGACGGAGGACAGGGTTCGGTTTCGAGTGCGCTTCACAAGGCAATCGATTACGCTTTGGCTAAAAATGCAGTTATCTATAAGCCGACAACTTCATCGGATTACTATTTGGCTCAGGCCGCGGACTATGTCTGTACCATTGAGTTCACGAGTCTGAAATATCAGGCAAATAAGCAGACTAATACTGACCAGAAGTTTTTTGGTGGTAGTACTGCGTTTAAAAAAGGCTTACTTAAAGAAGTTAGAAAGAAGGCCGTCCCAAATTAGCTACCCCCTGGCCGCTACGACGCCAGCGTGGCGATGACGGCTTCGTCGCCGGCGTATATGAGGGTGTTGCCGTCGGGGATGATCGTTTGGCCGTCGCGCTTGAGCATCACCACGATAAACGGGTGTTTGCCCTGCGGCACATCGCGCAGGCGCTGGCCTGCCAGGCGTCCGTGGGGCGTTACGGTGACTTCGCGCAGCGTAACCTCGGCACGATCTTCAAACGTCGGTGCGGCCATCACCAACAGGTCGCCTTCCTCGATGACGGTATCGCCGTTGGGCAGTACCGGGTGTGCACCGTCGCGCAGCACCAGGACCACCAGCATGTCCGTGACGCTGCCAATATCGGCGAGCGAGCGCCCGGCAAACGGATGTCCAGCTCCCACCTTGAGCTTGATGAACGACATACCGTCCTCGTCGCGGTAATCGTTAAACGTACGGCGCACGTCGCCTTCCGCGTCGATCATGTCGAGCTTCTTTGCCACCGCCGGTAGAAGCGAGCCCTGCACCACAATGCTCGACACGGCAATCACAAACACCAGGTCAAATAGGTCGTGGCCACCGGGAACGCCGGCTACCACGGCAAAGAGGCTAAAGACGACCGAAGCCGCGCCACGCAGGCCCGCCCAGCTTATGAGCGCAACCTGGCGAGGGCTCGTCTTAAAGGGCACCAGGAGCACGCCGACGGCGATGGGGCGGCTCACGAAGAGCATAAACGCCATGAGCACCAGGCCGGGTAGCAGCATTTGCGGCAGGCGCGCGGGCGTGACGAGCAGGCCCAGCAAAAAGAAGATGGTCATCTCGGCCATCTCGGTGAGGGTGTCGAAGAAGTGCGCAAGCTCGACCTTGCCGGTGATGTCGCTCGCGCCCAGCACAATTCCGGCAAGGTACACGGCCAAAAAGCCGTTGCCATCCAGATAGCTCGGCAGTGCGTAGGCGACGATCGCCACGGCGAACAAGAAGATGGTCTGCGCACCCTCGGCTGTTGCATGTGCGCGCTCGATCAGGCGGCCCGATGCCCAGCCGATGACAATGCCCAGGCCTACCCCTAGGATGATTTGCTTGGCCAGCAGAACGGGGATGTTAATGTCGCCGCCGGCCGCGAGTGTGGCGAGCACGGCGGTGAGCATGTAGGCGACGGGATCGTTGGAGCCCGATTCGACCTCGAGCAGCGAGTCGGTGCCGTCTCGCAGCGACAGGCTGTGCTCGCGCAGGACGCTAAAGACGCTCGCCGCGTCGGTGGACGCCACGACTGATCCCAGTAGCAAGCCCCCGATCCAGTCGAAACCCAGCACAAAGTGCGCGAACGCACCCGTAATGCCGGCGGTGATGACGACGCCGAGCGTGCTCAGCAGCACCGCGGGCACGGCGACGGGCTTGGCGCGGTCGATGTTGGTGTTAAAGCCGCCGTAGAACATGATGAACAGCAACGCCGTGCTGCAGACGGTCTCGGTGAGTGTGTAGTCGCTAAAGTCGATGTGCGCCGGGCCGTTGACGCCCAGCAGCATACCGAGCGCGATAAAGATGAGCAGGGTGGGGAAGGGGAGCTTTTTGCCGACGGGTTTGATGGTCAGGCACAGAATAATGACGAGGCCGATAAAGAGAAGTATCTGGTTCATGGAAGGTGTCCGCTCCTGAGTGGTTGGCGTGGCACGGTCAGTTATCTGCGGTTATTTGTACCCAAAGATGGTGGGTTTATGAGGGCGGATTGCGGGCGTGCGCATTTTCGACACGAGGCGGAGGCGCGGGCGGTGCTGGTTGGGGCGCTGGGCTAGACGGCGTGGCGTGAGCGGTGCGGGTAGACGGGCGTGCGCCGGCGACCGTTGACGGTATGCAACCCTTCCCAGCTTTATTGCAACGGAGTACAATGGGTAACGTTTAAGTTCAACTTGAAGTTTTAGTTGCGGCGCCGGGCTTCGGCCGCAATGTAAAGAGAGGCGTACCATGGCGATCTATGTGACATCCGATGCTCACGGGCACGTGCGTGCGCTTGACGAGGCCCTGTCCAAGATTTCGCTGGCGTCCGACGACACGCTGTACGTGCTGGGTGACATGATTGATCGCGGGCTCGATCCGGTCGGCGTTATTAAACTCGTACGCTCGCTACCCAACGCCCGCGTGCTCAAGGGTAATCACGAGCAGATCATGCTCGATGCCATCATTGGCCAGGATCCGCTCGATGCCGAGACCTGGGATATCAACGGCGGCTGGACGACGCGCGAGCAGCTCAACGACATGGAATTTGAGGCGTACGAGGAGCTCGTGCGTTGGATGGCGGCGCTGCCGCTCTACGCGGTGGCCGAGACTGACGAGCGTCCGTACCTGCTGGTGCATGCCGGCATCCAGACCGAGGCGGCGCGGGCGTTTTTGCTTGAACATGGGGTTGATTGTGCCGATGGTGCGGGGGCGGTGGATGCCGATCGCGAACTGCTGAAGCAGATGCTTGCCGTGCAGTCGTCCGATGACTTGCTGTGGATTCGTCACGGCTATTGGGATGCGCCGACGGGGCTGCTTTCTGCCGAGGGCAAGGGTCCGGTTGTGGTGAGCGGTCACACGCCAACGGTGTCGCTCGGGCGTTATTGCGAGGTAGGCGGCCTGGCGGGGCTCGATGAGGAGTCGGGCCGAGGGCAGATTGTGCGCCTGGGCGGCGAGGACACCGCCGGCGTGCCCGATCGCATCGACATCGACTGCGCCGCCGCCACCGGCTCCGAGTTCGGCCGCGTCGGGATCCTGCGCCTAGACGACGGGGCCGAGTTCTACGCGAATATCAACCCGGGCGAATAATCGGTGCAAAGGGTAGCTAATTTGGGACGGGGCTTTTTTGACTACTTTCGGAGGGTAGCGCCTTCTTGCTCGGTAAGCGCTAGGAATGAGGAGCGTCTGCGTCCTCAGCAGCGCGAAAATGCTTGAAATACCGTCGCAACGGACTCGAACGACGTCGCGACGGTTCTTTTTTGGCTGCCCGCTGGCTAAGTGAGTAGACTTTTTTGGAAATGTCGAGCAGCCGGCAAATTTGCCTCAACAAAACCGCAGGTCACTGACTTGTGTTTTGCCGGTGTGGTCAGGGATTCGGCAAAAGTCTACTCACTTAGTTTTGCGTGATGCATATTGTCCGCAACGAGACCCCCCCATTGCGCCAATTAGGCGCCGTACGGGTTGCGGTCGCGCTCGATGCGCTGGCGGATGTGGGCGTACTCGATAATCAGTAGCACCAGGAGCAGGGCCATGATGGCTAGGTAGCTCACCACAGCGCCCATCAGACCCAGCAGCTTAATCAGGATCACCGGCAGCACCACGCTTACGGCGAAGCAGATCAGGTAGATCTTGGTGACATCGCCGGCGTGGCGCAACACCGTGATAATGGCGTAGATAAAGTCGATTGCCGCGGTGACGCCGCCGGCGACAACCATTAGCAGTGCCAGCGTGCGGTAGCGCTCAAAGTTGAGGCCGTACATAAAGCTCATGATGGGGATGCCGGGGCCTGCCATAAATGCGGCGCACGCTCCAGTAATGACCACGATCAGTGCCATAACAGCAACAATAATCAGGTCAAAGCGGCGACGCTTGCGCGGATTCGCCCAAATGCTCGACAGACGCAGGAGCTGCGGTTTATAGATAAAACCAATGCTCAACAAAATGGCCTGCGCCGGGAAGAACAGTGCATTAAAGTACAGCTGATACTTGTAGGCCAGCGTGCCTTCCATCACAAACTTGGGCATGCTCTCGATGAGGTTGAACAGGAACAGCGCGCCAAAGAGCGGAGCGCACTGGACAAACAGGTGGCCGACCTCGCGCAGGCTCACGCGGCGCGATTTTTCGGTCTCGAGCAGGGCGAGAGGCGCGGTGACCAGCACGAGCGAGGCAATCGCGGCGATGCCCATGGCCATGGCCGCGATGGGCATGCTGCGCGTAAGGAACAGCGCCACGCTAAAGACCACGATGACGCCGACGGAGCGCAGCGTTTGGCTCATGCCAGCCAGGTAGAGTTTATCGGCCTGCTGCAGGCGGCCCTCGTACACGTCGGCGATGCCATCGATTACCTTATAGAGGTAGACGCCCAAGCCGATCGTCGCCATCTGCGCGTCATAGCCGCGGGCGCTGCTGTACATGAGGCCGCAGCCTAGGGCGAGCGCTCCGCAAAGCCAGCGGTTGAGCTGGTAAGAGGCAAAGGACGTCGTTTCGTCGATGTCCGAGACCTGAAAGTTGCGCACGCCGTAGTTGCACGCGATCATGATGAGCGTGCCGGTGACGAAGGCGATGGAGAACTTGCCGGCCTCCTCGGCGCCCACGAGCTGCGTGGACACAATGGTGAGCAGCGGAAACGCCATACCCCAAACAGCGGTGCCCAGGGTGTTCCACAGGTAGTCGCGGCGGGTCGCGTGCTCCTCGTACTCGGCTTCTTGCGTGGAGAAGCCGCCGCCGTAGACGGCACCGAGCAGGCGGTTCCACCAGGCGTCGACCATGCGACGGATGGGGCCGGGCTCGCGCTCGTGCTCGCGGCGACGGCGCGTGGCCTGGCCACTGTCAGGACCGCCGGCGTTGCGCTGGCTCAGCTCCTGGATGCGCGCGAGCTCCTCGGCGGTGTGCGAGGCGGGGAACAGGCCGTTCTCGATGCGACCGCCCTGGCCGTGTGCCCCGTCGCCCGATACGGTGGGGTCGGCGACGCCGTTGTGGCGTGCGATGGCGCGGCGGATGCTATCGAGGGGCGTGATGCTCAAGGCGATTCCTTTCTATTGCTGTGCTCTAGTATAGCCGCGGTGGTATCGACTCGTGTTTTTGAACAGGTTGTTCAATAATTTCGGCGGGCGGCAGCAATTTGTCGGTAAGCGTGCGGTATTCTGTTGAAGTTTTCTGACCCCCCGATGCCGCCCTCGCGGTACCAAGGAGTTTCTACCCATGGATGTCGCCGCATTTTTGCTGGCTCTTCTGCCGATCATCTGGCTTGTCGTGATGCTGCTGTGCTTTAAATGGCCGGCCTGGAAAGCCGCCATCGGTTCGTTTGTTCTTTCGTGCTTGCTCGCCTTTGCGTGGTGGCATTTGCCGGCGGCGCAGATAGCCACGGCCTCGCTCGAGGGCTTTTTGATGGCGCTGTGGCCCATCGTATTGGTGATTATCGCCGCCGTCTTTACGTATAACCTGTGCGTGCGCACGGGCGCCATGGACGTGATCGGCAACATGATCACCTCCATCAGTAGCGACCGTCGCCTGCTGGCGCTGCTCGTGGCCTGGTGCTTCGGTGGCTTTATGGAGGGGATGGCCGGCTTTGGTACCGCTGTTGCCATTCCCGCCGGCATGCTCGCGGGTCTTGGTTTTGAGGCCGTGCCTGCCGTGCTGATCTGCCTGCTGGCCAACGGCGTGCCCACGCCCTACGGTTCCATCGGCATCCCCACGGTGTCCGTTGCCGACCTGGTGGGTCTGGATTCCCTGCACCTGGCGACCGTTCAGCTGGTGCAGCTCGCACCGTTCTTTGTGGTGATGCCGCTGCTCATCGTGCTGGTTGCGGGCCGTGTCGCCGATGACCAAGGCAACGTTGCGAGCGTGAGCGAGCGTCTGCATGGCGTTGCCGGCGTGGCACTGCTTTCCGGCGTGTCCTTTGTCGGCGCGGCCTTGGTCGTCGCCATGTTTGTGGGCCCCGAGCTTGCCGTGGTCGTGGGCTCCATCGTATCGCTCGCGCTGACCGCCGCGCTTGCCGTGCGCGCCGAGAAGTCGGGGCATCTGGATGCGCGCTTCCATATGAATATCGAGGCCGGCGAACAGCTCACCGTTAAGTCGGCGCTTTCTGCCTGGTCGTGCTTCATCCTGATTTTTGTGCTGCTGTTGGGCACCTCCAACCTGGTGCCCGTCGTGCACACCGCGCTCGCGCCGTTTGCGAGCCACGTGCAGGTGTATTGCGGCGAGAACCCCGGTACGCTTACGTTTTCGTGGATCAACACGCCGGGTGTCTGGATTTTCCTGGCTGCGTTTGTCGGCGGCGCGATTCAGGGCGCTTCGCCGCGTCTGATGGGCGAGGTGCTGGCCGCGACCGTCAAGCAGATGATGCCGACGGTCATTACCATGCTTTCGGTACTGGGCTGCGCCAAGGTGATGGGCTATGCCGGCATGATCTCTTCGATCAGCGCGTTCTGCATCGCCGTCGCTGGTGGTCTGTACCCGATTCTGGCCCCGTGGATTGGTGCGGTTGGTGCGTTTGTGACCGGTTCGGGCACGTCCTCGGGCATGCTGTTTGGTCCCATCCAGAGCCAGGCGGCTACGGCGCTGGGCGTGAGTGACTACTGGATGGTCGCGCTGAATGCCCTGGGTGTCGCCGCCGGCAAGATGATCTCGCCGCAGACGCTCGCGATTGGCCTCGCTGCCGTGCACGTGCGCGGCAAGGACGCCGAGCTCCTGGGCGCAGTGCTGCCCTACGCCGCCGGCATGCTCGTCCTCATGAGCGCCATAGCCATGCTCGGCCAAAACCTGCCGCTGTAGGATTAGTCGTTGGGGACGTTCTTAAACGACTAGTCGTTGGGGACAGTCTTCTGTTTTGTCTGTTTGAGGCCGTTCGGAGCCTTTAGATAGGGCGTCTGGAAATGGTCGTGGTCAAAAAATGGCAAAAATGAGTACTGCTACCTAATTAGTAGCAGCGTTTTCGATCTTTTTACAGACTATTTGACGCTTGTTTTGAGCGTGAGAACCGCCAAAGTTCCCCAAATGTTCAATAAAAGAGGCTCCTGATGGTAGCGCGCAGAGATGTGGTGTAAGAGGCGGGGCATGCCCCACCTCCTCCCTTTCTTGAAAGGGAGGGGACACCGCCTAGAATTCGTCGTTGGAGTA
>ERZ1034855.60-NODE-60-length-59660-cov-18.620636_pt1 | contig 59660 bp, 53 predicted proteins | sample MGYA00520699_ERZ1034855 | MGnify/ENA primary metagenome ERZ1034855 (study PRJEB33766, sample SAMN09781730) | gut metagenome | biome: gut microbiome | host: Homo sapiens | place: Madagascar | study: EMG produced TPA metagenomics assembly of the PRJNA485056 data set...
GAATTACATGAACGAATTAGATATTTTTAATCCACAGGTCAGCACAGTAGCAAAAGGTTTAGAGGGCAAGGTTATTCTTGTCTATGGTGGAAATAACTTAGGAAAGACTAAACAGGCAACTCGTATGAAGAAGCCATTCTATCTTCCATTCGAGGCAGGTCTTAATGCCATTCCTGGTGTTCCATATTGTCCTATTACAAAGTGGTCTGACTTCATTAAGATTAACAAGCAGCTTACGGATCCAGCGACAGTAGAAAAAGCAAGAGAGATGTATTCAACAATTATCTTTGATGAGATTGAAGCGGCTGCAAATTATTGTCAGGAATTTATTTGTCAGAAGTATAAAGCTCCTTCAATCGGAGAAGGAAACGGTGGATATGGACTTTGGAAAGAGTATGAGACTGAGTTCTGGAAGCAGATTAACAAGTTACTTGGTGCTGGATATTGTTGTTACTTTATTGCACATGCACAGGAGAAGGATGGATACATTTCACCAAAGGCTGATAAGAGAGCGTTAGCACCTATCATCAATAATACAGACTTATGTGTTTATGTTCGTTCTAACGGTGTTGATAAAGACGGTAAGGTTGTTAAGTCTTCTGGTTTCTTAGCACAGACAGATGAGTTCTTTGCTCGTTCTCGTTTCGATTATCTTCCTACTACTTATATTGAGGAGTTCACTGCTGAAGCTCTTGAAGATGTAATTATTAAGGCTATTGAGATTCAGGAGAGAGAAGAGGGAATCACAGCAGTTACATACGAGGAGCAGAAAGCACAGAGAACAGTTGATGTTAAATCATATGATGACCTCATGGATGAGTTACAGAAACTTGGTGAGAAGCTTGCTGATAATGGATATCTTGAAGATTTACAGACAATCGTTGCAAATCAGTTAGGCGAAGGCAAGAAGGCTAGTGATCTGAAGAAAGGTCAGGAACAGCTTATTGAAGCAATCATTTATGATATTGAGAGTTTCATTGAGGAGAATAACTTATAAGAGGTTGATACATGGCAGCTCGAAGAAAATGCGTAATATGCAATGAGCCAATTGTAGATGAGGATGGCGTTCCATACAAGGGACGCTATGCTCATAAAAAATGTTTTAATATTGCAATCAAGACATTGCAGAAAGACAAAACTGAACAGATAGATAAGGTTGCTACAAAGAAAAAAGTCGGTAGAAAGGCTAGACCTCAAGCCGAATTAAAAGAAGCATTATCCGAAGAGGAATATGCAAAAAAGCAACAGTATTATAAGTATTTAAGAAGTCTCATCGAAGGAGAAGAATTAAGTACAAAAGTATATGCCTTAACAGAAGATTATATCAAGCGTTATGGTTTTACATACGAAAGCATGTATAAGACTCTGGTTTATCTGCATGAAATCATTGAAAAAGATTTAACTGGTGATGTAATTGGAATTGTCCCATATTATCACACAGAAGCAATGCAGTATTATGAGTCGGTTGATAAATTGGAAGAACATAATGAAAGTATGGATATTTCAAATATGTACAAAGAAAAGACCATTATTGTTCAACCTAAAAGGAGAAAAATAAAACAGATTGATATTCAGTCAATTGGGAAAGAGGTGAAATAATGGCACATGAAGGACTTGTAGATAAAAGAGCATATTTGAATACGATTGGTTGTTTAATACAAGATTCTTCCTTAATAGATGATATTGATAGACCATTAGATAGAACTGATTTTAATACAGAGAACTTCTATGAATTGCTATTTGTTGCAATTTACAATCTACATATGCAAGGTTGCACCACAATTGATGAATTTAGTATAGATTCATATCTAAGCAATTACAAAGAACAGTATTCAATTTTTCAGGAGAATCAAGGTATAGAATATCTTTCAAATGCAAGAGATATGGCTACCATTGAGAACTATGATTATTATTATCACAGACTAAGAAAATACGCATTGCTTAGATATTATGAGCAAAAAGGTCTTGATACAAGATTTATTTTTGATAGTACCATTGCAGATACCTCAAAGATGGAAGCTGAACAAATTAAGTTTGACAATTATACCGAGCAAGATATTATTGAAATGGTTGAAGCAACATTTGTTATTAATCCCAATATGAAATATTGTACCAATACACTAAGTACAGATGTTCAAGCTGGTGACGGCATGACAGATTTGGTAAATGAATTGATGGAAGTTCCTGATGTTGGTTTAGCTTTGAATAACGAGGGATTGAATACTGTATCAAGAGGTGCGAGATTAGGATGTTTATTTATGAGATCGTGTCCTCAAGGTGGTGGTAAAACTCGTATGGCTGCTGGTGATGCTTGTAAAATTGCAGTTCCGTATTTTTATGATGTTGTATCAAAGCAATATGTGTATACAGGAAATTGTGAGCCGACTACTATTTTCTCAACTGAGATGCCAGTAGATGAAATACAGACATTATTAATTGCAGCCGTTAGTAAAGTAAATGAGGAACATATTCTATATGGTACATATGAGCAAGGAGAATTAGAAAGAGTTCAACAAGCCATTTCTTATATCGAATCTAGTCCATTATATATCGTACATATTCCTGATTTTTCCATTGAAGACATTAAAAACCAGATAAAAAAATACAACCGAGAATTTTCTGTTAGGTATTTTTTCTTTGACTATATTCATACCTCATTACGTTTAATGGCAGAAGTAAATAGTAAATCTGGAATGGGATTGAAAGAGCATCAGTTATTATTGGTATTTGCAACCGAATTAAAGACAATCGCTCAACAGTTGGATGTGTTTATTTATACTGCTTCTCAGTTAAATGGTGAAGCACAAAATGCACAGTATAAGGATCAGAACTTGTTAGCTGGTTCAAAAGCATTAGCGAATAAATTGGATATGGGTGTTATTTCAATGGCTCCCACCAAAGCAGAAAAAAAGAAAATCGAATCAGTGTTACATAAAATGGTTAATATGCCTGTGCCTAATATGTGTCATTGGGTATATAAAGTCAGACGAGGAAGATTAACACGAATCATTATTTGGACAAAAATTGATTTGGGTACTATGACAGAACAGTGTTTGTTTGTAACGAATTATGATTTTGAGTTAATTGATATGGATTTTACAAAGATTGAGCAGGTAGAAGAGAAGATTAAGGAACATTCTGTATTGCTATCTCAAGTACCTGATAATCCGATTGATGAAGAACAGGAAGAAGAACCAACTGATAAGAAGAGTTGGGGAAATTGGTAAGTGAGGTGAGGGTATGTATTTAGACAAGGATGCAATTCTTAACTCACTTACTAAGGAAGATATAATAAAAATTGTTACTTATTTTGGCTCTAGTTATCCAAAAACAGATAGTAATGGCGATTTAATATTCCAGTCGGTATGTCACGGATCAGATTCGTGGAAATTGTATTATTATCACGAACCAAACGAGGATAAAGGGTACAAAGGAAGAACTTTTCATTGTTACTCTAAATGTTCAGATAATTTTAACGTTGTTGAATTAGTAATTAGAGCTAATAGAGTTAAAGGAAAGACAGTTACATGGTATAAAGCGTTACATTTTATTGGGCAACTTACAGGAAAGTTAGCTATTACAAGTGCTGATGAGATTGAGAAAGAAAAGAATCGTATTAATGATTTTGAATGGATTAATCGTTTGAAGTCAGTAAAAAAGAATAGACGTGAAGTACCTACATTGTCTGAAATTAGTGAAAATATCTTAGACACATTCTACTATGCACCCCATGAAGATTGGTTAAATGACAACATTTCTCGTGAAGCTTTGAGCAGGTATGAGATTGGTTATTATGGATTGACCAATCAAATCGTAATTCCACATCGAGACAAAGACAATCGGTTGATTGGAATTAGAGGTCGTTATCTTGATGAATCTGATATTGAAAGAGTAGGAAAGTATGTTCCGCTTCAAATAAGTGGGAAGTTTCTTAGTCATCAATTAGGTTCAAATCTATACGGAATCAATGTTACCCAAAACAAAATTAAATCAATACGAAAAGCAATGCTGCTTGAATCAGAAAAAGGATGTATGCAAAATTATTCGTACTTTGGAGAAGATTCATTTGCAGTAGCAACTTGCGGAAGTAATATTACTGTCACTCAGCAAAAATTATTATTGCAATATCTCAAATGTGAAGAAGTGATTGTGGCTTTTGATAGAGAATACCAGGATGCACATTCTTTTGAGGCAGAGATTTATTATAACAAACTTGTAAAAAAAGTAGCAGGATTAGTGCCATATTGCAAAGTTTGTTTGTTGTTAGACAGTGAGAATAGATTGCCTTATAAAGCCAGTCCTACAGATATGGGGAAAGAAACATTATTGGAATTATTAGATGAGAAGATTGTTATCACAATGGATGAAGTTAATAGAGTGTTGAAAGAATCAAAGAAGGAGAAGTAATTGCAAGAATTAAAAGATAGAGTAAGACCTGTAACTGATAAGGACAAAGGTTTACCTACATTTTCATATAGTAAAATTGAGGTTTTTAAAAACTGTCCTCTTCAGTATAAGTTTAAATATATGGATAAGAAGTATTCACAGGATACTTCAATTGCACTTGAGTTAGGTAGTCTGTGCCATTATGTTTTGGAACAGAAGGGCAGGATGATTGCTTCTGGTCAAGTGGTAGATTATGACAAGTTAAATAATATTCTACAGAATGGAGTGACCGAAACAGACGAAAAAACAAAAGAAGAATTATTAGGTGTAGCACAGCTAAGAAGAAAATATTTTGAAGTATGGCACGAAGCTGATAATGCGAGTGGTGCTTCATATGAAGAAAAAATAAAGCTATTTGATAAAGTGTTACACGAAGAAATGGAAGATACTACTTGGCAGCCTACATATTTTGAAAAACCTTTTGAATTTGTATGGGATAACAAGGTTATTCTAAAAGGGTTTATTGACCGAATTGATGTAAAGAATGGTCAGTATAGAACGGTTGATTATAAGACTTCCAAGAAAATATATGATCAGAGTAAATTGGCAACTTCATTACAGTTTGGAATTTATGCCTTGGCAATTTTAAACGAATTTGGTGAATTGCCTATTGAATCGCAGTATAGATTCATCCTTATAGACGATGAACAATATGCTCTTACAAAAGGATGGGAAAAGCGTTTAATTAAAGCACTTGATAAAGTGTTTGGTGATATTGAAGCAAGTGAGAATAAAAATCTGTTTATTCCGAAGCCCACGCCATTATGTCATTGGTGCAATTTCTGCACAACAAATCCAGAAGCAACCATTTATAAAAATGAATGCGAATATTATTCAAAGTGGACACCAACTCAAAAGACATTTGAAGTCAATAAAAAGTGGAATGCTTTGGAGAATAATAATAATACAGAGAAGAAAAGAAAGTTGGTATTTTAATGACAGAAGAAAAGTTGAAAATGATCGAGCCTATTTACGACTCGTTTGAAAATGAAGATATTAAAGATTTCTGTAAACTCTTGGTGTCAGAACTTCCTTTGTATTGGTGGGAAGTACCTGCCTCGTCTACGGGCAAGTACCATCCTGCATATGCATTGGGCGATGGTGGATTAATGCGACACAGTATTGCAGTTGTACGATTCCTCAATTGGTTTTTCAGTCTTGAACAGTATCAGAACAAATTCACTGAAAGAGAAAGAGACTTATTAAGATGCGCTGGTTTGGTGCATGATGGTAGAAAATCAGGTGCAAGTGATGATGTAAAGGAAGTGTTTACAGTATTTGATCATCCGTTGTTAATGGCAGAAGCAGTTAGAAAGCACAAAGAAGATGCAGTTATTTCAGATAAAGAAATTGAGTTGATTGCTAATGCGATTGAATCTCATATGGGGCAATGGACAACCTCAAACAAACCAAAAGATGCAGGAATTGTGCTTCCAAAACCATCAAATAAGTATCAGGAGATTGTTCATTTAGCTGATTATCTTGCCTCACGAAAGCCGTTAGACATGGAGTTTGATGAGTGGAAGAAACCTGAATTGCCACCTTTAGACACCTATGTATTGAATTTTGGCAAGTACAAAGATGAACGTCTTGTGGAAGTAGCACAAAAGGATAAAGGGTACATTGATTGGTTGAAAGAGAATTATGGAAGAGAACCAGTCAGAAGTTTGTTAAAACAGTTATAAGAGGAGGATTTGAGTGAGCTTTTTTGGAGTACATAACCATAGTGCAGAGGGAAGTAATTTAAGACTTCGAGATTCTATAAATAAAGTGCCTGAAATGATTGAGTATGCTCACTCATTAGGTCATGCTGGCATTTGCTTTACGGAACATGAGTCTATCACTTCCTCTTTAGATGCACTTAAATATTATGATAGTCACAAGGATTTAGAAGGATGGGAGAATTTTAAAGTTGTTCTTGGTAATGAGATATATTTGTGTACAGAAGATGTAACTGCCGAGAATAAATTTAATAATAGATATCCTCATTTTATTTTAGTAGCATTAAATGCTCATGGACATCAAGGTATTAGAGAATTAAGTACAAAAGCTTGGACTAAGAACTCTTTTATGCATGTCATGATGCGAGTTCCTACCTATTATAGTGACCTTGAAGAAATGATGGCAAACTATAAAGGAGATATCATCGGAAGCTCGGCTTGCCTTGGGGGAGCTTTGCCACATAGACTTTTACAGTTTCAGGATTTAGAAAGAGCAAATCCAAAGGAATATGAAAAAATATGGCAGTCTTGTAAAGATTGGATTGCATATATGAACGAGATATTTGGTGAAGGATACTTCTTTTTAGAGTTGCAACCTTCTCATATGATGGAGCAAATCTATGTCAATCATAAGTTAATTCAGTTATCAGAAGAGACAGGTACACCATATATCATTACAACGGATGCTCATTATCTTAAAAAAGAAGATAGACAGATACATAAAATCTTTTTGGAGTCTCAAGAAGGCGATAGAGAAGTAGATGATTTTTATTCTACCACTTATATTATGAGTGAAGATGAAATTCATGAATATATGGACGAATACTATGGTCACGATGTAGTTCAAAAGGGATTAGACAATACAATGCTTATATATGGAAAAGCAGAGTATTACAAACTCACAAAAGACCTCGATATTCCGTACATTCCATTAAATACTTCTGAACCAAACAAAGAGTTATATGAAAAGTTTAAGAATCAAATCCCTTTATTAAGTGAGTTTTATCATTCTGAATACGATTGTGATAGGCATTTAGTAAGAGATATTGTTGCTTATATTGACACAGATCCTTATTACCAAACAGACGAAGCTTATGAAAAAATAAACGAATGTCTTCATTATATAAAGGATTCATCCGAAAAAATGAAGGTTCGTTGGTCTAAATATCTTCTTCAGATTGCTATTGATGTACAGATTGCTTGGAGTGCAGGTACATTAGTAGGGGCTGGTCGAGGCTCTGGTGTAGGTTTCTGTCTATTAAATATTCTTGGCATTACACAGATTAATCCATTAAGAGAAAAAACAAAGACGTATCCTTGGAGATTCTTGAATCCAGAACGTGCTTCTGTTTTGGATATTGATATTGATATATGTGGTTCAAAGCGTGAAGCAGTTATTCAGGCTATGAAAGATACATATGGAGAAGATAGAGTTAGTAAGGTTATGACACTATCAACTGAAAAGAGTAGAAGTGCTATCTTAACAGCAGCTCGTGGTTTGAAGATTGATAATGATATAGCTCAGTATATTAGTTCATTAATTGTAGCTGATAGAGGTCAATTAAGAACTTTATCACAAATGTATTATGGTGATGATGATAACCCACCTGTACAAGAATTTGTTACAGAAATGAATAAATATCCTGAATTATGGGAAGCTGCACAGAAGATAGAAGGACTTGTCAATGGTGTAGGTTCACATGCAGGTGGAATTATCTTAGTTGATAGACCATTTACAGATACAACAGCACTTATGAAAACAAATTCAGGTGATGTTATTACTCAGTTTGATTTACATATGTGTGAAGATTGTTCTCTTATTAAGGTCGATCTGCTTTGTATTGATGCTTTGGATAAAATGCAAGCAGAGTTGGAACTGCTTTTGGAGAATAATGTAATAGAGTGGCAAGGTTCATTGAAAGCTACTTATGAAAAATATATTGGCGTATATACTTTGGAACGTAATGCTAAAGATATGTGGGAAATGCTTTGGAATCACAAAGTAATGTCATTCTTTCAGATGGAGAAAGAGAGTGGTGTACAGGCGGTTGCATTAGCAAAACCTGCTTCTGTCGATGAATTAGCAACCATTAACTCAGTATTGCGACTTATGGCACAGGAAAAAGGTGCTGAAACACCATTACAGAAATATGCTCGTTTTAGAGAAAATATCCAGTATTGGTACGATGAAATGACTGAATATGGTCTGACACAAGAAGAACAAGATATTCTGAAAGATATTATTGGAGTATCATTTGGTATCTGTGAAGCCCAGGAGTATTTGGTACTTTTGACAATGCATCCGAAGATTGGTGGTTTCTCACTAGCTTGGGGTGATAGATTAAGAAAAGCGGTCGCAAAGAAGAAACCAAAAGAGTTCTTGCAATTACAAGAAGAATTCTTTGCTAATGCGGAAGAGAAGCATTTATCAAAGAATTTAACGAACTATGTGTGGAATGTGCTTATTTGCACCCAGCGAGGGTATGGATTCAATAAAAGTCATACACTAGCCTACTCGATTATAGGTCTTCAAGAGCTGAATTTGTGTTATAAATACAGCCCGATTTACTGGCAGACAGCGAATTTAATTGTAGATTCTGGCGCAGTAGATGAAAATGCAGGTGATTCTACCAATTATGGAAAGATGGCAATAGCAATAGCTGCTGTTCAAAAAGAGAATGTTAAAGTAGAACTTCCACTTATCAATTCAGCAGACTTCGGTTTTAAAGCAGATGTTGAGAACAATCGTATCATTTTTGGACTGAAGGGTATCAATGGTATAGGCGATGATATTGTACAAGCAATTATTCAGAACAGACCATTTAATTCTATGGAAGATTTCGCTCATAAAATGCTTGATACAAAGCTTATTACCAAGTCAAAAATGGTTCAATTAATTAAAGCTGGTTGCTTTACAGAATTGCACTCATCGGATAGAAAAGAAACAATGCGTTGGTATTTAAAGAACTATGCTTTTACTCCAAGTGACAAGATTACAATGCAACAGTTCGCAAAAATGACAGAATTGGGTATTATTCCTGAATCATTAGATTTAGCAAAACGTATGGTTAATTTCAAAAAATATGTTTTAGATGATGAAGGGTTGTATGAAAAGCATATAGATGAAGGAAAGAAAGTACCAAAAAGAGGATATCATGATGGTTATTATATTCTCGACAACAATTCTCAGCCTTTCTTCAAGGAACATTTCACAGAAGACTCAGTAATTAAGATAAAAGGAGAATATTATATTGTATCAGAAAAATTGTTTACTAAAGAGGTTGATAAATACATTCAGCCATTAAAGGATTGGTTTGACAATACTGATACATTAAATCTCTATAATGAAGCTTTATTTAAAACTGTTTGGAATCAATATGCTGATGGTACATTACCTTCTTGGTCTATGCAAGCATTAAGTTTCTATGATGGTGAGCATGAATTGGAGAATATTAATGAGGAACTATATGGCATAGTTAATTTCTTCGATTTACCAGAAGAACCAGAGCCTTACGATTATTATACTCGTTATATTGATGGTTCACCAAAGAAAATGCCTAAATTTAAGATATCAAGAATAGCAGGAACAGTTATCAATGCTGATAATTTGCATTGTATGGTTACACTTCTTACGAAGTATGGTGCAGTACATGTGAAGTTTAATAAAGGTCATTATGCATTTTATAATAAACAAATTTCAGCAAAGCTTGATCCGAATAGTGATAAGAAGACTGTACTTGAAAGAAGTTGGCTAAGTAGAGGTTCAAAGATTGTTGTCGCAGGAATCAGAAGAGATGATAGTTTCAGACCAATGATTTATAAAGACACAATTTATCAGCACACAGTAAACAAAGTTCAAGAGATACATTCAGATGGCACATTGCTACTTCAATCTGAAAGAACAAAAGTTGATTAAAAGGAAAGTGAGGACTAATGGCATCAGAAAATAGAATAAAAATTATATGTAGTGTAGAGACAATACGATTTTATAAAAATGAATTTGGAATTGCTGTTGTCTCAGTAGATAAGGTCAAAGAGGGTAAGCCTAAGACCGACAAATTCAATCAAATCATAATTAAAGGTACAATGCCACAGTTGGTTGAAGGTAATCCATATGTATTAGTGGCAGATTATGTAGAAGATCCCAAATGGGGAGGACAATACAATATCATATCAATCTATAGTGCCATTACCTTTAATGAGAATGACAAAGTTGGACAGAAGAAATTCTTGTCCACTTTGTTCACCCCACTTCAGATTGAAAATATGTATGATGCATTGGATGATCCGTTTGATTCTTTGAAGAATAACAACGCAGAAGATTTAGTAAAGGTCAGAGGTTGTGGATTAGACACGGCTGCACGATGGATTGAAAGATTTAATAGAAATATCCATTTAGCAAAAATCTTCTCAGAGTTGGAGCAGTATAACCTTACGAACAATATGGTGAATAGATTAATGGAACGATATAATTCACCTGACTTAGTTGTTGAAAAGGTTAAAAATAATCCATATATCTTATGTAATGAAGTAAAAGGAATTGGTTGGAAAACGGCAGACAAAATAGCTCTTGATAGTGGAATGGAAGAATTTTGTTCTCAACGTATTAGTGCTTTTATTTACAAATATCTTGGAGATTCTGGTCAGGATGGTTGTTCATGGATTACACCTGATGAGTTAATGGGGGCAATTATTGATGAACTTGGCGAAGATGTTCCTGATATGAATATTACAGAAGCAATTCATGATATGGGTGATGAGCTGTGGTGGAATGAAGATAAGACACAGATTGGTCTTAGAAAATTCTACAATATTGAAGATAAAATTGCCAAAGAATTAATCCGATTAAGAGATGCAAAATCAGAGATTACATATGGCGATTGGGAAGATACAATCAAACATGTCGAGCATAAGAATGGTTGGCAGTTTACAGAAGAACAGCGAATGGGTGTAAAAGAAGCACTTGAAAACAATGTAGCTGTTATTCATGGTGAAGCTGGAACAGGTAAGAGTTCATCCGTGTCTGCTTTTCTTGAAGCATTGAAAGATTATGTATATGTACAGTGTGCTTTATCTGGTCGTGCAAGTTCTCGAATGACTGAAATCACAGGAGAAGAAGGATATACAATTCATAGATTGCTTAAATATCCTTGTACTGATGATGGGGGCAAGAATGGTTTCACATATCATGATGAAAACCCATTGGATGTTGACATTGTAATCGTAGATGAGATTTCAATGGTTGATGCTTATCTTTTCTATTATCTTTTAAGAGCAATCCCTTCAGGTGCAAAGCTTATCTGTCTTGGAGATATGGGACAGTTAGAATCAATTGGGTGTGGCAACATTGCGTTTGATATGATCAATTCTCCTGAGATTCCTACGATATATCTTAGTCAAGTACATAGACAAGCAGCAGCATCAGCCATTGTTACAGAAGCAAGACGTATTCGTAAAGGAATACAGATTGTAGAAAAAGACTGGGTTGGTACAGAGACAAGAGGAGAATTGCAGGATTTATCATTAGATTGTTATTCAGATAAGAGTAATACTTTCTATAAAATAATGCAGAAATTTTCAGAAGCAATGAACACAGAGAACTTCAATGTTATGGAAACTCAGATACTTGTTCCTGTTAAGAAACAAGGTGATGCTTGCACTTATAACATCAATAATACAATTCAGGATTTATATAATCCAGAAGACGACAATAAAGAACAGATTGAGGTTGTATCACAGGGCAAAGTAACAATTCTTCGAGAAGGAGACAAAGTTATCAATACACAGAATACATACAAAACCAATCCACCTATCTTTAATGGTAATCTTGGTATTATTAAAAAGGTATTTCCAGAAGATAAAGCAGTGCTTATTTCATTTATGGGTATTGGAGAGGTATATGTAGAAGGAACACAAGTTAATAGTATTGAACTTGGTTATGCGATTACAGTTCACAAGTCTCAAGGTTCTCAGTTCGATCATGTTATTTTCGGCATTGATTTTTCATCATATTCCCTTTTAACAAGAGAATTATTATATACAGGAATTACAAGAGCAAAGAAAAAATGCGATTTGGTTGCTCAAACTGGTGCTTTGAGAATGGCTATTAGCAAAGAGGGCGTAAGTAAGAAACAGACTCACTTACAGCAGTGTTTATATGATACAGCTCATCCAAAGTTAGTATTTTAAGAGAATAATACAATAGAGGATTTCTGGAATGCCCATAAATAGGGCGTTTCAGAGACTCAAAAAGCCAAGGAAAGACGGATTTTATGTCTGTCATTTATATGAAAGAGAGGTGCAAATATGGTTTATGGAGTATTTGGTGGCTGTTATAGTAACTGGTATGTAGTCGGATATTTTACCAATCGTCAAGATGCAGAAAAATATTGCTGTTTATGTAGAAATGGTGGTTATTATGTAAAGCCATTAAAAGATTTAACTGATGAAAAAGATTTATCAAATATATCATTAAAATACTGTCATGAAGTTTTATTTGATTGTAAAGATGATGAAAACAGATGGGTTATGAGAGAAGAACCTGAAAGGTATAATTGCTATATTGATAATGATTTAAGATGTAATAACGTAAGACAAGGAACACTATGTAGAAATAATTGGGTATGTTTTAGTATAAATATTGACCATGATGATAGAAAATTAGTAGAAAAAATTGCTCAAGATTATTTAGCTGAACTTCGTTCTTATGGTGATGGAAAAATTTACGAAAAGAATATTGAATTGATGAATGATAAATTCGCAGCACCATTCAAGGAAAAAGAGAGAATGAGAAAAGAAGAAGAAATTAAACAAAAAGAACTTGCAGAATTAGAAAGATTAAAAGCTAAATACGAAACAAAATAAACGACAGTTTCTTTGGAAGATTGGAGATAGAAATGGACACAATTGTTGTAAATTTGTTTGGTGAACCATCAACAGGTAAAAGTACCTGTGCAATGGATATTACAGCACAATTAAAAAGACACGGTATCAATGCTGAATATGTTTCAGAGTTTGCCAAGGATAAGGTATATGAAAATAATGGTGAAGTATTTAAACACCAGGAATATTTATTTGGCAAACAATCATTCAAAATGGGACGTGTGAAAGATAAGGTGCAAGTTATGATTGTTGACTCTCCTTTAATATTAAGTGCCGTATATAACACTAACGAAGTGTTGGGAGAAGACTTTAATAAGACTGTACTGAATGTGTTTAATTCATACAATAATAGAAATTATCTACTCACAAGATATCACTCTTATGAAAATGAAGGAAGATTCCAGAATGAAGACGAAGCAAAAGAAGTAAGAAAAGAAATTATTGATAAGTTAAATCAGTACAATATTAAATATGAAGAGATTGCTTCTACAGAATCAAATTGTGAATACATAGTAGAAGAAGTTATGGAGGAAATTAGAAATGAACAGCAAAGGACATTTATTTATTAGTTTAGGAAAATCAGCAATCAGAGTAATTGGTGGAATTGTAACATTAGTGAATGGTTCGATTATTCCATTAGCAGTAGGAATTATTGTTGCTGAAGTTGGTGGTGTGTTAGAAGAATTGGTTGATGAGAGATAGGTTAAGTGATAGATTCTTACGAAAATTGAGGAGGTAATAAATGAGAATAGCATTAACAGGTCATAGACCTCAGAGACTAGGGTTGCCAGATGATGAGACTTCTGATAAGTGGGAATATATTATAGATTGGCTATCACAGCAGATTATTAAAATTGCAGAAGTATCACTTATAGAAGATGAAACAGTTGATTTGTATTGTGGTATGGCTTCAGGATGTGATATTGCTTTTGGGTTAGTTGGTACAATCCTTAAAGAAGGATTAGGTTGTAAATTGCATTGTATCTTGCCTTGTAAAAATTATAATTCTTCTCATAAATTATATAATTCAATTAAAGAACATGCTGACGAATGGGTTGAGTTATCAGATGAATTCTACAAAGGCTGTGACAATGTAAGAGATCAATATATGGTTGATCATTGTGATGTACTTCTTGCAATTTGGGATGGTAATAAATCTGGTGGTGTTTGGTCAACAATTCGTAAAGCACAGAAAACAGGTAAGAAGATTATTTACTGCCCAAAAGAGATTTTAGAAGGAGAATAATATAGTAACAGGAATCCATTATTTCAATTGGTAATTCCCAGTAGACTATGTGTAATAGGAGGTGATATTTTGCAAAACAATTATGTGAAAGAGTTAAAGAATGGTAAGCAGATTAGAATAAAATATAATAAGTTGGTACATGATTGGGTTGATGACAATAGCGGTTGGATGGAAGAACTATGGTGTTATGACAACAAGTTTAATTTATTCAAATGTTATTATCCAACATCTACATATGAGAAAGATTTTTATACAACTCATACAGAGGAACAAACACAAAGTTTCATGGAAGAGGCTGTCAGAGATTTTGATAATGAGTATGAAGATGCCGATGTATTAGATATTATTATAGAAAATTCAACTATTCCAGTTAGCACACTTACTATTAGAGAAGCTGCTATTGAGAAATTAAAAACAATGACAGATGAAGAAATCAAGAGAAGAATATTATTATAAAAATTTATCACAATGCATTTCTTAGAGCAATTCGCTCATCATTTCACAAATAAAAAGAGAATAAATAGCTAGGAGGTGATTCTTATAGAATGGTATGTTTATTATCATGACTCTTATGCACAAAAAATTATTAAATGGAATATATTTAATCATGGTACTTTTGCAGAAAAAGTTAATAAGTTATTACAAGAAAATTTGTCAAGAGATGAATTTGCAGATGGTTTAAAAAAATATCTTATGTATTATATGTGGTCTAAATATGAATATGAAATAATTTTATCATCTTGGACTGGACGAGCAGATGATATTAAGATTGATGTTTATGACCAAATAATGATGAATTTTGACAGGTTTGTTGATTATTGCTGGTCATTCAAGTCGAAAAAGCCTTGAAAATAAGGCAAAATTTGAGATGAAGTTTCCAAGTAAATTGGACTTTCATTGGATTTGAAAAGGAGGAATAAAATTGAAAGCAACAGTAACAAGTATTACAGGATTTTATGGGGCATTCGTTTCAATGTTTATGAGCAAAAGAACTTGGACACCTGAATTAGACAAAGAGATCAAAGAAGTTTGTGATTCTGTATTGGATAACAATGGAAGACTGCGTGAAGATCAGGATAGTGAGAATCTCGAAAGGTTTAATAAATGGCTTGGTATGCTACTTCGTATGGGTAAAAGACATATTACAGTTCTTAGATTTTTAGATATTGAAATTATGACAGAGGGGATGCATAGGGCTGGGCAGGACGATCTTGATAGCCACGCACGTAGATTTGAGAATCGAATTATTAGAAGTAGTACAAGATTAGCAACTTTCGCAGATGGTGAAGTGTCTGATTTTTATAAAGATAAAGTCCTTACAGATGGACAGGTATGCAAGAGTTTAGGATATGAACTGCCACATGAGATTGAATACGAAGGAAAAACATATGTTAAATCCACAAATGGTTATGTATTAAAAGAATACGAGAATAACAAGGACGTAAAACGTGGTCTATATATGTTAGGAATTCCAAGTAATTTTATCTCTAAGATTAATCTATGTGAATGGGGACATGTATTTAGAGAACGTTGCGCTGATGGCGGTGCTAATCCAGAGGTAAAAGAGTGGGCAGAACAGGTTATGAAACAGATTACAGAATTTCACAAAGAGATCACAAGAGATTATGTTTTGTCGATTCAGAACTAAATAAATGTTCATTTCTTTGCATGAAAGGAGGACATGGGATGAGATTGATTGATGCAGATAAATTAATTGAACTGATGATAAAAGACAGAAACTATGCAGAAAAGAACGGTTTTATGGATATGTTTTATGAACGTCAGCACTTGATTGATGTAATTAAAAAGCAACCAACTGTCTATAATGTGGACAACGTTATAGAACAATTAAAAAGACGATACGGAACTGTTAGCAGTTGCAGCATAGATTATGCAGAAGGATTAAAAGATGCATATGAAAGAGCAATTAATGTTGTGAGATTAGAAATAAATAAGGAAGGTGATTAATATTAGAAATCCAGAAAGAATTGATGTGTTTACATCAGAATTAAATAGAATATGGAAGTCATATTATCCAGACTTAAGGTTTGGACAATTTATGATGAATTTTCTTGGATGGGTATCTTGCAACAAGAAAATTGATCCGTTTTTCATTGAGGAAAATAAGATGCTTACATATTTAAAAGAATATTGTGGAGAGGAAGTGGACGATGGAAACAGTAATTAGTTTATTTAAACAGATACAATCTACGAGCAGTTTAAATGAGAAGAAAATGATTATCAATGACAATAAAGATAATGAATTATTCAAGAAATGTTTAAAATTTCTATGTGATTCTAATATACAAACTGGTTTGTCTACCAAGAAAATTTCTAAGAAAGTTCATCCATCAAATTATATTTTGGCAGAATTTGAAGATGTTATACAATATTTGAAAACTAATAATACAGGAACAGATTATGATATTTCAATGATACAAAGTTTTATCAATGAGCAACCTAAAGAATATCGTAGTTTTTACATAGACTTAATTACAAAGAAATTTCGTCTTGGATGTGATAAGAAAGTCGTCAATAATGTTATTCCTGGTTTAATTCCATCTTGGGACGTACAGCAAGCTTATCCTATCTCTGAAAAGAATGAGCCTAAAAATGGTGAGTGGTTTGCTCTATCTCAAAAACTTAACGGATCTAATGCCGGCTGGAAACACGGACAATTAATAAGTAGACAAGGTAAGCCATTTACAGGACTTGATCATATAATCAAAGACCTTAAACGACTTCCTAATATAGATAATTTCTTTCTTAATGGCGAATTAATTCGTAAAAATTATGATAACCTTTCTGATAATGATAATTTCCAGTTAGGAACTGGCATTATTAATTCTGATGATTCTGATAAATCTTGTATTAAATTTGTAATTTATGAAATACTCCCAGTTGAAGAGTTTACATATGGTGAAAGTCAATTGACGTATCGGCAACGCAGAACTCAGTTAATTAACCCTCTTACTGTAGCCATTTCGAGACTGAATACCGACAATCTTGAAGTTGTACCTATTATATATGAAGGAACTGATAAATCAGTTATTCCATTATTGCTTGATAAAGCAGATAAAGACGGTTGGGAAGGTCTTATGCTTAATAAGGATACTAAATGGAAGAATAAACGCAATAACGGGATTCTTAAAATCAAGTCATTTAAGCATTCCGATATTCGTTGTACTGAAATTATTGAGGGCGATGGTAAATATAAAGGTACATTGGGATTAATTAAATGTGATTATAAAGGGAATGATCTTGGTGTAGGATCTGGATTTACAGATAAGCAACGAGATTATTATTGGAATAATCCTGATGAGATTATAGGAAAAATTGTGCAAATTAAATTCAAAGCAGAAACTAAAAATAAAGATGGTGGAATTTCAGTTCAGTTCCCTATTTTCGAAATTGTGAGAACCGATAAAACAGAACCATCTTACAACTAATTGAAAGGAGGAGACATGAGCAAATTAAAAGATAAAATGTCAAGCAATATCTTACTAATCATTGGATTTATTATCATTATAATACTTGCATATGCTGTAAGCTGGCTTGCAACTTGTGGAATTATCAAGCTTATTACGCTATGTTTTGGATGGACATTCAAGTGGTCTATTTCAACAGGTATTTGGTTAGCATTAATTTTGGCAAGAACAGTTTTTAAATCAGATAATAAGTAAAGGAGATGAATTTATTTTTATACGAAAGTTAAAAGAAATATTAAAACGAGACACATTTTATTGTGTGATGTTGATGATTGCAATTATTCTACTGATTGTAAATATTATTGTATTACATCATGTGAACAAAGCAGTAGATCAAACATATAACAAAGCGTCAAAAGAAGTCGATCGTATCATTGAAGATCCGAATAATGACATTCAACCAATTCTTATTTATTCTAATCCAGTATCGGATTATGAAGTATCTAATGAGCCAAGAATCGAAATAGAAGATTATGGCATTTCTGAAATTAAAATTGAAGAAACAATTGAAACAGAAATCATAAATGATATTCCAACAACAATTGAAAAAGAGAATATAGAAATAACATATAACTCAGATAGTGTGCTGACAGCTTCCAAGGGAGTAAATTACTACAATGGTAATAAAGAAACATATTACAACTTAGATATGTCGGGCTGTGTATCTATTATGAGAAATATGGGGAACACTGATGAATATTGGGTGAGAGAAGATGGCTGCAAAATGCTTGGGAATTATATTATGTGTGCAACTAATCTTGATGTTCATCCACGAGGATCATTAGTGGAAACAAGTTTAGGAACTGCAATTGTCGTTGATACTGGTGGATTTGCTGATAGCAATCCAAATCAAATTGACATTGCGGTTAACTGGTAAGGAGGTATACACATATGCATAAAGTATTTTGTATTATTGGACGAACTGCATCTGGTAAATCAACAATTGTAAGTGCAGTTGCAAAAGATATGAAGTTAAAAGTCTTGAAATCTTATACGACAAGAGCAAGACGTAAGAATGAAGTTGGAAAACATTGTGATCACACATTTATTTCTGCTGACGATGTAAATAAATATATGGATGACATGGTTGCCTATACAGAAAGATCGGGCTATTGTTCTTTCGCAACAGAGTCGCAGTTAATGAATTCCGACTTATATATCATTAATCCAAGCGGTTATTCAGACTTAATTAACACGACAAGAGATATTCCGAATCTACAGTTGATTGACATTTGGATTGATTGTGATACTGACCAGTTACAGCTTCGATCGAAGAAAAGGTCTACGGTAGATAATTGGCAAGCTAATTACATAAAAGAAGAGGAAGAGTTTAATAAGATTTATTCTAATATTGATCCCAAACATTCATATCATGTAGACAACAATGGAGATATATCAGAAGCAATTGGAAAAGTCGAAAGTATTATATTATATGAGCAGCATTTAGCTTAGAGGTGGTGAGAGAGAATGTTTGAGAGTTTCTGTAAGCATAAATCTTACAAAATAATCAGATGCGAAAAGAGTGAACGTAAATATATGTGTCAGTGTGTGAAATGCGGTAAACAATTTGAGCTACCAAAAGCACCTGACGAAATGTATACAATTGGGCAGATTGTAAAGCTATGGTAAGGAGGTAAATATGTTTAAAGAGTATTGGATTGAATTAGATACCATTGATGGAGCAAAGCGATTAAATGCCATTGCACTTAGTTATGAAGAAGATATAGATATTATTAAGGGCAGGTATGTCATTGATGCAAAATCAATTCTTGGTATCTTCAGCTTGGATATTTCGAAGCCAGTGAAAATAAAGATTCATTCTGATGATCTATCCGTATTGGATAAGTTCTATCAGGATATTAAAGATTTTGTTTTGTAAAATATTATATATAAAGAAGAGGTGATTTTAGTGAGTCGAATACGTGATTTGTATATCGATTATGACTGATGGGTGCATAGTTAATACGATTAAAGCCATATGTGAGATGTACAATGAAGATTTTAAATACTATAAAAAATTTAAGCGTATTGATTGGTGGAAAATTAATACATGGAATTTTGAAGAATGTAATTGTGCTAAACCATCATATATTGATTCATATTTTAATCAGCCAAGATTTTTCCGATATATAGAATATATGGATTATGCAAAAGAGATATTAGATGAACTGAAAGAAACTTATAAGATAAGTATTGTTTCTGCTGGTTATAGTCCAAATCTATATGGCAAATCAATTTGGATTAAGGAGAATTTACCTTATTGTGATTTTATAGGAGTTAATTTGAAACAATATAAAAATAAAGGACATATAGATATGAGTAATGGTATTTTCATTGATGATTCTTATAATAATTTAATTACATCAAATGCAATGATTAATATATGTTTTGGAGATATATATATACATGGAACAAAGATTGGCAAGGTATAAGATGTAAAAATTGGCATGATGTTAATGATTTTTTAGGAGGTTTAGTTAAGTAGTGAAATATATGACAAGCCATGAGTTAGCGAAAGAACTATTGAGTAGACCTGATCATATGATAACCGCAACACATGGAAACAGAGAATATAGTATTAGAGATTATCAGATGGCAGTAGATTACCGCAATTATGATGACTCAACAATTTATTGGACTCTGAATTTGTGCTCAGAGAGAATTATATAAGAAAGGAATGTATATGAGCATTGCATTAATAGGGCAAGAATGTAGTGGTAGACATACTGTGTTAAATGAATTATTGACTATGGGATACGATACCATTAGATATTATACGACAACTCCTGATTATGGATACGATAATAACTATCATATTCGTGACAAAGAATTCTGTGAAATGATTGATAGTGACCAGTTCCTATATTGGGAAGCTTTTGAAACAAATGATGGCATTAATTATATCGGAACTAAATATTCTGATTATGCTGGTGGGAATAAAGTTGTCATAGTAGAAGATATGGCAAGGTTACATACATTAGTTTCATACTTCCCGGAGTTTAAGTCTATTTATTTAAAGGTAGATAAACATGAAATTAATAATCGAATAATGTCTATATATACTACAAAAGATGCCATTAAAAAGGTGAAAAAACGTAACAAGAAGTTAAAGGCGAGAAATCAAGGGATGAAAACACTTGCTGATTGTATAGTTGATAATTATGGCAGATTACCTTATCAAACAGCAGTGATATGCAAGTGGTTTGATCAAGAGTAGGTGGAAAGGTTGAATTTTTATGAAATCGAGAAAGGATATAAAATGAACGTTAGTAAAGCAAAATATGAAGTAAAAACAGCAATGACAAACGATTTGTTAAAAGCAGAAGAGTATATTAATTCGCTTGGTGTTGAAACAAGAAAACCAGGTGATGATGACAAATTTAGAAGTATATACGATGTATTGAGTGACATTGTGACAGTATGGAACAATAATCCAACCATCGGCAAAGATGTAGAAGAGTTCTTAGCTGGTAATCCTGAGACTTCTGATAAATTAAATGAATTTCTAACCCACTATAATTTGGACGGAATTATGAGAAACAGATAGGAGGATATATATTGACAAAAGTAATTAAAAGAGATTGTACAGAAGTTAATTTTGATAAATCAAAAATATCAGTAGCAATTATTAAAGCAATGAAAAATGGTTCAGGTATTGTAAAACAAAAGATTGCAGAAGATATTGCAGACGAGATTGAAAATGAATGCAAGGATAAAGACGAAGTAAGCATCTCGGATATTGAATCAATGGTTTATGATAAATTGATTACGAAGAAACAGAGACTTACAGCTAAAGCATATGAGGGATATAGAAGTATTCGTGAGTTTCAGAGAGAGAATGAAAATACAATTGATACTGAAATTACAGAATTGTTAAGCGGTGAAAGTGATTATTGGAACAATGAAAACTCTAATAAAAATCCAAGATTGAATACAACACAGAGAGATTATCTTGCAGGAATTGTAAGTAAAGATGCATCAAGAAGATACATATTACCACCTGAAATCGTACAAGCACATGATGATGGGCTTATTCATGTTCATGATACGGATTATTTCATTCAGTATATGAATAACTGTTGCTTAATCAATCTTGAAGATATGCTTCAAAATGGCACAGTAATTTCTGAAACACTTATTGAAAAACCACATAGTTTTTCTACCGCTTGCACTGTGGCAACTCAGATTATTGCACAGGTAGCAAGTTCTCAATATGGTGGACAAAGTGTGTCGTTAGCACATCTTGCACCATTCATAGATATTTCCAGACAGAAAATTAGAAAAGAAGTAATTGCAGAACATGAAGAAACTGGATATAAAATTGATGGCGAAGCTGTTGAATATATTGTAAAAAAACGTCTTGCGAAAGAGATTGAAAAGGGTATTCAGACAATTCAATATCAGATAACGACTCTGATGACAACCAACGGACAAGCACCTTTTATTACATTATTTATGTATTTGAATGAAGCACATAGTCAGCAAGAAAAAGATGATTTAGCCTTACTTATTGAAGAAGAATTAAAACAGAGCCTTTTAGGTGTAAAAAATGAAGAAGGAGTCTATATTACACCAGCTTTCCCAAAAGTAATTTATGTATTACAAGAAGATAATATCCACGAAGGAGACAAGTATTGGTATTTAACTGAACTTGCCGCTAAGTGTTCTATGAAAAGATTAACACCTGATTACATCTCTGAAAAAGTCATGAAAGAGATGAAGGGTGGTAATTGTTATCCTGTAATGGGCTGCCGCTCAGCATTAACAGTATGGCATGATAAAAATGGCAAACCAAAGTTTTACGGACGTTTCAACTGTGGAGTCGTCACAGTTTCTCTTCCAGATATTGCATTATCTTCTGGCGGTGATATAAATGAATTTTGGAAGATATTTGATGAGCGTACAGAACTTTGCCACAAAGCTTTAAAAATTAGACATCAAAGATTAAGAGGAACAAAATCAGATGTTGCGCCTATTTTATGGCAGAATGGAGCATTTGCAAGACTTAAGAAGGGTGAACCTATAGACAAACTATTATTTGGTGGTTATTCAACTCTTTCTCTTGGATATGCAGGATTGTATGAGTGCGTAAAATATATGACTGGTCATTCTCATTCAGATGAAGGAATTGGTGAGAAATTTGGACTAGAGGTAATGAAAGCCCTTAATGATAAATGTACCAAATGGAAGAATGAAGAAAATATTGATTATAGTTTGTACGGAACACCGTTAGAGGCGACCACAGAAAAATTCGCTAAAAAACTAAAAGAGCGTTTTGGCGTAATCAAAGGTATTACAGACAGAACATATATCACAAATTCTTATCATATTCCAGTATTTGAACAGATTAATGCTTTTGAAAAGCTTCGTATTGAAGCAAAATTCCAGAGATTGAGTCCAGGAGGAAGCATTTCTTATATTGAATGTCCTAATATGGAGAATAATATACCAGCAGTTCTTGAAGTTATTAAGTTTATTTACAACAATAATATGTATGCTGAACTTAATACCAAAAGTGATTATTGTCAGAAATGTGGTTGGGATAAAGAAATTAAACTTATTGATGAAAATAATAAGTTGATTTGGGAATGCCCTAATTGCGGAAATAGAGATGTGATGACAATGGATATTACAAGAAGAACTTGTGGATATAAAGGAACTGCACGTAACGGATGGAATCAAGGACGACTTGGTGATATTCATGATCGTGTAACACACTTAGATGATATTGAGGAGGATATTTAATGAGGTTTGCGAGTATGCGAGCCTTGGATATAAGCAATGGGGAGAACGTAGGAGTCTCCCTATTCATTCAAGGCTGTCCATTTCATTGTTACAACTGTTTTAATCCTGATACTTGGGATTTCAATGGTGGTAAGGAGTGGACAGAAGAAACAAAAAATAAATTTTTAAAGTTAATAGACAGACCATATATTAAACGTGTTTCACTTCTTGGAGGAGAATGTTTAGCAGAACAAAATCTCGATGAAGTTCTCAAATTAGTCCAAGAAATCAGTATTTCCTTCCCTGAGAAAACTATCTGGTTGTATACAGGATATGAATTATCAGAAATTGTAAAGCAAGAACAATACGAAAAAGTTAGTGGAATACCTAGTGTTTGGTCAAAACGATGGGAAATAATTTCTAATGTAGATGTGCTCGTTGACGGAGAATATATAGATGAGCAAAAAGATCTCACACTCAAGTGGAGAGGTTCAAAAAACCAAAACTGCATTGATGTGAAGCAATCTCTCACTCAAAGCAAAATGGTTTTATATTGTGATTAAATTAAAAGGAGGTATACCCTTATGGCAGTAGCAATTATAACATTTTTTCTTGGTTGCATTCTCGGTATAACTGTTGCATCATTATGTAGTGCAGCCAAAACAGGTGATGATCTTATGTCATCATGCACAGAAGAAGGTGAAGAACAATATCATATCTAATAGAGAAGTTTAAAGGCATTTATCGGATCAAAGCACCAATAGATACAAATACAAATGATTTTCCACGAAAGATTAATGGTCAATATGAAGACATAGATTTATACATCGACTGTCAATTTGGCAATAAAGTGTTCTACCAAAGTAATAGCACTTTGTTGGCATATATTCCATCGATCGGACGTGGCAGAAATATTATTCAAAAGATTCAAGAAACAAATCCATCAATTATATATAATATAGAAGAAACAGATGAAGAAATTCTATTTAAATTCAAATATGTCAATTCTGACAAAATTATCCCATTGTTAAAACCTAGAACCAATGGTGCAAATATATCACCATTCTCAAGCAAGAATTTACCACGAAATAATGAATATAGATTACCAGATGAAGCCTTGGGTGAATATAAAGAAATAATCCAAAATATACCCCAAAACAAGCTTCTCAGTATTAATGTTATACAGAATTCTTTTATTAAGTCGTTGGCATCAAAGAAACATCCATTATCCGAATTAAAAGCTGATATGAGATTAAAAGGATTGCGTGGTAAAGAATACATACATTCTATTGGCAAGTGGGATAAGTATATTAAATATTTAAAGGAGAATTTATAATATGGAAACAATTAAGATAAAGTATTTTGACGATGAGATAGATAAAATTGAAAAGATTAGCAAAGGAGATTTAATTGATCTTCGTGCTGCCGAAACAGTAGAAATGAAAAAGGGTGAATTCCGGTTGATTTCTCTTGGCATAGGCATGAAGCTACCTAAAGGTTACAAAGCAAATGTGTACCCAAGAAGTAGTACATATAAGAATTTTGGCATTATTCTAGCAAATAGTGTTGGTCAAATAGATAATAGTTACAGCGGAGATAATGATTGTTGGAAATTCCCAGCTATTGCTATGAGAGATACCATAATTCATAAAAACGATCGAATTTGTCAGTTTGAGATTCAGAAGATTCAGCCTGAGATCGAATTTGTAGAAGTTGATCACTTAGATGATGAATCAAGAGGTGGAATTGGGTCTACTGGAACAAATTAAAGAGGTGAGCATATATAGAACAAACAGTAGAAATTAAGGATAAGATTAATCTTACCATTAAAGAAGCATCGATATACTCTAATATTGGAGAAACTACAATTAGAAAACTACTATCCGCAACGGCATGTCCTTTTTTATTAAAAGTGGGTAATAAACAGTTGATTAAAAGAAATGAATTCGAGAAATATTTAAATAGTAAGCATTTTATATGAGATTGATATAACAATAAGAATCTTTGTGTGGTATAATACATACACGCAGAGATTCTTTGCCTTATATAAAGGAGGAATTACGATTGGGCAAAGATCTAAAAGGAAAAGAATTAGGGCAAGGTATTGTCCAAAAAAAGAGTGGTAGATACGAAGCAAGATACGTTGATCGTTTTGGCAAAAGGATATCGATTTCAGGCAACGATTTAAAAGATGTCAAAAAGCGATACAATGAAGCCTTATATGAAAATGATAAACAAATAAACATTAGAGAAAGTGTCACACTAGATGAGTGGTATAAAGAATGGATGAATGTTTATAAGTTTGATGTGATACGTGAAAATACAAAGAAATATTACAACACAGTATACAAAAAGCATATATCACCTTATCTTGGAATGTTCAATTTAGCAGATATCACTCAATATCAAATTAAAAAGAGGCTCAAAGAGTTAAAAGAGAATGGGTACAAATTTGAAACTTGTAATAAAGTAAAAATCTTACTGGTTGATATTTTTAATAAAGCTCTTATCAACGAATATGTGCGAAGAAATCCAGCGAAAGGAATCACATTAAAAAGAGATGAGAAAAAAGATATTAGAGTATTAACCAGAGAAGAACAAGTAACCTTCTTCGATTGTTGTAAAGGCACATTCTACGACAATCTATTCGTGACTGCTGTATCAACAGGAATGCGAATTGGAGAACTTGCAGCATTAAAATGGGAAGATATTGATTGGAATAACATGGTTATTAATGTCAGAAAAACGCTTGTATACCAACAATACGAAGGTGATGCCAAAAAGGATTTTCATTTTGAAAACCCTAAGACAAATACAAGTACAAGAAAGATACCAATTAATAGACAATGTGAATTAGCCTTAAAGAAGCAGTTCATGCAAAAAAAAGCTGTAGCATCCAAACAGCCAATCACAAAAAATGTCAGGGAAGATTGTGCAGATTTGTTATTCACAACAAGATTTAATACACCTTTAAATTCTCAAATTGTATGTGACGCGATCAACAAAGTCATTGAGGAAATCAATCTAACAAAAGACTATTTAGATGAAATGGAATCATTTTCTGCACATTGTTTTCGTCACACATTTGCCACCCGTTGCTTTGAAGCTGGTATTACACCAAAGACAGTACAAAAATATCTAGGACATGCTACATTACAAATGACAATGGATCTCTATACATCTGTTATGCCACAGCATATGGAGACAGAGATGAATAAATTTGCAGATGTACTTGACACCATCTCTCAATCGGGTGATAATCTTGTCGAAAAACAATACAAAAATACCATCCATAATGCTAAAATAACTGTTTTTCGTGGAGACTCAATGGTGGTATAACTGGTGTTAGTGGAGACAAATGTTCAAAGAATGGCTTAAAATAAGCATTTGTTGAGTGTCGATTTTCACTTCAAGAGTTTCTTATTATGTCTACCAGATAACCCCATATCTGTGGACAGAGAAGAAAGAAAAACCTTGAAAAACCTTGTGTTATCAAAGGTTTAAGGCAAAATCGTAAAATCGAGAAAACTTGAATAAGTTGTTATATCTTGATATAAATTGGTATATTTTGATGTATTAATGGAGACAAAATGGAGACTCTTCAAAAACCGTGGAGACAAAATAATAAAGAACTAGAGACAAAGAATCTTTGCAAACCGTAAAAAATAGGGTATACAGAAATTAATCTGTATACCCTATAATTTTATCCTTTATATCCGTATCCAACCATAGCGGTAGGAGGGTATGTAATCTGTATTGTACATGCCCTATTCACAATAATTCGATTTTTAACAATTTCATCATCAGATTGATAAGTATTAATCAGTCTTGGTAATAAAAAGTTGCAATCCTTACCTAATTGTCTACCAATCACACTACTCGTTACAAGCTGTGATGCCCCATTAATAGTAATTACTTCATCCATAATACAATTCTCGATAGTAAACTGCCTGTCAAGAATTAATAAACCATTCTCCTGATCTACATAATAGCTAGAGACAGTTAAATTCCCAGCTTCTTTACAGGTAATAATATAGTCGGCATTAATGTACCCGAATTCATCACCACTTACTTCAAATTCTGTTTCTCGACTACTATCAGATAAATCGCAATTAATTACTAAATTATCCTGTAATGCATATGGAGTATTAGCCGTAAATGTCAAATTAAACCCAATAATAACATCATTAAGCATAACCTGTTTTACGATGAATGCGCCAATCCAATATAAATTCTCAAATCCTGCACAATTAATCCTGAATACTTTATTGCGCTGAGATAACCATTTTTGAATTTTTCTTGCTTGATTAACTGTTAAATAATCAACATCAGTTTTACATGGATTAAAACAAATTGACAATGGGAGAGTGAATGGTTCATCATAAGTCGCAGAATATAAATTAAATACATTTGAACCAGATGGTTTCTCTTGGTTTAATTTAATCTCTGTGCCAACTTCAACAGTTCCAGATGAGCCATCAAAATTACAGCAAATACAGTTAAAATCTGCAAGCTGTTTACCTGCAAAAGTAAAATCATTAACCTTCATTTGATTATTCACCTCCAATTATCTGTTTTAATTTTTCAATCTCTTTGTGTTGTTCCTGTATTAATTTAAGCATAGCTGGGACAATATACTGTTCATTCCATGCATCAACTAGAATTTTACCAGATTCTTCATCTACATGCCAATCGGCTGCAATTTTGTAATTATCATATACATTTTCGGCAATCAGACCAATCATATTCTTACGATAACGAATATCATCTATGTTGGTAAAGTAATCTTTTTTATATTTAAATTGTACCACATCAACATCATAAAGATGTTCTGGATTTAATTCTTCATCTAAGTCTGTTGTAATGCTGTCTTTGAATCTTCGAGATGATGTTTTTGAGGTTTTGGCTAATACACCATTTCCATCTGCTGAAATGTATGCATTTGCAGCCGAAGTAGTTGATGCTTGTGTAGCATATGGTATATACAACTGTGTAGGAACGTTCAATGTATTTGGAACGACAACCGCACCTGTTGATTGGAATGTAATATAATTTGTCCACGAACTAGCGTTACCATTCATTATATAGAATGAGCCACCATCGTTTCTGAATCTAATATATGAATTATTAGATTCAAGTATTAATTGAGCAGTTGCTGAATTTAATGAATTACCATTAATAAGAAGTGGTGTTGACGTGTTGAATTGAGATCCTCTGCCTTCACGATAGACATGGTTTCCTATATCTACGCCATTATATGTGCCCGCAGCTGACCATACACTTCCATCCATACCAACTGCATACACATTACGTCTATTATTGGCATCTTGACCAGCTCCAACCACTAATAAAGCAGACGTGTTTAAATTTGGGTCATTATAGTACCCAATAACAGTCTGATTATTTTTGCCTGTAACAGCACCTTGCCCTATAGCAGCTGCATATGTATGCTTCGCTTGTGATTCAGGGAATACTGCAAGTGAACCTCCTCCAGATGCATTACCGCCGTTTATGGCTGTGGAATTTACACCAGAAGCTACAGATCCATTATTTGCAGCATGAGAATAGTCGCCAGACGCTTCGGTTTCAAACCCTTCTGCATGAGAACTGCTACCTGAAGCTGTTGTACTGTCTCCTTCGGCATGAGTACAATCGCCAGTTGCTGTTGTAGAGAAACCTTCGGCATGAGACCTTTTACCGGAGGCGATAGATTGATGTCCTTCAGCATGGGTCGCATAATTAGATGCTTCTGTTCCATAACCTTCGGCACACGAAGCATAACCAGATGCTTTATTTCCACAACCAACAGCAAACGAATAGGCACCAATATCATCTATAGATGACGTCTCCCCAAGTCTTTCTCCTAATGTAAAATATGGTAATCGTGCTATTGCCCCAGTTGTATGCTCACCAGGGTCTGATAATAGGTCATCATAGCCCAAAAAAACTATACCATCAATTAAAAAATGATCTTCTGTAATATATGCACGTAATCCTTTGCGATTTCCAATGATTACTCCATCATTATCATTGATTGAAATATTGTCTGTCTGTATATCAATCTTATATTGGTCAGAAGCATTTTTATAATATCTAATATAGTTACTCATGTCTCCAAAAGCAATTTGCCCATTCTTGTCCATGTAAACACCAGCGTTGTCAACATTGTAATTTGACTTCAATCCCGTATACAATGAACTATCCGTTATATTAAAACCACCAATCGTACCTTTAATCGCATTTATCGTACCGCTTATATTTGCATTACTCGCATATAAATCACCATTTGTAGTAACACCAAACTTCGAACCAGCAGTGAAACACCAACCAGAAATAGCAGATGAACCACCAACTGCTTTATTCTCTGTAGTTCCTGTTGACATTAATACCGATTTATCTGTACCCCAAGTTCCATTACTAAGATCGTTTGTTCCAATTTTAAATCCACCAAGAGAACCTGAATTACTCACGATGGTACCATTCAGATATACATTATCAGCGTATAAACCATAACCAACGCAATCATAAGTGCCACATTTTAATCCGTCAAGATAACCAAGTCTCACACTCGGAATAGTATATATTGTGTCAGGATCAGAAGTTGATTTACTTCCCCAAATGTCTACATAAGGTGCAGAATTTGCACTACCTGTAGCAGACATTCTAATGCCGACAGGGGAATATACATTCTCAGTAGTTGAGCCAATTTTCTTACCATATCTCTGATAGAGCATTACACTAATATCACTGTAAGATGCGCCATTTTTAGCCGTGGCAAAATGATTAGCAATTGAAGATTCGACAGTAAGTGTTAATGACATAGTATTAGCAGTTGTATTCAATTTAGCAGCCATAATGCCACTACATCTAATATTCAATTCGTCAATTTTACCTTGAAATTTAATTTTAGAATTTTGTGCCCAACGAACACCTTGAATAGAATCGGAAGTAATAGCTGTTTTATCTAAGATAGAAACAGTAATAGTTGTAGCACTTGCTTTAGATACATTCACTGTTGCACCTGATTGTATATATATTGTAGGAGCAACACAGAATTCACCACCTAAGTCTTGAATAGTATTTAATTCATACTTAAATGCTTTGAGAGTGTCATTAACTGTTACATTGGTTGCTGTGATATTGTTAGCAGCGAGAGAGTTGTTAATTGTGACTGGTACGTTGAATTTTGCAGAAGATGTATTTAATACAATCTTGCCACTACCGCCTACTTGAAAGCCACCGTCTGTTCTTATTACACTAGAACCAAAATAAACTCCACTTGTCCAAGCACCCGTATCATTTATACCAAGCCAACCATTATTAGCATAATCTCTAATAGATACCTTACCGTTAATAGATATTGTACCATTAGCTTGTGAATTACCAACATTCAATGTCCCAGTAGTGGTAGCATTACCATTAACAGTCAATCCACTTGTCGTTACACTCATAGCAGTTACATCATTAGCATTTAATGTTTTTACGACCAATGAATCACTGATATTTATATCTTCACAAAAAAGCGTGCCCAGTAATCTACTCGATCCCATGACAAGCAAATTCCCTAATTGTGCCAAGTAAAATCACCCCTTTCTAAAGAGAGCAATTTACTTGCCCTCCACAACTGTATCTTCTTTAATTTCTTCATCTTTCTGAACCTTGTCCATGAACGAAAGCATATCAATATCACGGATATTTAATCTGCAATCATCTGGCAAAGTATCATATACTGCATCCATATCGAATACAGAAAGCGTCACTTCAGTTCTATCATTCAATACTTCATCCAATTTCTTCTGACATTCAGCCGCTTCAGCCTGGTATTCCTCTGCAAATTCCTTTTTGATTTCAATCTGCTTTGATCCATTTACTTCAACTTCCTCGGTTTTGCCAGCTTCGATGTATTTATTTCCTAATGACTGTACTAATTCGTTTCTTATTTCTATTAAACTTTGAGCAGTCTTATTCACTTCCTGCATATTTGTACGAAGTGCCAACTGTACTTTGAATGGCAGAACATTAAACTTTTCCTTGTCTTCCTGTCTACTCTGTGCATACCATTCTGCAATATTTACCAGTTCAATGTTATAAAATCCCTTTGTTTCAATCTTCTTATTAAATGACATAATAAATTCTCCTTTTCTTTCAACTAAATTTTTAAATTAAGGCATATAACAGCCCATTAACTTATTTCTCATACGGTCTGAATATATGACCGAACACGACATAGTAAGGTTTATTCTCATTATGGAGCACCTGATATTCAAACCAGTCCAATATAAAAATTGACATACATACAATCACAAACCAAACACAACAGAAGAGGATATTAAGTTGATTATGTGCAAATGTTCCCCAAAGTCCTCTATAATCCCATATGGTAAAATTCTGATTGAATGTAATACCAAATAAATATTCCAACATGATAGAAGTCAAACCACCAAATAATACTTGCCATGCTAAATCCATATCATATGTGAACATATTGTTATACTGTGATATAATAATTCCCACAATAAAAGCGAGTATGAACATCGTCCAATGTGTCCAACCTCGCCATAAAATCTCTAATCCGCAATATATAAAACCAGATACTATACCAATGCTAGTTAGCTGTAGTATCTTCTGTAGTAGTTTCTGTATTTTCGCCATCTGAATCACCACTTTCTGATGTAGATGTGTTATCCTGTTCAGGGATTAAAGTATTAATAATCTGCTGTACTACATTCAATGTATATGTAAGCAAATCATTATATGTTTTTGCATATTCATCCTTTAATTCTGTATCATATGTATAGGATAAAATAACATCTCGATCAGTCTCATTTCGTAACTGTGTTCTTAATGCATTACATTTTGTTGTCTCTTTCATAATCTGAGTTTCAGCCTGTAAAAATAAAGACTTAATTACATTTGTAGGAAATAATCTACAAATATTGGTATCGGAATGATATGGTAAATAAGGTAATGTAGGGCATAAAATAGAGATAATAGCCAATACTAAAATATCAAATTGATCTCGCATCTCTAAACTAAATGTTTCTGTTCCTCGATCTGTTTCAATCTGAATACCTTTTTCTATCAATTCAGTACATATTTGATTTATTTCATTTATTTTATATGTCTTAATTTCCTCATCAGACATTGTATTAAAATCTATAACAGGATTAACAATATCCTGTAAACTCTGAACCTGTTCAGCAAGATTACTCTTTGTTAGTCTAACCGCCAAGCAATCTACAAATTGGTTCACATCTTCATTGTACTGTGCGCCACAGTCTGTAATGTCAGAGTATGTATCATATATCTCATATAAGCCAACAGATATATCATTCTGGAATACCTGTATAGCTGTTATTTTCTTGAAATTCTCCTTAACTCCATGTAAGTAATCTGTCTGCAAATAGAGTACAGGATCATTCGCAAAATCCTGTGCAGAGAACTTAACAAGAGTATAGGTTTCTTTATTGTTTACTAGAACGTAACTTCGCATTTAACGCTCCTTTCTACAAAATAAAAGAGTCTACAGAAGTAGACTCTATGTGTGTTAATTATTCTATTTTAAATTTCCCATATTTCGTTACAAACGACAAAATCATTCGCAATTCTGATTTTAATGTTATCGTTGATTGCGTATTTTAATAGATTCTCATCTTCAACAACCGCATCTGTTTCATATATTTCAGTAGTAATTAGATTCCCCTGCTTAGTTATATTACTCATTCTTCAATTACCTCGCCAACTAACATTAAGTTTCCATTATTATCCACTGAAGCAGAGGATTGATATAATTCAAGAATATCAGAATCGGAAAGGGCGGTAGCATAAAATCTAAAATCAGACATACAGCTTTCACTATTTTCTAATGTTCGATCTCCAAATGTACTATTGCCTAGCCATAATCTAGGGTGATAAACAGACACTGCATTAAAATCAGATTCAGAAAATTTTATACCATTGCTATATCTATACACTTTTGTACCATCCCATGTAATAGCAAAATGTGTCCATTCATTTAACTTACCTTTACATTGGACTGCTACATGAATTTTATCTCCATTTGCATCTTTACCAAATACAGAACCACTAGAGGTTTTTTGCCCACTTACATCCCAATAAATACCAATACCTTCGCTTGCCCAACTATTAAAAGTGGCAAAATCAAAATGTTGATGAGTAATAGCTGAAGGTATTTTAATCCAAAATGATATTGTAAATGCAGACGTTGTTAAATTTAAGTTATCATTATAAATATAACCAGTCCCATTAAAATCATAAGCCCCTTTATATCTAGGAGTATTAGTATCCCATAAGATATCACCAGAAACACTACCATTATTACAATATCCACTTGTATCGTAGATTACATTATCATAAAAAGATATATTGTCTTCGGGGGCAGGTGTCCAAGGCGTAGCGGTAGAAGATTTTTCGAGTTTGACATTCTTAAGTCGTGCTGTAAAACTTGCTTCGACATTTGCGTTTGAATTATAGAGCATTATAGCATCGACTTTCCCAACATTTGAAGATGCTTGCTGAGGAATAGTAACAGTTTGCTTTACATGATACCACTTATTTAATTCACATCCATTTTGACCAACTACTGGTAAATTATGTTGAGTTACTCCTCTCCAAGTCCCAGTTGCGGTTTCTCCACTTGGGGCATAAGTATATCTTTGTCCCATCCAAAATTCTACCCTATTAGAACCAGTAGGAAAATTCCAAGCAGTATACATTATGTCATACGACCATGTATATTTTTCACCAACATCATATTCTCTACATCCGTATACAAAACCATTGGTCAGATAAATAGTTGCATATGTTTTTTTTGATTTTAAAGTAAATTCTCCATATTCGTCTGTTACAGTTGGAAATCTTTCGAAAAAACCTGCCTTCACGTTTCCTTTACCGTTTTTGATAAGATTTCTACCACCAATTTTTCCATCAATTTCTCCAAGAGGATAATGGCAGACTAATCCTTTTGATATTTCCTTAACTTGACGTGGGGATAAACACTCATTATAAATGCGGAAATCGTTTAATTTTCTATAAGCATTTTGCCAAACAACCCTTGTCTGATATTCAAAAGATGATGAATTACTTACGCTACTATATGTATATTTTTTGATACCATTAATATAAACTGTCATAGTTGGATTATGATATGTTACAGTAACATGTGTCCATTGATAAGATGGCAATACTCCCTTGTAAATTGGAGTCATCATAAATGCTTTTGCAGCATCGTTCATCCAACTTAGATGTAAATCATTACATGTAGGATATTGAAAAATAGAAAACTTCCGATTATTAAATTCTACATTACTATTAGTATTTCCAAATATTGTGCCACCTTTTGACCCTTCTTCTGCATTTATGTATATCCAAAAACAAATTGTCAATGCTTGGTTATTTAAAATTTTAGATGTCATTGTAGCACTCATATCAAACTGCCCTTGTTCAAGACATTTTCCTAACTTACCATCATTAGAAAATGTTGGGTCAATACTGGTAATAAATTCATCATTAATCAATCCTTGATTTTTTATCATCCCATCTGTAAATGGTAGCCATAAACATAACAATCTATCACACTCCTTTCTCTAAAAATAGGAGAGTAGTACCGAACCTACTCTCCATAATATACTATATATGCCTATGCAAAAACAAAATTTAAGCACTGTAATTCGGCGTTATATTCTAATGTAACGGCATCTCCAATCATTGCCTTATCTGCGCTTATTTGTCCCTCAGAAGCGATTCCTCCCTTTACTTTCAGTGCGCCAGTAGTCTTGTTGGTTGAAGCTATGGCAGATGAAATCGTTGTTTCCTTCGAGAAGGTTTTTGCCCCTGATATAGTTTGTGTTGTATCTATTGTGACATATTTAGATGTAATTACATTACCTGCACCATCTTGGGTTGCTTTAATAGCCGAGGCTACTGATTGAGAACCAATATTTGCAGATGTAATTATAATATTACCATTATGAGTAAATCTATTTGAGCTTGTTGTGGTAAAATTAATACCCCAATAATTAGATATATTTAACCAATTATACCCATCATCAGCTCTATATGTACCAAGTCCGTACCAACTACAGCCTGTAGAATTGACACTAGTAGCCGAAGAAGTCCATCTGAGAACTTGAGCCGCAGATGATGAGATGATTGTACCAGTCATGCTTCCACCTGAAAGTGGAAGATAAGTTGAGCTAATTATCCGACCATTACCATCTTGGGTTGCTTTTGTTGCAGAATCAGCAGATGTAGCCTTCGTTGCAGTAGCAGCATTACCTGTGATACTAATTCCCCATGTGCCATTAGCACCTGTACCATCTTTTTTAGGAACATAATCAGTGTAATTATTACTTGATAAAACGGTCTTCCATGAACCATATACACCTGCTTTTTGACCACGCATTTGTAATTCTGGATTATCACTAGCAGACATAAACAACTGACCATCATATCCTGCTGTATTATCCCAATAGAAATGTAAAATATGTCCATCAGATTTTGGCTTATTTGCAGTCATTAAATTTGTTGCTTTAAATGTAGCTAATCCACCACTACCTGTAATGGCTATATTAGCATTTGTAGGACGATCACTATACAAATTAGCTAATAAATTAGCCTTTAAAGCATTGCCACCAACACTGTCACTCAGAGCATACTTCGTACTAGAATTTAATGCATCAGTAATACCATAACCACTGAGCGTAGTAGGATTTGTACCAGCCGTTACATGACCATAAGTGTCAACAGTAACAGATTTATATGTGCCAGCTTTCACACCACTTACATTATGTGTAATCGCAACTGTCTTATCATCACCCACTGTAGCAGCTAATGCACCACTTGCAGTTACACCTGAGAAGTCAATTGTGCCACCTGTAGAAACTTTGATAGAGTTCAATTTGCTACGTTCCTCTGCGGTCATAAGACCAAGACCAGTCGAACCTATTGCAGTCTGAAGATTAGCCTTTGTAATAGTAATCGCATTGCTTACACATGAATAGTCCGTACCAGCAAAAATCACCTTTGAAGCATAATTATGTGTATGACTTGATGAAGACGCTCCAATATCAGAGAGCGAAAATGATATGTCTGATGTACCATTAAATGACTTCTTAGCTGAACCAATTGTAATATTTCTAGCCGTTGTCAACTTACTTGCCGATAAAACATTCTTGGTTGAGTCAGCCGTATTATCTACATTGCTAAGACCAACTTTAGATTTCGACAATGCAGGAATATCAGCTTCAACAAGTGTTCTAAATGTTGCCTTTCCATCTGATCCATTAGGAGCTGCAAGTATAGTATTTTTTGTTCGAGTACCTTGAGCATTATAAACATAAGTGTCCCAATCAGATATATTAGCCATAGTATGTGTGTGTGCAGATGGTGCAAATGTCTTTGGTTTATCGGTGATTCCACTCCAAGGAACATTAGATGCAGTTCCTTTTAAGTTACCAATCAAACCATTAGTGAATCTAGCTACGCCACTAACAAGAAGTGTACCTGCTGTAAGATCATCAATATCTACAGAACCACCAAATGACACGTTCTGACTAACTGAATCAAAATCTTTTCTGAGATATGTATCTGAAATTGTATTGCCGTTTCCATCCTGGGTAGCTTTTGTTGAGCTTGCTACATTAAGAGTTGATGGATTTACCCATGATGGAGCAGAAGTACCACCACTCTGTAATATATAACCAGCAGTTCCAAGAGATAACTGCGATAATGTACCGCTTGTACTTGCATATATAATACCATTAGCAGTCCAAGATGATTTGCCCGTACCGCCATAAGCAACGCCTATAGTTCCAACTGTCAAATCAGCCGAGCCATTCCATGACTTTCCATTAACACTCAATGTATGAGTGAGCTGATTAGCCTTACTTGCTGTAGCTGTAAGAGTACCATTAACAGTTAAGTTACCTGTAACCGTACCGCCTGTAAGTGGAAGATATGTACTACCTACTGCATCTTTACGAGCATATTTATCCGAAAGTTTCGTTCCATTCTCATAAATAGTGCCGTTTTTATCTACCTTGAAAAGATACTCCCAAGTAGATTGAGAAGATGATGGATCTTTAACTCTACGAATATACAAGAATTTATTATCCCATTCGTTCTTAGAGCCGAAGATAGGTTCAACCATACCCATATCATAGTATTTCTGTGTTTCTTTATCGAAGACATAATTGCCACCATTGATGGTTGTCCATCCCGATTGAATGCCGAGACTACCATCTTGAGACATAAGATACCAATGACCAGCCGTAAGAGCAGCGTTGCCCTTAGAAATCAATGCACTATATTCTACACTATTCACAAGCGCATCATCTTTATTTCTTATATTATCAAACTCAGCAGAGCCAATATACCAGTTATTATTGGCATCACCAAAGTAACCTGCATCAGCATTTACTGTACCTTGATAAAATGCATTGCCAACTGAATCCAAATAAAATCCAGGTGTGTGAATTTCTCCATTAGATAAATCAAGAAACGTACCAAATGAACTATATGTTCCATCGTTACCAGCAACATAATTGTTTGACTTTAATGCATCTGTTTTGAGCTTTCCACCTTCAATAATAGTAGATGTGCCATTAGGAGATTTAATGATGAACTGTTTTGTGATTGCCGTAACAGCAGAATCTGTAAGAGTAAGAGAAGTAGAAGATGAACCTGATTTTACGAGCCATAAGAATTGATCGAGAGACTGTTGAGCTTTAGTTTCAGCTTCTGTCACAGAAGTTCTCACCTTATTGACGTTATCTATTGTTTCATATGTCTTTTTGACTGTTGATGTGATATCTGTAGCCGACTGAGAGATTTTAGAATCAACATTTGTAATCGTTTCATATGATTTCAGTTTTTCATCTGTACTTGCATTTGCAGAAGAAATAGCATCTGCTTTTGCAGTTGAGATATCAGAGTCAACATCTTCGGGAGCTGGTGTCCAATCGGTTGCCTTGTTGCCTTTTTCAAGTTTGAGATTATGATCCAAATTATTTTTTGACCATGATACCGCACAATATGCAGTGCCTGATGGAGCAATAAAAGTCTTTGAATATTTTGAATTTACAGTATAATAACCAGTTGGACGACTAAATACATTTTTATTAGAGTTGATCCAACCGAAAGACAAAAACCCTTCAGCAAAAGAAGACAATGTAAAAGAATCACCTTCTTTACACGATATTAAAGCAGAAGTGCGGAAACCTGTATCGGCATATAGATTATCGTAATTATAGTTCTCTATGATTCGTTTATTATCTATGGAAGTAGAAATCGCTATTAAGTTTCTTCCACCAACCTGAATATTCGCAACTTCTTCTTTTGTTGAATAGGTTTTTGATACTGTAGATGTAATATTGTCAGCATTTGTCTTAATAGCGGAATTCATCTGTTCAGTAGTTGAATATGATGTCAATTTCTTATCCGTATCGGCAATAGCATCAGACTTAGCTTGATTTGCTTTAGAAGTTGCATCCGTTTTAGCTGATTCAAGTGTCTTAGAACCGACTCCATCCGCATAACTTTTTGCAGTCGTTAAATTATCCTCGACAGTTTTCTTTGTGGAATATGTCTCTGAAACAGCAAGAGTAATCTCATTAGCCTTTTCATTAATAGCACTATTCATATCCTTCGTTGTTGAATAGTTTGTTTTAAGGTCATTGCTTAAATCCGTAACAGTAGCAGACTCAGCATATGTATTTTTTACAGTCTGCAAAATACCATTCTTTGTCTGTTCAATTTCTGAACTTGTATCAGAAGCAGTTTTATAATCTGTCATCAATTTCTTCTCTGTGGCATTTGCTTTCGATATGGCATCGGAAGAATCAGACAATGCCTTTGTTACATCTGTATCTGTAAGAATCTGCCATGAATACACTCCATTATCAACTCTGAATCTATATGCATGACTATCACCATCATAATATATATCTCCAATGTGAGTTGCCTTTTCATCATCAGACCAATTACTCGCCGGTTCATTATCTAAGGTAGGTACATCTATACCACTCCATGTCTGAATATTACCATCTATTTGTCCTTGCAGACTATTTATATCTGTTTCGTATGTAGTATTGCTAACATATGTTTCAGATACTGTCTGCTTAATTGCATTTGCACTTTGTTCAATTTTACTTTCTATCTCAGTAGTCTTACTGTAAGACTTGAGCTGATTTGCCGTATTTGTGTTTGCATTCTTTTCGGCTGTGTCAGCATATCCTTTGGCAGTCTCGTTTGCAGATGAAAGAGTAGTATTACCAACACCGTCAGCATAAGACTTAGCATCTGTAAGCTTCTGCGAACTATCAGATTTACTCTCATAAGTTTCTGAAATCGTTTCTGTAATTGATGTTGTGATACTGTCAGCTTTATCATTTATCTTTTTCTCCACTTGCTTTGTAGTTGAGTAATTAGTTGATAAATCCGTCTTTACATCATCTACTAATCCTTTGGCTGTATCGGCTACTGATTTAGCATTGTCAGCCGTTGATTTTGCTGTATTAGATGTCTCAATAGCGGTAGTAGCATTTGTGTTTGCCGTGTCAGCTTTTTCACTTGCTGAGTTAGCTGTTTTTGTTGCACTATCAGCCTTATTTGACGCATCATTTGCAGTTTTATTAGCTGAAGTAGCAGTGGTCAATGCATTAGACGCATTTGTATTAGCTGTATTAGCTTTCTCTACTGCATTACTTGCATTCTCACTTGCTTTGTTAGCTGTCTGTGAAGCATTATCAGCAGTTGACTTGGCTTCGCTTGCGGTCGTGTTTGCACTGTATGCTGTAGATTTAGCTGAATCAGCCTGTTTTCTTGCAGCACTGGAAATAGACAGAGCACTATTTAATCCATTAGACACGATAGGAGTAGTTGCTTCTTGCGTATTGTCGTCATAAACAACAAGTGTTCTTGTCCATATATATTTTCCCTCTGACCATTCTGGTTCTGTATCCGACCAACCTTCATTTGGTTGTACAATGTTGCTATCAGAAATGGCATACTGAGGAGTAATAGATTTTACACCTTTACCCTTTACACCATTTTCACCTGGTTTACCATCTTGACCATTAGCACCTGATATACAAATAGCTTTTGCTGTTTGAGAATTATCTGTTCCGTCCTTGTAGTATGTAATGACTTTCTGCCACACATATTTTCCGCTTATCCATGTAACACTATTTGTTGTCCATTCGCCACCAACTAACTCTGTAGCCGAATCAGATTGATAGAAATAGGTTATTACATGATCCACACCTTTTTCGGCAAGTTCACGAATTTCATTAGTTTCAACTTTTAAATCTTCTGTAGCTTTGTTAGCTTTATCAGCAGATGCTTGTGCTTGATTGGCTGATTCCTGTGCTTTGTCGGCTGCTTGTTGAGCAAGTGCTACTAACTTTTTAGCTGTGTCAAGGTCAATGATAACCTCTGATATGGTCTTTCCATCAGAGCCAACTTCTGTGCCTTTAATCTTCAGATATCCACCATCAATCGTAAGTCCATTTTCGTCTATAACAATAGATTTATCTTCATTGTAGATTTGAAGTTCCTTACCTATTATAAGATTACCAACTACAGTCTTAGCGATGATGCCGTAATCTTCAACAAGATTACCGTTGATATCAGTATATGTAAAGCGTCCAACGCCTGTTTCAATTGTCTCCCAACCATCTTTAGTGAGATATAGTCCATTGTTTACAATCTTTAACTGCTTTAACGAGAACTCATTATACACATCATCCCAAGACCGAGCCAATAAACCATTTTTGGTAAGTGTTACTGTTTGCTCTTTAGAATTACTGAATGATATATTATCGCCAAGTAATCCATTATTTGTCCAATCTGAAACTGTTTTTGTCGTACCTTTTGACTTATCTACTTGATCTTTAACAGAAGAATAAGATGTAGACATAGATTTTGCTGACTGTAATACAGACTCTACATCTGAATAACCAGAATAGATTTTTTCTACAGTAGAAAATTCTACAGGTATTTCTGACAGATTATCGTAATCAACCTGATAAGAGAGCAGACGAAGCGAGTATACCTTCTCATCAATTCCGACTTTGATAAAATTACCAACTTCAAATTTATCTACAATTGGTTTGAATTCTGACAGAGCAAGTAGATTACCCATTGTTGTGTTAATGGAATACTGTAAGTTTCCTGCCTTATATAATTCTCTCTGCGCCGCCTTAAATAATTCGGTGGCTCTCTTGATAAGTTCCGTATTATTTAATCCAGTAGAAGAGTAGTTTGAATTATTATAATCATCTTCACGCCGATACGAATAGAATAAGTTCCATAAGTCAGTGCCGAGATATTTCTGTAAATCTAACTCTTTTTGGATTGACTGCTTCAAAGTTTGCAGAGCACCAGTTGACTTGACTGGATCAAATATAGCTTTAACACTATTTAATTCGCTAGTTCTTGTTTTAATTTCATTATTGATCCACGTTAATCTGTTTGCGTAGAATTTTTGATACTTCTTTTTAAGCTCGCTGTTATTATATTGTACATCTACAGAATCTTCTGTAAATCCATTTGTTACTATATCTTGGCAAGCTTGGAATTCTGTATACATATTAGTAAGCTCAGTCAATGAATAATATGTCAATTCCTTTTTAAAATCTGTATCTGATAAATCAAAACTTGTAATCTGCTTATCTTTTAGCTTCTTTGATTCAGCAGTCATACGCTTAATTTTTTGCTCAATATACTTCTCGTTATTTTCTAATACTGTACAAGTTATATCAACAGATCCTGTTAAATATTCTTCATTTTCATCTTGTTGAGTTAAACTGGTGATCGTAACAGTACAAGAATAAGTCTTAGTTTTTGTGGATGAGTCATAGTCAGATAATGATTTTGTTTCCACTGATATATCATAATATGCTGTGCTACAAAATACCTGACATAACTTCTCTAACGTGTTTCTAACAACACTAGATGAAATTGATGATACCTTCGTGACCGCAACTCCACCCAATGCTTTGATACCATTTTTTATTGATGTTAAACTATCCTGAACTCCTAATCCATCTATGTCAATTACTGGCATCATACTATCATTAATATAGTAATATAAATCCGTAGCATCATACCGAGCAGCGATGAGAGATGAGTAACCAACAAGGTGATTAGCCAACTTATTAAAAGTAACTTTATTTTTATCATCATCTGAAACATTAGCAAATTTCTTGGTTACGGAAGTAATGACATTATTGTAGTTTGTAACTTTCGTAGAATCCAAAGCCATTTTTCTTGTTGTCTGAATTTCGTTATACAGTGTATCATATGACTTTAATTTATTTTTGAGATTGTCAGGCATATCTGATAAAACATCGTCAGAAAAGTAATAAATATACTGTGATCCGTTTGGATTAATATTACGAATAGTAGCATTCATTAAATCATCTGCACCAGTCACATAAAAACAGTTCTTTAAAGAGTCTTGATTTGACTCCAAAGTAATACTTTTTGTTAAATTGGTACTGTTGATTAATACATTTGTATCTTCGCCATATTTATTAATTACTTTTGTTGATCCGCACTCAGGACATGTATCAAGAAAATCTCCTCTGTATTTACATGCAGTACATGTGCTATATAAATCATATACTGAAATAGTTCTTTGTTCAGAATTAAAAGAGAATAAACAATGATACGCTTCGGCAATATCATTTTTTAGTGCTGATAAGGTATCTGTTCCATCAAATGTGAATTCGTGTACTGTTGATAATTCTCTAAGAGTAGAATCCACATGAGCAATTGAATAATGTGGTGCTTTTTCTAATACACGATGCAGAAGAGAAGCATGGGTAAGAATGTATTTCTTTTTAGCAACAACAGATGTAGTTGTTGGGTATGCACTTGTATCTTTTAAATAATTATACTTTGCTTGCGCCCATATTTTTAAATTATCTGCCGAATCATAATCATCAGGATCTCGATATAATACAGTCGGGAAATTTTCATCATACAAATCATTTGTCATGTCAGTTTCCGTATTAATCTGTACTCCATGTAGATTAATATTCGATAATTCAGATTCACATAATGCTGTACCTGTAATTGACTTGGATAGGTCATCAGGATCTTCCTCATTTACTGTCACTGCAATTTCAAATCGTTCTTTTAATTCAGGTATATATATAAGTTTAAAATTCACTAACTGATCCCATAGTGGATGTTTTATTCCATTGTTAAATTTATGTACTTTAAATGATATCTCATTCGCATCATTAAAGTTGTTTTTATATGTATAGCCAGAGACATTAGTAATTCCTCCATTACCGATTGTTTCAAAATTTTTATGTTGTAATAGAAGAGTAGGAGTCTCTATTATATTCTGTGTATTAAATAACACTTTCGCCATTTACTCAATGCCTCCTTGTTTTATTTTTTCTAATTCTTATCTATTTCTCGATTCATCTGTTCGTGATATGCATTGACATCAAGCTGTAATTCATTTATTATTCGTTCATAATTAGCTTTTAATTGTTTACATTCATCCGATAATTCCTCGTATTCTTCTTTAGCTATGAGTGTATCTTCAATCTGTGTAGCGAATTTTCGCACATTATTTTCCCGTATATACTTACGCAATTCTTCATTTTCTGCCTTTAATTTTTCAATTTTTCTTGTCTTGGATGATTTATATTTCATAAATATTCACCTCCGATTTAATATGTTTTGATAAGGGATAAGCATAATAAAAGAGAGGAATTGTTACATTCCTCCCTGCTATCATGTCTGTATTTAATTTTTAGTATTTCCGTATTCCGAGAGAGTTGTGATTAGATGATAAAGATCCTACTGTAGTATCTTTAATCATATTACGAACTCCACCCGTATTATTTTTAATAGCGTCCTTCATAGAACTAGCAAACTGCTGTGGGTTCTGTACTCCCTCTAAGTTTACATCCCCAATAGTGATATTGATGTCATTATCCGTCCGATTTGTAACAGGCATATTTGGCATTCTAAACGCATTACCAGTATACATATTACTAAACATCATAGGGTTCTTTGCAAAATCCATAAGCGTCTTAGCCTGTTCAGCAGTGAATATCATATCATTCTGTCCAACAGATTTCAGAACACCCTTAGATACATCATACTGTAACTCTGTACCGTTTTCACCGAGATTAGCAAGCATATCGTAAGGGATACCATCTGAACCACGTCTGAATCCTTTAATACCAGATTTGTGAAGTGTCTGCCAGAAAGGTGAAGATGCCTTATTTGAGAAGTCATATCCTACCAATTTAGCAAGCTTGTTCAGATTATCCTTAGACATAATGCCACCATTATATAATGTATATAATCTTTGGTTAAATGCTCCATATTCAGAATACTTCTTTTTATGCTGCATCAAATTACTTTCAATGAAGTGTTGAACATCTGCTGTCTTTGACTTAGATAACTTCTTTCCAGATGTGGATGCCGCATTTGAAAGAATTTTCTTGGATATTTCGATTAATGATGTAACTGAACCTAAACCTGATGGTGGTGTAGATGTAGTTGAGCCATTACCTGTATTGCCAGATCCACCGCTAGTATCGTTACCGCCAGTGTTGTTGCTTTTAGTATCCTTATTATCAGACTTGCCGTTGCTATTATCTTTCTGGGACACATTAACTGTATCAGCCGTTACGTTAGTAATACCAGTTGTAACATTCGTATTCTTAGAATCCTGATCATATTTTTTCCACGCTGTCTGTAAAAACTGATAGATACTATTAATCACTGTAGAGGTATTGGTTGAAACTTCACCATCAGATGCCATCTGATTCCATGTTTGTGTTGCACTATATCCAATTTGAGCCAATAAACTATTGACTGTATTATTTGAATCAGACCAATACTGATTTACAGAATTAATCAGTTTTGTGAATTGGTTGTCTAAACTATCAATGATATCCTGAATACTATCGTCTAAATCGTCTTGGAAATCTGACAGCATATCCTTAGTTGCTGATATATACTGGTCAAACTGTGTATCCTTCAGATCTTTTTCGGCATCTTTGAGAGATACATTTAATTCCTGAACTTTTGCTCTTGCTTCTTCAGACACATCCCCTGAGTAAGCGGCAAGTTGTTTACGAAGATTGGCAATCTGCTGAGTTTTATCACTAATATTATTTGCGTAATCATAAGCATTCTTTTGACTATCTAGTAAATTTTCATAATCACTAATTAAATCCTTGATCTTATTCGATAATGCATTATATCCATCCTCTATAAGTGAGATTACGCTAAACTTTTCGTCCTGTGCTCCGGCTATTGCGTCCTGATAAGATTTTACAAGATCTTCCTTCTGCTTAATTAACTTCTGATTATATGGATCACTCGCAAGTTGCTTATTAATCTCTTCAATTTCATCACGATAAGTCCTCGCCTGTTCGGAATAAGCATGGTAACTTGATACATGTAATCCAGCCACGGCATTACCTTCGTCAGTCAATCCACCAGTCTTATCCGAAGTTAAATCCCTACGAGATAATTCATTAATAACGAAGTTTGTTTCAGTGACAAGGTTATCCAACTTAGAAGCGTATTCATCTATACGATCCCAATGTACCTGCATGATCTGATTATCATATTCCGCAAGTGCCTTTGTAGAAGCGTCTATAGAGTTGGTAACATCATCTATCTGAGACTGCATTTCTGCCCATTTCTCACTGCCTTCCTCAATATTACCAGCAGATACAGATTCATTTAATGACTGAATTAAAGCATTACGCTTATTCACAAGTTCATTATTTTTTGACTGCTCAGTGGCTTTTAATCGCTGATACCATACGGAAGATGTACCATTGCCACGTTCCTCTAAAATAGCCATCTTATTATTTAACTCACTAGACGTCTGCTCATATTTATGACGATTATTGTCCATCTCGGTTGAGATGTTAGAAAACTTCTGTTGTGCTAATTCTGCTTTTTGTGCTATAGCAGTCTGCTTGTCAATTTCAGACTGTTTATTTGCCTGATCTAATGACTCAACGGCATTATTATATCGAATACAAGCAAGGTAGAACGACCCTTTAATATATCCCTTCTTATAATACTCGGTCAGTTTTGAAATTGTAGAAGCAGAGATTACCTTACCTGATTTTGCCTGTGTTTGTGCTGACGAAACAGCTTTTGACACGGCTTTTTTAGTAGAAGATTTTAATCCACTATATGCTTTTGCAGTTGCAGACTTACCTATTGTCTTCTTTGCAGATTTTACAGTCTTCGTATACTCATTAATTTCTGCTTGATTATCAGATGCGATTCTATCATAGCCTGCCATCTGCTTGTCAATGTAGTTATTCTTCGTTTTCGCCGTAATTGCATTATCAGACTTCGAACTATTGAGATCCATAGCGTCATTTGTGGCATCGTCTTTGTTGCTATACTTCTCTACAATATTCTTCATTGTATCAGCATAGTTGCTAGAGTAAGCTGTTGCATATTCCATTCTAGCTGTTTCAGCGTTTTCAAGTGCAACATTATATGCATATAACCGATTATAGACATATGTAGAATACTTGCTGATGACAGATAAATCGGAAGATGATACTGCTTTTTTATTTTTAATGGCTTTCTGTGCATTCTGCAAAGCCTTCTTATACTTCGTGTTCTTGGCTTTTTTAAGAGTGGAAGATATAGACTTACTACCAGACTTCGCCACACCATTCGTATCACTAATTACATTCTTAACATATGTTCCATAAGTGGAATTCTGTTTTTTCAGAGCTGAGTTCGAAGCATTAAGCTGTGAATTCTTTGCATTGGTAGAATTAGCCATTGTACCTGTCGCAATATCATTATAGCCTGTAATTGAATCAATTTTAGCGTCACGTTGTTTATCCCGAACATCTTTTAGATCCTGAATATAGGTGCGGATATTCTTATGCAGTTCTTTTAATGCGTCAGAAGCGTCCTTACCTTTGTTGTACCATTCTTGATAAGCGGAGATAACATCCTGAAGATCATCTGAGTATTCGGAGATATTCATACTACCGTTCTTAACACGAGTTGCAATTACATCAGCCGTCTTTTGTGAGACAACTTTTTCTTTAACGGCACGATCAAGGATTTTATCTGCCTGTGCATAATATTTATCTCTAGCAGTTTCCTCGTAGCCAACCTGTACATTTGTTGCGTCTATTGCATTGTTGTAATTCTTTGCAGAGGATGAATACTTCTTATCATCTAACTGGGATTCAGCCTTTGAGATGTATTTACTGATCTTATCTGTCTGGCGTTCGAGTTTGATTTCTATCCAGTCGAAGAGAGTAGAGAGCCAATCTTGAAGCTTTTCAAGTGGGGTTTTCTTTTTGGTGGACGAACCTGAACCACCACCGCCACCGCCTGATTTACCTCCACCAGGGGTATAGTTTAAATCCGTACCACCAAGTTCAATTTCGATAGCTCCATTAATAAACGCATATGCTTGATCATAAGCCTTTTGCTGTGCTATAACCTGATTACTATTTGCTTTATCATTATGAATCGTACCATTTTTATCAATAGTAGCACCACTATTTAGAATACCTTGTTTAACATTCTGAAATGTTACAATGGCTTGTGTTGCAAGTTTTAATCCCTTGCATAATGCTAATAAGTTTTTAATATCTCCATCAGTTGTTAATGATGGATTGTTTAACTTTTTAGCTGCGAGCATAATTAAAGCATTCGCACTAATGCCTGTTTGTTCAGCTTCTTTTGCTAACTCAGCGATTTCTCCAACTGTTGCATCTGCAAATAATTGTGTTGCATTTTCAGCATTAATTTTAACACCATTCAAACTCAGTCCAGCTTTCACAGCTTCATTCGCAGCAACGGTTTCTTCTCCAAGGTTTTTTGCTAATGCGGTTTCAACAACTGATGCAGCATTGGCTACACCCATTTTTGTAAGCTGTGATTCATAATACTCTCTATTTGAATCATTTAATAAAGAAAGGGTGGCATTCTCATTAACATACTCAGTTGCAAGTTTATTTGCAGCTTCCTGACATTCAGCCATAGAAGAAGAGGAGTCACCAAGTAATTTTGTGAATTCATCCCATGAATCTAATCCTTTGATCGTAACATCGAATCCTGTGAAATCATCTACGCTAACAATACCATCAGACAATTTTGTTCCCAGAGCACCAGTAATATCCTGAATGTTCTTACTCATTTGTCCAAGTTGGGAGTTTTTGTCGGATAGGCTGTTGATGTAGTTAACTGCCTCTTCGGCAGACATACTTAAACCGTCAAAGTAATTCTTTGCTCCATCAGTCTCAGAAAACGTCTTGATCGTAAGTTCGCCCTTATCTGCTAAAGCAGTCAGAGCATCAGCTACCCCTTTTGTAGAATCATCAGTAGAGGCTTTAAGCTGTTTCCATGCCTCTGCCATAGTAGTAATCGTTTTTCCATCAGAAAAATCGTTAACTGAATCAGACGCATCTTGTGCTTCAGTCGAAACACTATTAAATGCTAATGCAATATCATCAAGATTGTCTGCTGAGTCAATCACCCCAATTTCAACCAATTTATTTATAAAATCTGTGTATTTAGGATCATCAAGCATTTCTGCTGTAACTTTTCCTTCTTTGCCTAAATTTTGAAGTTCTTGAACGGTATCATTAAACTGCCAGTTGTCTACAACTCTATTAAAAGCATTCTGTTTAGAATTATTTCCATCAAGCTCAATAGCTAATCTATCCTGAAAATCAGATATATAATCCAACCACTCATTAACTTTTTTTTCATCATCCGTTTTTGGATTTTCAATATACGAAATATCTTCAGAATCTTTAGTCCACTCAGAATTTTTATCTTGCAAATACTTATCGATTTCATCTATTTGTTTTTGTATAGATTCTTCTTCTTTTTTTGTAGAAGCATTAGATAATTGGTCAATTAACTTTTCTCTTTTTGTAAATTGTGCCTCAATATATCCAGTTTCATCAGTTAGATAATTATCATCTATACCATATTGTCCTGCATTTTTTCCATCTGGATTAACTTCGTATTCGAAAGGATCTTCTGTATCTTTTTCCATAACATGAACAAAAGCTTGATTTGCCTCTTCTTGTTTTTTCTTTTTTTCTAATTCTAGCAAATCAATTTTTCTTTGTAGTTCATTATTTATTTTTACAAGATTATCATATTCATTTTTTTCTGTAAATGTGAGTTTGTCTTTCCCTTCCAACTCTTTCATTCTGTCTTGAGTAGTTTTTAATTCTTCATTTACAGACTGTAATTCTGAAACTACATCATCGCATTCTTGCTTTACGTCTTCTAGTTTTTCCCTCGCATTTTCAAGCGTATCTCCATATTTACTATAAGTAGTAGCAATACCAACAACAGCAACCCCGATAGCTGTTAATATAGCACCAATTGGATGTGCTGTAATTATCGCCCATAATTTTGCAAAAGAAGCTGTTAATAAATTTGTAATACCAATACTTGCAGTCTCGGCAGCATTTAAGCCGAGAATGGAAGCGATTTCGGCATCTGTTGCACCTGCTTGTTTTAATGTAGCTACAGTGAGTTGTTTCTTCGATATAACCTGTCCTTCTTCAGTTGCAATTAACCCAAGATTACTAGCAATTTCTTTTGCTCTCTCTGCTGTTAAACCTTTTCTTTGTGCTAATTCTATTACTTCTTGACCATTTAAAGCAACAGTAGCAGTTGTAAGTCCAGCTTTTGCTAATGCAGCTTCCACGTCAGCAGCCTCAGATTGCTTAGTAATTAAAATCTGCCTAATTTGTTCTTCTGTTGCACCCTTACTCGCTAATGCAAATACTGCTTGTTCTGTACTTAATCCCTTAATTGCGGATCTAAATGCATCTAAATTCCCAGTATTTACACCAACGGTAGATATATTTAATACATCTATATTTTTTATTGCAATACCAAGTTTATTTAAGTCCGAAATTATTGTTGGTAATTGTTTGAATGTCATACTTTTTTATTTTGTGCTTTGTTTGAAGAAGCATATTGACTTAAATAAATAAATTAGATACAATTAATACAATATATTAAAAAACTTTTAATGGGGAGGTATTTATGTTGACGAATAAAATTATTAATGATTTAATAGAACTTGAAATATATCAATCTAAGTCATTAAGTAAAGAAGAATATGAAAAATTGTCAAATAATAAAAATAGCAATAAAATATATTTATCTGGCAGTTATAGCAATGATCCAGATAACGAATTTACAAAATATTATAAAGAAATTAATACTAATGGATTAACGATAGAAGAAATTGAATTACAATTATCAATTGAAAGAACAAAAAATATCAAGTTAATAAAAAATATGATTATATTTTTTGTTATACTTACAGTTATTTCACTTATCTGTTTATTCTTCTTTGGGTCTTCAATATCAAACACATTAAATGATTTATAAAACCGCCCAGGATTTTATTGATTCCGTAAATCCAAATAGAAGAGTAGTGAGAAATTGCTACTCTTTTTTTAGTCAGATTGAGTTAATAGAACATAATGAAAAGAGCAGGAAATAATTTATCCTGCCCTTTTCATTACCAACTTGCGGACAATATTAATTGCCCCATTCTTTTTCCTTTAAAATAATCATAGTTTTAATCCTCCTTAAATTGCCAATTAATTTTTATAAGTGAACCAATTTTAGGCTTAGTTATCTTACATGTATATTTATGGTATATAGTATTATATGAGTGTTCCAGTTTAGGATGAACTACATCTTCTTGTTGGTTTATGGATTTTAACATACATTTTGGATCTCTTTCAAGAAGTATATCACTTTCAAACGAAATTGTATAGTAAAAATTTCTGATCGGGTTTTTAATTCTAAGGCTAGTGCTATTACCAGATTCTAAATCATTCAATAGCTGTTCGTCATTTATTGAATCAATATCTAATTTCCCATCCTTAATAGGGAACATACCCGGTATACTCATCACATAAACAATTTTATATTTTTTATGAGGCTGAATTCTACTATAATTAAACCTAAATTCCCATCTGAAAACCTTGTTATTATTTTTAAGAGTTATATTCTCCACATCATTTTCGTCATCTTCATCTGTCCAATATTTCTCTTTAACAGAAGATATGATATTGTCATCTGAATAATACCAAAATCCATATTCATGAAACCTATCTTGAATACTTGTCTTTTTCATATTGGTCAATGCAGGAAAACATGCATTCTTCTTTCCATCAGAGATATCTAATCCTCGCTTCAAAAAAGCTTTTTCTTTTCTATTAAACACCATATCAAATTCATTGATAATAACGCCAGTTCCATCATTATAGATAGTTACATGTTTGTGATAATTTTCAAAATAATGTGTTACTCTTTTGTTTCGGAAAGAATGGTGAGATCGTATAAAATAACCAACATCAATACCATTTTTTATCATTTCAATTAAACTTTTTATGTCTGAAAATTTGACCATATTACGCCCCCAATTATTAGTATTTTTTTTCATTATATACCAATAATCGACACAATACTATCAGAACATTTGTACGCATTCAGAACTCTTATCTATTTCTTTGCCATACGAATGATATAATGTATATATTACTTATTCACAAAAGGGTAGTGGAGGCACATATGATGACAATTTCATATCCCGAAGGGACTACAGTTTCTGGTGAGATTATCAAACTTGATAACTTTGTTGTGATCACACGGACATATTCAAATGGGGTTAAGATTATGCTTCGTGAATCTGAGAATGGAGTGTCAATTAATATCACTGGGCTGGAAGAAGAGTAGTACAATAAAAGACACCTTAGTTGGTGTCTTTATTTATATTCAACATATTAATTATTCCGTCTATATCTGGTGTCATAAAATGTTTATTACCAGATTCACATTGTTTTAAATATTCCTGACAAGATTGTATTATATCTGATTCGTTATCGTCAATTATTTTCTTTACCAATATATCAAATGATTCACTTATCAAATAAGATTGTACATACATGTCATCAATTGGAAACAATTTAATATAATGTATTCCATGCGAATGACGAGGCTTTGTTTTTGAATTTGGTGGTAATGAAAAATATTGATCTTTTGGCGTTTTGGGTGATATATTTGAACGAAGAGGTACAACAAACTTATGATATTGTTCCTTATACTTTAATTTTACAATTAAAACACTTGGACGACCATCTTCGTTAAACATAAGTTCCTTATGCACGTTGTTTTCTTTACATTTATTGAAAAATTCATTAGATATTTTAACTAACCTCATCTTTTGCTCCTATAAAGAAAGAGCCATCTCTGGCTCTTTCTAACTTACAATTGGATAATATTCTAATTTTACATCCCGTTATCCACGGAGATATACTTACAATTGAATGATATTCTAATTTTAAGTCCCGTCATTCACGGAGACAAACATACAGTTGAGTAATATTCTTGCCGTTACTCACGACTTACTAGAAATCATCTGATTTCTTACTTATATTATATATTGTAACACATAAAAAATGTCACCAAAACAAGAAAAGTTTTTTGTGCATAATTACTATTTGCTTAACATTTCCTTTAACTCATCAAAGCTCAAGCCTTTTTCCTGAATCAGCTCGTCCAACTCAGAAAGTCTTTGCTGATGAATCTGTTCTTCAAGTTCTTTCTTTGCTTTCTTCATTTCTTTTAATGAGTTTTCCATGTTTTCGATTTCAGTTGTGATTTTTGTTAATTGTTCATCTAATGTGAGATTTTTGCGTCCTCTTGCCATAATAGACCTCCTGACTAACTTTTTGAAAATAGTATAGTTCAAAAAGCCTTTATTTTCAAGGACTTTCGTATGACAATTATCAACAAAACCTATGTTCTGGATTTATCTGTTTGGATAAATATGGTAAACTGATACCAAGCAAACTGTATCTGAGCCATCGTATCTCAGATCGCCGCAAGACAGAATGCTCGGTATTATACCATACGAAGTTCCATAGTTGTAGTTGGCACAAGTTCTTTGGAAAAGTAAATATCTCGCCCTTTCTGGGCAAATACATTTTCCCAACTTTTATATAATACTACAAAGAAGGGAGGGTAGAATTGTTCGACATTTTAACGAACGTAATTAGAGTCTTAGGCTGTGCAAGTATATGCTATTTAGGATATTTGGGTTTAAAATTAGTTGTCACAATACTGATTTGCAAACACCCAGAATTATCTGAAAAGAAAGTTCAATACATTACTCGCATGGTCACAAAAGACAAACATCAATCTAAATAATTCTATTTTTGTATTCCATATTTATTTTTCTCTTTTTAAATCGGGGTGGGTAGTTGCAATGGCTACCCTTCTTTTATACTTTACATCCAGTTGGCTTAAATGCCGTCTATACATTTATTCTCTCTTAATCAAATAATAATATAGTATTTTTGATTTTTTGGAAGAAATATGCATCAAATTATTTTTTCTGCTATCCTTTATTGCCTATATATTATATAATTATAATACAATACATAATTATTAGTTCATTATAGTCGCTTCCCTAATAACCGGGCTCGCTACCTATAATAAAAAATAATCATATGTCATTGGAGGTGACTATGATGGACATAATAAAAAGTATTGTTGAGTGTGATTCTTTATATGGTGTAATCGCTCTTTTTATTCTATGCACTCTACTTGGGTTTGTATCATGGCTTTGTTATAAGGTAATAATCGAAGTCAAAAAACTAATCCAATACATAGTTAATAAAATTACAAAATATAAAGAAATTCATGCAAAAGCCCAGTACAAAGATGCTTTATTAAAAGTTGATTTAACTGAGCAAAATAAAGAAGGAATTGAGTAGAGCAATTCCTTCTTTATCCCACCTTATCGACCAAGGGATTGTTGGTTCAAACGAACGTAGAAGTAGGAGATAAGTTCCTAACTCATAAATTCATGGCTACGCTCCATGTTAGTACCGAATGGCTATTCTCATCAGTAGCATTGCATCTACTGAATCTCACCCATAGCATTACTGTGGCGGTTATTCCTTATATAAGGAAGCTTCCGACCTGACCATACGAGTTCACACATTGTCACTATAGCCTAATTTGTTACCAAAATAGGAGAGTAGTGTGAGGTTGACGTAATTCCCAGTTATGTGTTTATGTCACACAAGTCTATTCAGACGTTATAGGGTGTTTATCACCGTGTATCTCACGGATAACATACTTTAAACCTCTGTATCCAGAGTAAATTATGTATGTTGTCGGCATATTCAAAACTGAGGGAATACATTTTATCCCTACCGACATTTTTAAATGAAAATGCTGCTGCGATAGCAGTTGCTACGACAGGTATTGCATTACCACTTTTTACAATACCATCCAAAACTTCAATTAATTTTCCACCTGCATCAATTGCACCCTTAAGGAAATTCGAATTTAAGGTATCATTCGCAAGCTGTTCCAACTTTGCCTGAGCTAAGTCGATTGAAGCCTGGATTGATTTACTATATTCTTCATTTTCCTCACGAGCCGAACCTTCAGCATTGGTTGCTTCTTCATAACTCTTCTTAAGAATATCAATATTACTAAGGGCGGCGGCTAGGGCATTACTTTGCTGCTTACCTGCCAAAGCTTCTAAAAGCGAAGCACGATCAATGTCGCTAAGATCTTGCCATTTTTCTCCGATACCAAGGACAATATCATAAATATCCTTATATGTATCCTTGTCCTTCATAATATCAAAACCTGTAATTCCTTTTACAAGTGCTTGCAGTTTTGACGTAGAAGTTACAAGACCATCTGTATCTTCACCCATCTCTTTAAGCTCTGTTTCTGACATTCTGTTACTTTCACCTTATTAGGCTACTGACCATAAAATAATATTATGGCGATACGTCATTTCTGGCGTATTCTCACATTTCATATTTAAGGGGATTATAGTGTGAGATCGGACTGTATATCACCGTTTTCTTTTTTTATGAAGAACGGAACAACTTGGACAAATATGCTTTTTATCACATATAAGTCACCGCAGTCTCTGAGGATTTTTGTATTATTATAATTATTTTAAGCTAAATCTTTAGCATAGTACCAAAAATGATTCCCAAAATCGTGTCTTCCTTCTAGTAGCGAACTAGCCAAAGAGCCAGGATTTAAATTATACTTTTCAGCTCCATTTTTAATAGTTGTGAAGAAGTCAATAATATTATTATTTTTATCAACTTCCACAATTGGTGTATAACTTTTATTTATATATGTATCGGAATAGTGTAATTTCCCACATCCAATTGCATCATAAATTTGATGTACATTAATCCCAAGTTCCTTCGCAACATCATTTGGAGATAAATTTTTGTCTAATAAATTCTGGGCATTTTTAATATTCCATTTATTGCTATAATCAAAATTAATCCATTCAGGCAACTCTTTTATATCAAAAAATAATTGACACATACCTAATATGGTAAAATTTCGTATATCTGGATCATAAAATTTATATCCTTTATTTATCCAAAAATCTTTCTTTATTTTATCTTTTATTTTTTGATATTCCTTATCATGCCATTCACTTTGAATTTCTATTGCGATTTTTAATCTATGATTAACAATATCCGTTGGCATTATGCATCCTGTTAATGGATTAATACACGATTTTTCTTCTTCTATTGTATCTGGATAATAATACTTAAACATTTGTTTAAGAACTAATGCATGAACAGATTCTGTTCGACCATCACAATTTGGACATAGCAAAATATTTCGAGTATTATTACTATTATCACATTTATACATATTAGACCATTTAGCAAATATTGTTTCACCACATCTCTCACATATAAATTCAAGTAAATGATCTCTATTAATAAACTCGTTAGAAATACATGTGAACTCTTTGTTATTATTCTTTAGATAAATATTTATGTTGTCTATTGAAAAAATATTATTTTTTGCAACAGGTGATGGCACTTTACCTCTTAATATAGCGTCATATGTTAATTTATATTTATAGCCAAATTTATCATGACAAATTAACGGAGTAAGTGTTACACCCAAATATTCATCCTTATTAACATCTAAATAATAACCTAATTTTGCAAGGGTATCTTTTACAGAATCATAATCTTTATTTGCAAAAGGATTATTGCTACAAATATCGCATTTGGTTTTATGTCCAGAATGAAACGTATCCCAATTAGTACAAAATAATTCTCCACATTCACATCTAAAATTTAAAGGAGATTTACTATTAATATAGTCTTTAGAAATACATCTACTAGGAAGTTTATTGATTTCTGCATAATGATTAATGTTTTCGATTGAATATGGATTTGACGGATGAAATCTTCTTGTTCCTGCTTTTGATTTATTATGCTTTAAGATGTTATCTAAACTTGTTAGCAACTTATATCCCTGTTTATCTAAGCACAATAGCTTTTCTTTACAATTCTTATACTCATTTGATTGTAAAATAAAACCCCGTTTTTCAAATTCGTTTTTAACGTCTTCGTATGTATAACTTAAACTCATTACTTTATTTCCTCTCTTTCAATTAAAAATTTGCAATAAAAAAGAGTAGTCAATTATTTATTCTCTCTTTGACCACTCTGATGTTAATGTATTTAATTTTTCATCTTTGATATAAACCCAAAACATTTTATATGTTTCAGGATGTAACCCTACTAACTCATATTTAACTCCATGAGATGTTAAAAAATCTCGAAGTGGAATAGAGTAGCAGGGAAATAATTTTGATTGTTTCATTTCCTTTTATTCCTCTTTGTTTTTATAATAATACAAATCTTTCCTAAGTCTCTGATGTCCCCACATCCTTTGACTTATATAGTTGTTATGCTATGTTTTTATTTAACACGTACATAGACTATAGTTTTCACTATAGATGGGCACAAATTTACCCCTTAAACGTGCGGAAACGGTACGCCACATGTTACCTACTTTTTCTGGATCCTGGAGTACAGAGTTTGTTGCCGTTACGAGCGAAACTGACTTTTCAAGTGAGGTGGAAGCAGCGTTAAATGAAGCGGCAGAACGCTGAAGGGCTTCGCCTATGCCTCCGCTTGATATAGCTTCGTTATTACTGACCTCATTAAATACATCGACTATGTGTTCTGCTTGATCTGCTTCAAGCTGAAAACCTTTTAAGGTTGAAATAAGTGACTCGTTGGCTTCATCAATATTAATTCCATCGCCAACATTTTTATAAAGCTGTGAGATTTCTGCTAATTGTTTAGCACCTGGAATACTATATCCATTTTTCGACCAATCCGCAGTAGCTGCAATAGTATCAGAAATCGTACCTCTGACTTCCTTTGCAATATCTGCATAACTGTCAAAGTCAGCATAAATCTGTTTTGATGATTGCTCAGATACTTTCGCAAGTTCTGTTATCTGTGTATTTAAATCAATTACAGTAGAAGCAACTTGTTTAAAACCATTAACAATATCATTAAAACCGAAATACATTCCAATTTGTGCAGCAAAACCATAAAATGCTTTCTCTTTAATGACATCAAACATACTTCTGCCAGCACGACCAGCAAGTTCTTCAGCGTTAACAATTTTCATTATTTCGCCATGTATTTTTTCCAAACTGACACTAGGATTCCCAGAAATAAGTTCTTGCTTATATGCTTTAATTTTAGCTTTTGCTTCTGAAGACATTGCTGAATTTTCACGAAGTATTTTATTGATTTTATCAATTTCTTTTTGTCCTGACAATTGACTATATCCCTTTTCAGAAGCTGACATATTAGTGACAGTGGCGATAGTATCTTTGATTTTCTTTTCATACTTGTCTAAGTTCTGAATATCCTCATCAGTAGCGATACCATTTTGATTAGTCTTTATATTGTCGAGAAGAGTTGCGTACTGTTTGACAGCATCACGTACAGCCTGTACATTTTTCAAATATGTATCACTTGTCCAACCACCATCATTAAATCTGTCAATAGTGGCTTGATATTTATCAACCTTACCATTATAAGAGTCTAACCGTTTATCATACTTATTGAGGTTTACATTGGCATTCTGTGCTTTAGCCTGTGTATTTTCCTTAATTTTCTGAGTATTCTGCGCTAATACATTATTCTCTTCTTTGATGGAATTAGTAGCAGACTCTACAGAAGCAGACAAAATATTCGTTTTCTGTCCATTAACTTTTGCTTGGGCTTTAGCAACATCTTCAAGAGCAGAAGTAGCTTTCTTACTCTCATTAGTTATGTTCTCTACCTGTTTAACAGCACCACTCGTATTACCACCCATATTACCCATGTTTTTATTAACATTGAGAATATTCTGATTCAGTTCAGAAAGCGATTTGTCAATGTTTTGAATAGAAGAGAGTAGTGTCTTCGTACCAGAATCATCTACTTTGCCAAAAGCTTTACTTAAACTCTGCACTTCTGAGACAACACTTGATAATTCTTTTGATAAATTCTCAAACTGTTTAAAATCACCTGTTCCTTTACCAAGCGAATCAAGCATTTTTTCGAGATTAGAAATTACACTGGATAATTTTTTTTCATCGACATTTAATTTGATTTTATATTCTTTGCCCTCAACAGTGTCTAATCTGTCTTGGACTTGTTTCATATCTGAAAGTAGTTTTGCTACATTCGATTTGATTTCTACATCATACTGATATATACCTGGCATTTAATTACCTCACTTTCTTAAAATCTCATCAATTCTTTTGTTGACAATTTTATCCAAACGACCACCAAAACCGTCCTCAATGTCTCGTTCAACATACATATACGGAGGTAATGATTGATGCATCATCCATTTTCCATGACCATGTTCTCCATCCACAAACATATAGTCGAAAGCTGTACTTGGCTGTAAACTTTGACCAAACCAACCGACATATGAATCCATTGCACCTGAATCAACCGAAAAACGAAGAATGTTCCCTCTACCTCTTGTTTTTGTAGAATCAAGAATTTTCATGAAGTTATATGTTCTTTCATACGACTGTGGAGTGTAGTCGTTGTACCAATCTATCAACGAATATCTGACAGATTCTTTTAGAAGTTCGTTTGCTTGTGGTGCAACTTCTTCTGCAATATGATTTTCAATTCGATCTAACTTCTTTTTAAAATCTGCATATATATTCTTCGCCAATTTCATCACCTCCAAAATTTTCATTATTTATTCATTAAA
>ERZ1034855.62-NODE-62-length-58458-cov-9.585312_pt1 | contig 58458 bp, 51 predicted proteins | sample MGYA00520699_ERZ1034855 | MGnify/ENA primary metagenome ERZ1034855 (study PRJEB33766, sample SAMN09781730) | gut metagenome | biome: gut microbiome | host: Homo sapiens | place: Madagascar | study: EMG produced TPA metagenomics assembly of the PRJNA485056 data set...
GTTTGATTACCAGTCAGTTCGACACTGCTCCAAAACTTCCGTGGCGGTCTTCCATGCATTGAACGCCGTTTGATTACCAGTCAGTTCGACACTGCTCCAAAACCGGTGAAATGGACTCCAACGGAGTTCTTGGGTTTGATTACCAGTCAGTTCGACACTGCTCCAAAACGCTGGATTCGACGGTACGAAACCGAGCTTAGTTTGATTACCAGTCAGTTCGACACTGCTCCAAAACTCGTGGTACTACTTCATCGGGCGGACGCGAGTTTGATTACCAGTCAGTTCGACACTGCTCCAAAACCCAGTAGGAATTTTTGTGACCGCATGGGCGGTTTGATTACCAGTCAGTTCGACACTGCTCCAAAACAGGCAAACACTGAATCATGTTACCGTGATTGTTTGATTACCAGTCAGTTCGACACTGCTCCAAAACCCAGATTCCAACCGATTATGCATTGCAGCCGTTTGATTACCAGTCAGTTCGACACTGCTCCAAAACCTATGGAGCAAAATCCCTCCTGCGTGGGGATGGTAAAACCGACTGGAGCAGATTATCAATACTCAAGAAAATCCTGATCAACAGTGTATTTTCTCTCATGCTGATAGTTGTTATTGTCTTGCTTATTTTCAAACAAAACAACATGAGTTCCCGTATAAAAAACGTGCTCATAGAACAATTTGAGCTCATTTTTCGTCAAAAAAGTTTTAAGGTTCACAAAAACTAATATCTTTTGGCACCTTGAGTCAAGTGCCAATGATAAGAACGTTATCAAATTATCAATGAGCTTATAGCCAGGCATTGCGTCAACGCCAAAACCCAACATCTTAAGATTGCGAGCTAAATCCCACTCTATCCCAAAAGTATAATCAGCAGACAATCCTGAGCTGAGAGACATCAACCTTGAAGCCAAAAGGCGTTCCACTTTTTCTAGGTCAAGCCGCGCCTCTTCATCGTCGATCAGGTCTTTCTCGATGCGTTTTAAAACCTCCCCAAGCAACGATCGATCGCCCCACGGGAGATCGAACACGTCAGAGATTAGCAATGTCGCCATCTTTGGCGCAACCTCAGACTCATCGTTCCAGACCGAATATGGCTCAATCGCATATCTTCCCTCTTGTGTTGCCATCGCCTGGATTAATCTGCTAAAGAAAGCCTGATTTTCTACTTGCAAAACAACAGGACGGCCAGCTTGAATTTCAATGGCCCTCTCAAGCCCATCAAATACCAGCCTCATAGAACCAACAACTCTTCTGTTGTATCAACCTCATCGTATGCTTTGCGATTTCCCGTGATGAATTCCATCGTTGCATAGGCAGCTTCCGACACCTTCATCGCCTGAACTAATCCGGCGGGAGGCCGATTCTTTCGGAGCCTCGCAACAGCAGCAGCCGCAATGCCGTCGTTGACAACAAGCTTGGCATAGACAGACTCCTGTAGCTGTAAATAGCCATCCTTCAACAAAAACTTGCGAAATAGCCGATAGTCCTTTCGCTGTTTCGCCGTCTTAACAGGCAAATCAAAGAAAACAATCAACCTCATGTAGCGAACCCTCGAATAGTCACTCATACAACGTCGAACGATTCGATTTGATCGACGGACAACTTCTTAGCTAACGCATTAAGACAGTCTTGGACGTATAACGAAATCACAGAACTAACCCGATACGAACCCCCTCGATAAGGGATAACTAAGTTCAGCTGATCGACAAGAAGTCTCTTTATCTCCTTATTGAAATCATCATCCACATTGTCAAAGACAAGACGATCAACAAGAGGCCTAAAAGGCTCCATGAGGTCGCAGCTCAAGTTGTAAAGGTTGTACTCATTTCTGTGGCAAATACCTATCTGGGTCAAATAGCCCCTTGCCACTATCTCTCTATTCACCGAAGACAACAGAATTGAGTAACCGTAATTGAGCGCCGCATTCAATGGAGTATTTTCATCACGAGAAAAGCCCTTGCCGAATAACGCCTGAAAATAGAGGCGCGCAGCTGCCCCTTCTCGATTGGTCGGATCACCAGAACGCACTTCTGGAACTAAGGAATAGAGACGCTTTGCCCATTCCCCTTCCGCACGTGCAGCAAGAAGATCAGCCTGATTGGTAATTTTGTCTTGCACCACATGCTGCCAAACCCTCTTTTTTGAGGGCTCACTCCACTCAAGTTGCTCTCCAATTTTCTTACTTGCATTATGAGCACCATACAGAGGCAGATATTGGCCAACCGGGTTTCTCTTTTCATCGGACACAACAAAAGATATTTTCTTCTTCGCAAGCTCCGACAGTAAGTATGCACTGACGAAAGCCTGGTTTGTCTGGAGGACAACAGAAGCAAGCTCATCAAGATGAACTTTAATCGTGTCATCCTCTTTCCTGATCTCCATATACCCACCCTTATAGGTGCACTTACAAGGGTTCTCGATTACAACACTCCTAAAGGCCAATTCGGGTTCGCCTCTCAAACATACCCGTTACCGACTGATCTATAATCACGAAGTTTGTTTCTGGATCAGAAAGCAAATTGGAGTAGTTCGGCTGCAGATTACCTGCATACTTGCTTCCGCCCACCATAGATAAATTAACCATATTAGAGGATGCATTTATCGATGAAAGGAGCGACATTACCGCACCAACCTTAGCATCCGCTCCAACCGAGCGATAACGCTCCGCTATTTCTGTTATCTTAAGCTGCTTGTACAGCCGCAACCCTATCTCGTCACCCTGGCGGACAATAGCATCAAACACTGCGTCTGACGCATTACCTCGATCATCAAGCGATGCATTTTCGTCGCCTGCAACAATCAGGTTCAGGGTCTCCTCCTGAGAAAGGGCCAATTCTCTTCCGTTTCGCATTTCCTTTTTCCCGGTCAAGATAAAGCGATCCCCATCAATCTCGATAAGCTGCTTCTTGAGAATTTTTGCTCGCTCGATACGCACGAACTTGAGCTTTTCTGCCTCTGCCAACCCTGTCGCATAACGCTCCAAAGCGGTCTTGTCGCTTTCAATTTGGGAAGCAAGCCATACTGGAACCTCGGCAAAACGAAATACCTGCTTGTCTTTCTTGTCACGCGCCTCATAAACGAAGAAATAAGCAAACTGCTGGCTGGAAAAGCCACCGTATTTCTTCGGGTCAAGCCCCTTCTTCAGCGGCAAAGCGAGCTTTGGCCCCATCTTTGGATCGCGAGGTGAATAGACTGTTGCATTCCAAAATGCGCCCGTATCCTCCATGGGCATACGCGAGATATAGCACTGGCGGTAATTCAGCGCTTTACGAATTCCCTCAATTTCAGTTTCAGCATTCCAAGTATCCTTGAAAATCTCACCAGTTTCTTTGTCAAAACCAGAGCTCATAAAACTGTTAACGATAAAGCCACTAGTACCTGGCACACGATGATTACGATTGAATTCCTTCGACTGCTGTTGTGCATACTTTTGCATAACGCGAGTCATGGCAATTGGATTCTCATACACTTTTGGATGGCGCATCTGAATGAACAAACCCATGCGGCATGCCAAGTATGCATCATGCGCATGATGGAAATCATTCGCCTCGCGGCACTTAACAAAACCAGCCGCCTCGCGCAAATCGTGCGACATACTTGCTTTAACTGGGACAATATTCGCATTGGAATAACGAACCGAAAGCAGAGAACTGGCAAGTTTAACGCTCTGACTGGTTTCCACCAGCTGTCGCGCCACAAAACCTTTCATTGCCTTTTCGTCAATTTCACTACGCCGCAAATTGCGATGTTTCTTCGGACCAATCAATTTCGCGTCAAGGAGCATGTTCCAATAAGAGCTCATCTTTCGACGAATCGAAGGATCAAGCAGCATAGCGTCCGTCTTGCTCTGATTGTATTTCCTACACACCAATGCTTTGTTCTCAAGACTATCGTCCTTGATATACGAACGCGGAATAATATGATCCACTTCGTATTCGCCACTGGATAGCTTATTGATGTCGATGGGTTCGCCAGAATAAAGGCACTTACCTCGTTGCATGAAATACAGCGTTAAACGCTCATCCAAGTCAGAAGGAGAAGCTGCTTGAAGTTCTGCCCATATTTCAGGATCTTCCTTTTTGAATACGGTTAAGGCTTCTTTTAAAGCGTCGTAACGGCGCTTCGTCCTTTTGCCTCGCTTATTAAGCTCGTCATCACGCGTAACCTCAATAAAGATGCTCTCAGGGTCCTTGCCAGCAATTTTGGCAATCTCATCAACGATCCTAATCGCTTGATTGAGACTCCTTCGAATAGCTGGCGAACCAGGCAGCTCGTTCACCTCAAGAGCCTTGCCCTTCTGCTCAAAATAGCTCTTATTAAACTCATCGACCTTCTGCTGGAACCCAAGATTTTCGTCACGAAGAACTTCCATCATCACCATGGTTTTACCCCGGAAGCCGGCATTCGGGTCACCCTCGCGCAATACATCCATGATCGAGCGCGGACCATAATCAGTATCTACTTTGATTCCGGTAAGGAATTTTTTCGACAACCTGCCCCAGCCGGTAAAACGCTTACGACAAATCTTTTTAATCTGGTCATCATCCAAACGCCCATTGCCCTTTGAGCCGTATGCATCCTCTAATTTCTCTTTAAGGATCTTCCTATCCTCAAAGAGGGTGTTCCAAAGGATGATCTGCTCGATCATTGGATAATCAGCACGATCCAGCTCTTCAACATCGAAGATATCCCTACGGAAGAAATAATAGGAAGAGAGCTTCGACTCGTAACCGGTTTCGCCTTGTCCACCCATTACATGAACGTTCATACGACCAGCTTCGCGCTCAAGCCAATTCGCAACATCTTTGTACTTAACAGTCTTCTTTTTCTTGAACAGCTCTTCAATGATAGCTTCTCTATCCGCGGCATCAAAACGATGCTCTTTGTCGCCATCCATGCCCCAACGCGAACCATTAAGTTCGTTCAATACGCAGAATTCTTCATAGAGTAATGAGCACTTCGGCAACACGTCTTCACCTTGCAGGTACGTGCACATACCCGTCATACGGGTAATGAAAGCCTCGGCACTTTTACCTCGATCAATCACTTCATCCCAATTCCAAGGGGTGATAACAGCATCTTCCATTCCGGACTTACGCTCAGACCACGCAAAGCGTTTCTTCCCATGCTTGTCTTTACGAGCGTTTCTATCCGTAAGCGGCCCAACATAGTAAGGAATGCGAAACGACACAAGCGACTTGATCTTCTCGGCATCTTCTACGAGGAAGGGATAATACTTCCCTTGATTTGAGAGAATGGCGGTTAGCTCTTCGAGGTGAAGCTGATAGTAAATGCTGCCATTATCGCTTGTCTTTAAGCGACGCAGAAAACGCTGCTCGCCAAATTCTTTCATCATCTGAAGATATCGGCCGTCTTCTTCGGCGGCAGTACCTGCAAATAGTTTCTTTACCGCCTTTTCAAAATCCTCGTAGGACATTTTCGAGGTACCCAAGTTGTACCTGGTATAGCCCTGAGCTTTAGATGCATTGTAGATGTTCAGCTCGTGTCCATCCTGATCGCGGTAGAACTCGCCACGGAAGAAAGAGTCATACTCAGCTCGAGCATACTCGCAAACAAGGGCCTTAAGGGTTTTCAGGTCGTTGCCGTATTTCTCATACTTCGCAACCATATTCACGGAAATAGTCTGACCAGGAGCATAAGACAAAAGCCCTTGAAGAACATATGCGGAATATACGCTGCACAGCTTTCCGAATAGCTCCAGCCCCTCATCAGGAATGCCTTCACGCAAAGCATCTACCGCCTCATCGTTTGAGAGGTAAATGGAAGTCTGCTCTGCAGAAATCTCGCCAAATACATTCTTGAACTCAGCTTTTAAACCGACCATCGCCCCTGCAAGCGCGTCATTGCACGCCTTGCTTTCCTTTGCTCCTTCATTCATGGCAACGCCAATCAAAGAAGAGATGCGTTTTTTCTTATCCGAGTTAGCAACGTGCTCTTCTTCAAGCACGGAAAGAATCTCGTTTGAAATTTCGCCGCTTTCATCTGGATTGCATTCGTATCCCAGCTCAGCGCACCAATCCACTAAAGCAGAACGGAATTCCCTCAAAGCATCTAACGGGCGTGCGTTCTTCGCGCTAAGGCTAGTGTTTTCCTGGCGCAAGAAATTGCCTCGATGCTTAACGATATTGTGCGCAGCAAGATAGACCAAGCGAATATCGGCCTTTTCATCGGTCTCCATAAGCCACTTGCGAAGATGATAGATGGTGGGAAAACGGTTGTAATAATCCGTTTCAGTGAAATCGGAATCGTTGAACAGCGGGTGGTTGTAATCGCGGTGGCCCTCTTCCCTATCTTCCTTCAGAAGACGAGACTGGCGAAGGCGAATAAAGAACTCTGGATCAGCCTTAGAAACCTCGTCTTGAAATAACTGCTGCAATAAATCCAATCGCCAACGTCGACGTACATATCGCCTGCGCTGACCACGGGGAATACGTGCTGATGCTGCCGTTTCGGCACTATCAAACAAGCGGCTTCCCCATGTTGGCTGTTTTTTAAAGTGGAGCAATTTTCCCTCTGAATCGGTGACTGCCCAGCCCACTGAACCCGTGCCCATATCAAGACCGATGTTGTAATCGCCTTTATAGTTTCGCAAATTGGCCACTTGTGTCTCCTTCATACTGTGTTACAGTGAGCTTGTCCCGATTACCAGTCAGGACGACACTGCGAGTCAAAATACGGCTTAGCCAAAAATGTCTCTGCATAGAGACGCCCCGTAGGGGGATTTATTTAACTTGTTGAAGAGCCTTTTCAAAGGCTCTTTTTTGTTTTCCCTATACTACCGCTCAAACCGCATAGTTAGCCTTAGCTGGCAGCTAAGGCGGCAAAGGAAAATGCTTTTCCGCTAAACGGTTCTTCAATTCCAATGAATTACGTTCTTATCTGCGCTTTCGCAATTAGGGAAACAATACATTTTTCATCTTTTCTGCGTGTACACCGCAATACCCACGAAGATCAATAAAGTGTGGTATGGGATTAGCACTTGTCTGAAACCAGATGCATTTCCCGCTCAAACGAATAGCAATTTGGCTGAAAGCCGAAAGGAACACCATTTCGCTCCAGTACCCCACCAACAAAAAAAGATCCCGACCGCATTTGCGATCGGGATCTTCATTAATGCTGATTGAACACATCCTGCGTTCTTGCCAGGCCCTTTTCCAGCAGCGATTCAACTGCTTCGGCGGCACGCTGGCATGCCTGGTCGAAATCGTCCTTTGCATCCTTTTTCGGAGTGCCAAGCACGAAATCTACCACGCTCATCCTTCCGGGAGGGCGGCCGATGCCAGTGCGCACACGCAAAAAATCGCGTGAACCGCACTTTTCGATGATGGACTTCAGGCCGTTATGACCTGCATGCCCACCGCCCTTCTTAACCTTCACGGTGCCTGGGTCGATATCAAGCTCATCATGGATAACAATAAGCTCTTCAACCGGGCAATCGTATTCCTTGCACAGCTTCGACGTAGGCCCGCCGGAAAGGTTCATGAAGCTCTGGGGCTTCGCTAAAATTACCTTTTCCACGCTGCCATCGGAATGGCGCAGCTTACCTTCGCCCACCAAAGCACCGCACGTGTTCTTCCAGTAGGTTACGCCCCATTCACTGGCCAAAAGGTCAACCACCTCAAAGCCCGCGTTATGGCGCGTATGCGCGTATTCTTCCCCTGGGTTGCCCAGGCCAACTACTACGCGCATGCCTTACAGGGCAAACTCTGGGTCGAACAGCGAAGCAACCGACTTGTTGTCGTATACGTTGTTGATGGCACGAGCCAAAAGCGGAGCAACGGAAATAACGTTGATCTTGCCAGTCTGCTTTTCCTGAGGAACAGCAACGGTGTTGCAAACTACCAGCTCGTCGATCTGGGAGTTTTCGATGCGCTCGTAAGCAGGACCGCTGAAAATAGGATGCGTAGCGCACACGTATACCTTTTCAGCGCCCTTCTGCTTCAACGTGGCAACAGCAGCGCACAGGGTACCAGCGGTATCGATCATGTCGTCGTTAACGATGCAGATCTTGCCGTTAACATCACCGATAAGAGCGGTGATTTCTGCCTTGTTATGACCAGGACGGCCCTTGTGCATGATAGCCAGGTCGGAGTGAAGCATGTCAGAAAGCTTCTTTGCAGCCTTAGCGCGGCCAACGTCGGGGCTAACCACGCACAGCTTTTCGGTGTCGATGTTCTTCTTGCGGAAGTAATCGGCAAAAATAGGCAACGCCGTAAGGTGGTCAACCGGGGTATCGAAGAAGCCCTGGATCTGGCCCTGGTGCAGGTCGATGGTAATGGTGCGGTCAATGCCAGCAGCAGTCATGATGTTGGCAACCAGCTTAGCCGTAATAGGCTCACGTGCAGCAGCCTTGCGGTCCTGACGAGCATAGCCATAGCAAGGAACAACGGCGTTAACGGTACGAGCAGAAGCGCGCTTTGCCGCGTCGGCCATAATAAGCAGCTCCATTACCGCTTCGTTAACGTTAGGCGTGGAAGTGGACTGTACGATGAAAACGTCTGCGCCACGAACGCTCTCAAGATAACGTGCGTAAATTTCGCCGTTTGAGAACTTCTCGAGCTTCACGTTGCCGAGCGTGGTGCCCAGCGCAGTGGCAATATCCTCAGCCAGCTCGGGACAGGTTGACCCGGCGAATACCGCCATGGTCTTGGTCATGTTGCTCATTAGTTCTTCTTCCTCTCGTTCCAATGCTCAATTTCCGTTTGGCGGGCACGGCCCAAACCAAGGGCCCCCGCAGATACGTCTTTGGTGATAACAGATCCGGCTCCGATAAGGGAGTTTTCCCCCAGCGTTACCGGAGCAACCATCATTACGTCACTGCCAACAAAGCAGTTGTCGCCGATGGTAGTAGGCCATTTCTTTTCGCCATCGTAGTTGCAGGTGATGCTGCCGGCGCCAATGTTAACGCCTTCACCCATAGTGGTGTCACCGATGTAGCTCAGATGCGGCACCTTGCTGCCCTTGCCGATGGTAGATTTCTTGATTTCCACGTGCGTGCCCGCCTTGGAGCCTTCGCACATGTGCGTGCCAGGACGCAGATATGCACGAGGACCGCATGTAACATCAGCGTCAAGAACGGTTTCGATAGCCACGGTTTCTTCGACCTGGCAATTCGCCCCCACCGTAGTGTCGGTAAGGCGGGAATTGGGACCAACAACGCTGCCGGTGGCAATGGAGGTGGCGCCCATAAGGAAGGTCATGGGCAGAATCTCAACATCGGGTTCGATGGTTACATCAGGGCCGATCCACGTGGTGTCAGGATCCATGATGGCTACGCCGTTGTCCATATGCATGCCGTTGATGCGCTGCTGCAGCACCTTGGTGGCTTCTGCAAGCTGGCGGCGGGAATTAACGCCCAGGCATTCGGATGCGTCTTCGGCTTTCAAGCCAAGCACGCGCTTGCCCTGGTTGCGGGCAATGCCCAAAACGTCGGTAAGGTAGTATTCGCCCTGCGCATTGTCGGTGGAAACTTCTTCCAGCGCAGCAAACAGGGTTTCGATGTCGAAGCAGTAGAAACCGGAATTGCACTCTGTTACCGCTGCCTGTTCAGGTGTGCAGTCTTTCTGCTCGACGATTTCCTGAACGTCGCCTGCCGCATCGCGGATAATGCGGCCGTAGCCCGTGGGGTTTTCCGCTTCCATGGTCAGAACAACCACGGCGGCGTTGGCCTCTTCGCGCGTGCGAACAAGCTCGGCGATGGTTTCAGCACGTACCAGCGGGGAATCGCCCGTAAGCACCACCAGGGAACCGGTGCGGCCTTCAAGCGCACCACGAGCCGCCAGAACCGCGTGCGCGGTACCCAGCTGCTCTTCCTGAACAACCGTGGTTACATCGGAAAGAAGAGGCTCTACCTGTTCCCTACCGTGGCCTACCACGCCAACAACGGATTCAATGCCCGCAGCATGCGCGGCATCGACGACCCAACGAACAAGGGGCTTGCCAAAAATCTGGTGAGCAACCTTTGGTTTAGATGATTTCATGCGGGTACCTGCACCCGCAGCAAGAATAAGAGCTGATGCTTCCATGGACGCCTTTCTGCTCAATTGCCTATGCGTCCTCAGTATAGCAAACGAAAACCAACGCTATCGCTGCTCCGCAATAACCAAACCAGAGCAAAGCGCATCAAGCAAAACGATGGCGTAATGCTGCGCCGAGCGATCAGCACCGGCATCCTCCCAGCCCTCTTCGGGCAGGCGAACAGCAATACGGCGCTGGTGGCCTTCCGTTGCCATAAGGGCCTGGCCAACGCGATCGGGCAGGCTTTCTTCGTCCACGAAATCTACCGTGGGAACCGTGGAAGCGGGCTTTTCGTTGCCAACCAAAATTTGCACGAAATACATGCTTTCATCGGGAGCAACCAGCAGCGAATCGGCGCTGGTAACCTTCGATGCCGGAGTGGTGGCAAGCGCCAGGTTCGACATACGGGCAGCAACCGAACGGGTGAATTCCGAGGTGCCGAACAGGCAGATAAGGTTCGATTCAAGCACCTGAGCCGCACGGGCGAAGCCCAAACGAGGAACAGGGCTGAAGGAATCCTTGCCTTTCCAGGAATGCTGCAAGTGCAAAAGAGCGCGGAACGTGAACGCACCGGCAATGCCGTCGGTGGGCAAGCCCATGTTCAGCTGGAAACGACGCAGCGCGTCTTCCGTGTGAACGCCAAAAATGCCGTCGGCAATACCGCAAGAAAAGCCCAAAGCGGAAAGGGCTTCCTGAAGCGTGCGCACATCGGCACCGTGGAAGAACGGAACGCGCAAGAACAGGTTGCGGTCGCCCAATTCAAACGACGCGTCAACCAATTTGGTCCAAACAGCGTTGTCCACCTCGGCGCGCGGTTCGATGCCACAATCACGGCACAACGATAAAACAGCGTTTTCCGTTTCGGCACCAAAGGTACCCGTTACCTGGCTTTCGGCCAGATAACCAGCTTTTACGAGCCTGCGCTGCACATCTTCAACCGCAGCGCCGGAATCGTTTTTCTTAATAGGATCCATATGCTTCACTACTTAAGTCGATCAACGAACCAATCTGCCATCGACGCTAAAAGGTCGCGCATCTTCGATTCGGGCAGGATTTTCGCAAGGCGCTCCTGAGCGTTGGCGGTTAGCTTCTCTGCATAGGCACGCGCATAATCGATGCTGCCCGCCTCACGCATGATGGAAACCGCTTCCTCGAGAATAGCCGGATCCGTTTCCTTGGAGGAAAGAATCTCTACCAAGCGCTCCCGCTTCGTGGTGTTCTGCAGCGCATGAACCACAACAAGCGTGCGCTTGCCTTCGGTGATATCGCTGCGATAGTCTTTTTCCTTTGCTTCCTTGGTGCCAACCAGGTTAAGCAGGTCGTCCTGAATTTGGAACGCAAGGCCAGTGTCCAAGCCGTAAGCGCGAAGGGCTTCAACCTGCTCTTCCGAGCCGCCGCCAACCATAGCGCCAACAGCCAGAGGAACTGCGCCGGAATAGTGCGCGGTTTTGTGCGTTGCCATAACCAGATAATCTTCCGGGGTGATGTCGTAGCGACCATCACGAGCCCAGCCGATATCAAGAGCCTGGCCTTCTACCGTGCTCTGAGCCATGGAAACCAGCTCGATGGCAACGCGAACCTTCATGGAGTCGGAAAGCAGCGGATCGCGCATAACGATGCCGTTTACGATGGACAGGGCCAAGTCGCCCGCATTGATTGCAAGGCCTTCGCCCTGGGTAAGGTGCATACAAGGCTCGCCGCGGCGCAGCGATGCCTCATCGGCAATATCGTCGTGGATAAGAGCAGCCGTATGAAAATGCTCGATAGCGGCAGCGGCGGAAAATGCCCGACGGATATCGCCACCTACCGCAGCGCATGCTGCAACGCAGATAAGAGGACGATGGCGCTTGCCGCCGTTTTGGCTGTACTTCATAAGCGGAGCGTACAGGTACTTGTCCATATCGGGATGGCTACCCGCAGGAATGAACGTGTTGATGATGTCGCCGACTTTATCCGCATAGCGGCTCAGGTACGATTCGAACAGCGCGGGCGATCCGGGCTGGGCAGATGCATCTTCTGTCTTGCAGTATGCCTCGAAATCCTTGATGTTTTGGACGATCTTGGGATCCTGCATGTAAGGTGCGATGTCTGTCATCTTCAACGCTTTCGTTATAACCGAGTGCCCACTAAAACGGAGCACTGCTGAATTCAGAACTGGTAGGAGCGGTGGGACTCGAACCCACAAACCCGAAGGTGGCGGATTTTAAGTCCGCTGTGTATGCCAATTCCACCACGCTCCCGTGTTGCCCCTGACGAGCAAGCGTTACCATCATAGCAAAAATAACTCCCAACGCGCGGTTAAGGATCATTCCCATGAAAGCTCTTCGGTGAACAAGCCTTAGCAAATTAATAAGACTTGTTTATTTCCCCTGTTCATAGGCGCCAAGGATCAAACCTTGAAGGATGTCAGATTCGCTAACTGTGAAGGATTTGCAGTCGGCGGCGGCAATCACTTCAAGCAAAATGCCCAAGCCGGCAACAATAACCGAAGCGCGTTCGGGCTGAAGACCCACTACGTGCTTGCGGTCGGCCAAGGCCATGCTGGATAGCTGGCGGTACAGGTTGTTCAGGGTTTCACCTGGAACCGTAACGCCATCGACCAAAGAGGAATCGTACACTTCCATCTTCTTGTCCATGGAAACAACGCTGGTTGCCGTGCCCGCCACCGCAACTATACGGTCGATTACAATCCCCTTGTTTTTCGCATGTTCGAAAAAAGGCTTGAATTCGTGTTGAACCCAGGTGCGAGCCTGCGCCAATTCAAGTTCAGCCGGAGGATCGGAAACATAGAAGCGCTCCGTCATGCGGCGGCATCCAACGTTGAACGAATGCGCCAACTTCGGAGCTTCGCCGCCAACACCCAGCACCACTTCAGTGGAGCCGCCACCGATATCGGCAACCAGAAGGTTTTCGCCTTCGTGCCCGCGAGAAGCACCACGGAACGAAAGAGCGGCCTCGCGTTCGCCTTCGATAACGGAAAGCTCTACGCCCAACTCGCGCAACTTCCCTACCAAAATGTCAGAATTCTTGGCGTCACGCGAAGCGCTGGTGGCAACAGCCACGATGGGGATTTCAGGTTGCTGTTCGGTGCGATAGCTCTTTACGATATCGACGTATTCGCCGATTTGCGTAACGACGCGCTGAATGGCATCTTCCTGGAGGACGCCCGTTTTATCGACGCCAACGCCAAGATTGGTTATGACGCAACGGCGCTCAAGTTCATGAAGCGCGCCATTTTGAACCTCCGCCAACAACAATCGGCACGTTACCGTGCCGATGTCGAAAGCTGCAATACGTTTTGAATTAGTGGCCATAGCCAAAGATCACATCCAAAAAGCCGGAATACCACGTGTCGGGAGCTGCCACGCTACCAGCGGGAATGGCATAGACGCGATCGTTTGAGCGCGAAGTTTCGGTTGAAGGGGTTACTCCTTCAACCGAAACAACATGTTCACCTGGGCGAATCCATCCCAACTCAGAGCGGGCATAATCTTCAATGCCTTCATCGGTATTGAGGTAATCTACCTGATTTTGCATCTGGGTATTGTATTCCTGAAGCGCATCGTATTCAGCTTGAAGCTGCTGCAACTGACGCGTTTCGTTGTAGTAGTTCTGGCAAGGGAAATAGAGCATGGTCACTGCAAATACAACGGCAATAAGCGAAACTATGCCGCGCGTTGCCCATGCGGAAATAGACCCCGTAAAAGGCATTGCAAACGGTAGCGAAAAACCGCGCTTGCCGTTTTCGCCTTCAGCCATGCTGCGCACCGACTTACGCTGGGTTGAACCCATGCGCATATCGTATACGGCGGCGCGGCTACCCTGCTCTTGCTGCTCCGCACGCGCACGAGCTCTTTCGCGAGCTCCGATGGTGCGATCGAATTCACGATCGGCCTTTGCGGCTCGGAAACGCTTACGGATCTCGTGAGAGAAGCTTTCGTTCTGCTTGCGCTGCGCCGAACGACGGGCTGCTGCGTGCTCTTCACCTTCCGCAGACGCATCGTCTATGCGACGAGAACGAGCGCCAGGTGCGGCGTCATTGTGATAGCCGGAGGAGGCTTGAGCCTGATAACCCCTGCGAGCCTGAGCGCGAGCCGACGAATAACGACGGTCGCCCGCGGAAACAGACGAGGAGTAGCCACGACCAGCACGTGGAGCGCCGTGATTGGGATTGAGGTCATCGTACCCACGCATCGAGGCACGCTCCCGAGAGGGGCGCTGCAGCTGGGCATAGTTGCTTTCGGCAAAACGAGACGCCGATGCCTCACGGTAAGAACGCGCACTGGAAACACGAGGGGTGTTTGAGCGAGAAGAAGCACGACGAGCCGCGCTTTCTTCGGCATTTCGATGAGCTTCGTAGGCTCTACGAGAAGAAGAAGACGGTGAAACGGTACGCGGAAGCGAAGCCTCGCGGGCTTTCACCTCATCGAACGAAAGAATGTTCGCTTGTCGCGTCACGAAAAGAAGACCCCTTGAGCATCGTGGTGTGGTTAAGTAGTGCGTTTAATGCTTTGAAGTTCAATTACTATACCACAGGCACCAGTCCGAAATAGACCCTTGATTAAAAGAAAGAAAGGCTGCACAAAGCAGCCTTTCTTTTTACGGTAACGTTACTAAGTAACGCCAGTTGATTGTCGAAAATGAAACTAAAGAAGTCCCTTTTCGGATACGGGAATCGCTTATTCCTCTTCGTCGAGAGCGGCAGCGATTTCGTCGGTGATATCCATGGTGTGATATACGTTCTGAAGGTCTTCGAGCTCTTCCAGACGGTCTACCAGACGCATAACCTTCTTTGCATCGGCAACGGTAACCTCGGTAGGCGTGGTGGGCTCCATGATGAACTCAGCACCCTTTACTTCGATGCCCTGCTCCTCCAGGCCCTTCTTAACCGTCATCAGATCGGTGGGAGCGGTGTATACGATCCACTCATCGCCGGCGTCTTCGTAATCGGAACCGCCAGCCTCGGCGACAGCCATCATGAATTCGTCTTCATCGACAGCGTTTTCCTTGTCGGCAACCTTCTTCTGCTCGGACTTGATAACCTTTTCTACCAGGATCTGGCCCTTCTTTTCGAACTGGAAGGCAACAGAACCGGAGGTGCCCAGGTTACCGCCATGATGATTGAAGGCAGCGCGAACGTCAGCAGCGGTACGGTTGCGGTTGTCGGTCAAAGCGTCGCAGTAGATAGCAACGCCGCAGGGGCCGTAACCCTCGTATACAACCGTTTCGTAGTTGGCGGCGTCTTTGCCAGAGCCGAATGCCTTATCAATAGCGGTCTTGATTTTGTCCTTAGGCAAGGAATAGCTCTTTGCCTTATCGATAGCAGCTGCCAGGGAAGCGTTGTTTTCAGGGTTCGGGTCGCCGCCTTCCTTTGCCGCAACGGTGATGTTACGGGAAAGTTTGGAGAACAGCGCGGAGCGCTTTGCGTCCTGAGCTGCCTTACGATGCTTGGTGGTTGCCCATTTTGAATGCCCTGACATATATGTACCTTTCCGTGGGTGATATTCCGACCCGATATTTTAGCACAATCACCTAATTAGTGCTTGACAAGCAGTTCGGGGTTAAAATCCCCTCAACGCATAATTCAAATAAACCCCGTATCAGAAAAGGACCACCATGTTCCTCATCGAGCTCAACAACTTGAACGATGCGCGTCTGCGTGTATTTTCCAGCATGACCGATTCCGAGCTGCGCGATCCGAAACAGCTGGTGGGCCTTCGCCTTGCAACAGGCAGCGACGTGTCCGACGATGGCTTATTCATTGCCGAATCGCGCAACGTGATTGATCGAGCCATGGATGCGGGGCTTACTCCTTTTGCCCTGCTAACCGATAGGCGCTGGGCGCCCGCATGCGAAGAATTGTTTGCTCGTATCAATGCCACAGCGCCATCCACTCCCCTGTTCGTTGGCACACGCCAGCAGATTTTTGAGCTAACCGGCTATGAACGCACTCGTGGCCCCCTTGCGGCATTCAATCGGCCCATCTTGCCCGATGTTGCCACCTTGCTCAGAACCGCAACGCGTGTTGCCATCTTGGAAGATGTGACGAACTTCACCAATATCGGTGCGATATTCCGCTCGGCCGCTGCGTTGGGCATGGACGCTGTGTTGGTTACACCCGGTTGCCACGACCCGTTCTATCGCCGCGCCAACCGCGTTTCCATGGGAACCGTGTTCCAGGTGCCGTGGACACGCATCGGGACTGAACGTAATTGGGCAGAAGAGGGAGTACCGTTGCTGAACGAACTCGGATTCACCGTTGCGGCCCTGGCACTGGAAGATGATTCTGTCACACTCCAAGATGAGCATATCGCGGGCGCCAAGAAGCTGGCACTTGTCCTGGGAACCGAAGGCGACGGCTTGGCGCCATCCACTATCGCCAATTGCAACTACACCGTGAAGATCCCCATGGCGCATCAGGTTGATTCCCTCAACGTAGCCGCTGCCAGTGCCGTAGCCTTTTGGGAGGTTCGCGGCCAATACCTCTAGGTGGGGAAATAGGGACTGGTCCTGTTTTCCCACCTAACGAGAAGAGCCTTGCTTGCAACGTATCGCGCAAACAAGGCTCTTTTTATGCACATAGCTAAGCGGAGAAGCGGGGCTTGCCCCTATTTCCCCACGTGGTTGCCGCGGTTTACGTATTCAGGCTTCAACAGCACCACGCCACCGCGCTCTTCGATTTCTTCTTTGGTCATGCGGGTATTGAGCTCAGCCGCGAATTCATCAAGGCCAATACCGCAACGCTCCAGCAAAACCATAAGGTGATACACCACATCGGCAGCTTCGTAACGCAGATGGTTTACCTGCGCATCGTCGCCCTCGTTATACACAACGTCCTTTGCCGCAAGGGTGGCTTCGTGGGCCTCTTCGGCAACCTTCTTCAAAAGTGTATCGATATCACCTGTAAGCAAACGATGCGTGTAGCTTTCATCGCCCGCATTGCGGCGCTCGTGGATGGTGTGCGCCAGCGATTCCAGCGAAGCGCCAATTTGGCTTTGCGGAGGAGTACGGTCATCGGAAAGATACGTTTTGGTATTGGACATCGTTTGCTCCCTTTCAACTTTTTGCGAGTACCAGAATAGCACTCCAAATGCAGATACCGCATGGCGCTTTAGTGTACTAAAGAAGCCTTCTCCAAAGAAACAAAAGGCGCGTCCCGCTCAGGGAACGCGCCTTTGAAGCGATTAGCTTTCGGTCGGATTATTCGTCGTCCGAAGAGGAGTCGGAATCAGCATCCGTGCTGTGGAAGCCAAGGTCGTTGGCGCCCAGCAGAGCGTCGAGCTCTTCCAGGTTGCGCTGATAGGAGCGCGGGGGCAGAGCCTCGCCCAGCATGTCCTCACCTTCAGTACTGAAGGTTGCAGGCTGATCGCCGCCGATGAGCACGGTGTCATCAGGAGAGAACACCATGTCGAGCAGCTGGCTCATGTCGTCGCGAGAAGCGTTCAGGTCGTCTTCGATCACATGAGACAAGCCATGCTTTTCGAGGCCTTCCTTCAGCTCTTCGATAGCCTTGGTGCCAATGCCCTCGATGCGAAGCAGGTCATCTTCGGTATGACCAACCAGGTCGGCCACGGTTTCGATGCCAGCCTCAGAGAACTTGTTGGCCCAACGCTGCGAAACGCCCAGGTCGTCGTAGATATACAGACGAGCATCCTCATCGGAGAGGTTGTTGCCACGGTAGCCCGACGTAATGGAAGCAAAGTAGCTTGCATAGTCGGAGCCCGCACCCAGGTAACCATCGCCATCAAGCGACCAATCCTGCGGCTGAGGCAGCAGCTCTTCGATCTCGCGAAGCGCCTCAGGAGCGGAATCGGGCAGACGGTCGGAGTCAACCTTGTCAACAGCCACACCGCGGTAGGTAAGGCCCACGTCATGATAACGCTTGAGGCCGGTACCAGCCGGGATAGGCTTACCGATGATAACGTTTTCCTTCAGGCCCTGCAGGGTATCAACCTTACCCTCGATAGCGGCATCGGTAAGAACCTTGGTGGTTTCCTGGAACGATGCAGCAGACAGGAACGAATCGGTTGCCAACGAAGCCTTGGTGATGCCGAGCAGCAGAGGCTGACCCACCGGAGGATTCTTGCCTTCCAGAACCAAAGCATTAGCCGCATCTTCGAATTCGAAGCGGTTAACCTGGCGGCCCGGCAGATAGTCGGAATCGCCCGGATCGAGAACAGCAACCTTACGCAGCATCTGGCGAGCAATAACCTCGATGTGCTTGTCGTTGATGTCTACGCCCTGGGACACGTACACGTCCTGAACCTGAGCAACGATGTAACGAAGTGTGGTGTTCGGATCGGTAAGGCGAAGCAGGTCGTGCGGGTTTACAGAACCCTTGGTGAGCTGCTGGCCAACTTCAACCTCGCAACCATCGGTAACGCCCGGCAAAAGCGTTGCGCGAGCAGATACCACGTATTCGCGGATGTTGCCTTCCTGGTCATGAACGGTAAGCGTCTTGTTCACCTTGTCGGCAGATACCTGCAAGGTACCAGCGATTTCAGCAAGTACAGCCTGGCCCTTAGGCTTGCGAGCCTCGAAAAGCTCGGTAACACGAGGCAGACCGTGCGTAATGTCTTCACCTGCAACACCGCCGGCGTGGAACGTACGCATCGTAAGCTGCGTGCCGGGCTCACCGATGGACTGTGCAGCAATAATGCCAACAGCAGTACCGATGTTAACCGGGCGTGCAGTAGCGAGGTCCCAACCGTAGCACTTCTGGCAAACGCCATGCTCTGCATGACAGGTCATAACCGTGCGGATGTTGATGGTAGAGAGACCAGCAGCATCCATAGCGGCAACCTGATCCATGGAGTTGATGAAGTCGCCCGCAGCAACGATAACGTTGCCCTCGGCATCCTGGATGTCTTCCAGAACACAACGACCAACCAGGTTCTCGTCAAGCTCGCCCTTATCGTTGTGAATCGGATAAGGAACACCGTCGGAAGTACCGCAGTCGATCTCGCGAACAATAACGTCCTGAGCAACGTCAACCAAACGACGGGTAAGGTAACCGGAGTCTGCAGTACGCAGTGCGGTGTCAGCCATACCCTTTCGAGTGCCGTGCGTGGAAATGAAGTATTCCAGAACGGAAAGGCCCTCACGGAAGTTCGACTTAACAGGAATGTCGATCGTGCCGCCCTTGGTGTCTGCCATCAGGCCACGCATACCAGCAAGCTGACGAATCTGCTTGATGTTACCTCGAGCACCGGAGTCGGCCATCATGAAGATCGGGTTGAAACTGTCGAAGTTGGCAGCCATTGCCTCGCCGACCTCTTCGTTAGCCTCGGTCCAGATGTCAACAACCTGCTTATGACGCTCTTCGGCGCTCATAAGACCCATCTCGTAGTCTTCCTCGATAGCGGCAACCTTGTTGTCGGCATCGGCAAGAATAGCATCCTTGCTGGGAGGAACCGTTGCGTCGTAAACGGAAACGGTAATACCAGCGATGGTGGCGTAATGGAAACCGGTGTCCTTCAAGCCGTCGAGGATAGGCTCAACTTCAGAAAGGGTGTAACGGTTGCAAGCATCCTCTACGATGCGGCCAATTTCCTTCTTGTTCATCTGGTAGTTCAGGAACGGATAATCGTCCGGGAACACACCGTTGAAGATGATGCGACCAATGGTGGTCTGCAGACGCGAACCAGCCTTGTACTCATCGAACTGACCGAATGCGGTTGCAACCAGGGTGTCCTCCGGAAGGCGAACCCAGATCTTAGCCTGAAGGTCAACCTCGGCACGGGCATCATAGGCGTTGCGAGCATCAGCAAAGTCGATGAATGCACGACCTTCACCGGGGAAGCCATCGCGGGCAGCGGTGAGGTAGTACATACCGATGATCATGTCCTGAGTAGGAACGGTCAGCGGGCGACCATGTGCAGGCGACTTGATATTGTTAGCGGAAAGCATCAGTACGCGGGCTTCAGCCTGAGCCTCGGCACCCAGCGGTACATGAACAGCCATCTGGTCACCGTCGAAGTCAGCGTTGAATGCCGTACATACCAACGGATGCAGCTTGATAGCCTTGCCTTCTACCAGGACGGGCTCGAACGCCTGAATACCCAGACGATGCAGCGTAGGTGCGCGGTTCAGCAGTACCGGATGCTCAACGATAACTTCTTCCAGAACATCCCAAACGTAGCTTGCGCCACGATCTACCGCACGCTTTGCAGCCTTGATGTTAGCAGCGTACTCAAGCTCTACCAGGCGCTTCATTACGAAGGGCTTGAACAGCTCGAGAGCCATCTGCTGAGGCAGACCGCACTGATGCAGCTTCAGGTTAGGACCAACAACGATTACGGAACGACCGGAGTAGTCAACGCGCTTGCCGAGCAGGTTCTGACGGAAACGGCCCTGCTTGCCCTTCAGCATGTCGGAGAGGGACTTCAGCGGACGGTTGCCAGGACCCGTTACGGGGCGGCCACGACGACCGTTGTCGAACAGGGAGTCTACTGCTTCCTGAAGCATGCGCTTTTCGTTGTTAACGATGATCTCGGGAGCACCCAAGTCAAGCAGACGCTTCAGGCGGTTGTTACGGTTGATAACGCGGCGATACAGGTCGTTCAAGTCGGACGTTGCGAAACGGCCGCCATCGAGCTGAACCATAGGACGCAGATCCGGCGGGATAACCGGGATTACGTCCAGGATCATATCGGAGGGCTTGTTTGCGGAATGCAGGAACGAGTCGACAACCTTCAGACGCTTAATAGCCTTGGTGCGCTTCTGACCCTTGCCGGTGGCAACGGTTTCAGTAAGCTCCTCAGCGGTAGCGGCGAGGTCGATGCTGTCGAGCAGGTCGCGGATAGCCTCAGCGCCCATACCGCCCTTGAAGTAGTCGGAGTAGTTCAGGCGCATTTCGCGATACAGAGCTTCGTCGGATACGAGCTGCTTGGGCTCGATCTTCAGGAATGCCTCCAGAGCCTCAGAACGCAAGGTTTTGCGCTCGTTGAACTCCTCGTAAATGTCAGCGATCTCTTCTTCGACTTCCTCGGGCGTCATGCGCTCGTCGTCGTCGATGTCATCAACAAACTCGTCCTCTTCGGGAACGTAGTCCACGGACAGACGGCGCGTAGCCTCGATAAGGCGATCGCGCTCTGCGTCCAATTCTTCCAAGTCTGCGGAAAGCTCATCGCGCAGCTCTTCTACGTCCTCTTCGCGAGCTTCCTTGTCAACAAAGGTGATGATGGAAGATGCGAAGTAGAGAACCTTCTCGAGCTCCTTCGGCGGAATGTCGAGCAAGTAGCCCAGACGCGAAGGAGAGCCCTTGAAGTACCAAATGTGGCTTACCGGAGCAGCGAGCTCGATGTGGCCCATGCGCTCACGACGAACCTTGGAGCGCGTAACCTCAACACCGCAGCGTTCGCAGACGATGCCCTTGAAGCGAATGCGCTTGTACTTGCCGCAGGCGCATTCCCAGTCCTTCGTGGGGCCAAAGATCTTTTCGCAGAACAAGCCGTCCTTTTCGGGCTTGAGCGTACGATAGTTGATGGTTTCGGGCTTCTTAACTTCGCCACGAGACCAACCACGGATATCTTCAGCGCTTGCAAGAGAGATGCGGATGGCGTCGAAATTGTTAACGTCAAATTCGCTCATTTAGTTCTCCTCTCCCTTACCGATAAGGTCGTCAGTGTCGTTTTTCTCGCCCATCAGATTGCCAAGCTCGGCAGTGATGGAACCCAACAGGTCGTCGCTGTCCTTTTCGGACTTTTCTTCAACGGGAAGTGCGGCGCCCAAAAGCTCATCCTCATCGGGGTCGTGGGTGACATCGATGGTCTGATGCTGGTGACCCTCAAGCTCAACGTTGAGGCACAGCGAGCGCATCTCCTTGATGAGAACCTTGAAGGACTCAGGTACCTCAGGAGCAGGAATGCTCTCGCCCTTGACGATAGCCTCGTAGGACTTAACACGACCGGAGGTATCGTCGGACTTGATGGTCAGGATCTCCTGCAGAACGTTGGAAGCACCGTAGGAGTACAGTGCCCAAACTTCCATCTCGCCGAAGCGCTGGCCACCGAACTGGGCCTTGCCGCCGAGAGGCTGCTGGGTGATCAAGCTGTAAGGACCAGTCGAGCGAGCATGGATCTTGTCGTCGACCATGTGGCCCAGCTTAAGGATGTAGGTCTGACCGCAGGTGATGGGCTCGCGGAAACGCTCGCCGGTGCGGCCGTCGTACAGCCAAGCCTTACCAGTGCGGGAAAGCTGCGGCACGAATTCGTCGCGAGCCATGTCGCCGTACTTGGCATGGTTGATGTTGATGAGGTTGCGGTTAGCAGCTTCGATGGCGTTGGAAATCTCTTCCTCGGTTGCGCCGTCGAATACCGGCGTTGCAACGAACTGCGGACCGGCAACAGGCTCGGTGGACTCAGGATCGTCAGACCAACCCCACTTAGCAGCCCAACCAAGATGGTTCTCGAGCAGCTGACCAACATTCATACGGGAAGGAACACCCAGGGGGTTCAGCATAACGTCGATCGGGGTACCGTCGGCCAAGTAAGGCATATCCTCTACCGGCAGAACGCGGGAGATAACACCCTTGTTACCATGACGACCAGAAAGCTTGTCGCCCTGCTGGATCTTACGCTTCTGGGCAACGAATACGCGAACGAGTTCGTTTACGCCAGGGGCAAGTTCGTCACCGTTTGCACGGGAGGAGCGAACCACGTTGATTACGCGACCGCCGGAGCCGTGAGGCACCTTGAGGGACGTATCACGAACCTCGCGAGCCTTTTCACCGAAGATGGCACGCAGCAGGCGTTCCTCGGCGGTGAGCTCGGTTTCGCCCTTCGGCGTAACCTTGCCAACCAGAACGTCGCCGGGGAATACCTCGGCGCCAACGCGGATGATGCCGTCGCTGTCGAGGTCGGAAACCATATCGTCGGAGATATTGGGAACTTCGCGAGTGATTTCCTCGGGTCCGAGCTTGGTGTCACGAGCATCGATCTCGTACTCGGAGATGTGAATAGACGTAAGCAGGTCTTCAGCAACAACGCGCTCGGACACGATGATAGCGTCCTCGTAGTTGTAGCCTTCCCAAGGCATGTAAGCGACCATCAGGTTCTGACCAAGCGAAAGCTCAGCGCCGTCGCAAGAAGGACCATCAGCCAGAACGTCGCCAGCATATACCTTGTCTCCCTTGCGAACGATAGGCTTGTGGTTCATGCAGCCGGACTGGTTGGAGCGCTGGAACTTTGGAATGAGGTACTCGTCGTATTCGCCATCTTCGCGTTCGATGATGATGGTCTGACCGTCAACGTAGTCGACAACGCCAGCGTTCTGGGCTACCAGAACTTCGCCGGAGTCAACCGCAATGCGGTGCTCGATGCCGGTACCAACCAATGGAGCACTAGGACGAAGCAGAGGCACAGCCTGACGCTGCATGTTGGAGCCCATCAGTGCGCGGTTAGCGTCGTCATGCTCAAGGAACGGAATAAGAGACGTTGCAACGGAGGTCATCTGACGAGGCGAAACGTCCATGTAGTCTACGCGGTCGACAGTAACCTCTTCAGGCTCACCGAATACGCCCTTGGAGTCGCGGGTACGGCACAGCAGACGCTCGGAGGGAACGAAGGTTCCGTTCTCGTCGGTGTGGCCGAATACGCGCGTTTCAGGATCGAACTGCTCGTTTGCCTGGGCAATGGTGTGCTTTTCTTCTTCATCGGCGGTGAGGTAGTCAACGATGTCGGTTACCTTGCCGTCTTCAACGCGACGATACGGAGCCTCGATGAAGCCGTAGTCGTTCACGCGGGCATACGTTGCCAGCGAACCGATAAGACCGATGTTAGGACCTTCAGGGGTCTCAATCGGGCACATGCGGCTGTAGTGGGAGTTATGAACGTCTCGAACCTCGAAGCCTGCACGCTCACGGGACAGACCGCCAGGACCCAGTGCGGACAGACGACGCTTATGCGTAACACCTGCGGCGATGTTGGACTGGTCCATGAACTGAGACAGCTGAGAGGAACCGAAGAATTCCTTGATGGCTGCCACGATGGGGCGAATGTTCACCAGGGACTGCGGCGTAATGTCGTCAGGTTCCTGCATGCTCATGCGCTCGCGCACAACGCGCTCCATACGGGAAAGGCCGATACGGAACTGGTTCTGAATCAACTCGCCAACCGTACGGATGCGGCGGTTGCCGAAGTGGTCGATATCGTCTACCTGAACGCCCTCGGCGCCATCATGGAGACCCACGATGTAGCGCATGGTTGCGATGATGTCTTCCTGCGTAAGCGTGGAGGCGTCGTTTTCAGGGTCGAATTCGAGCTTCTTGTTGATCTTGTAACGGCCAACCTTTGCCAGGTCATAGCGCTGGGGGTTGAAGAACAGGCCGTCAAGCAGCGTACGAGCAGAGTCGATCGTAGGGGGCTCGCCCGGACGGAAACGACGATACAGCTCGATAAGAGACTCTTCCTTGGTGGTGGCGGGGTCGCGGTCGAGGGTGCGGATCACCATCTCGGAATCGCCGAGGATATCGATGATTTCTTCACGCGTTTCAGCAATACCAAGCGCACGCAGAAGAAGCGTAGCAGGCTGCTTACGCTTACGGTCGATACGCACGGAAAGGATGTCGCGCTTGTCGGTTTCGAACTCGAGCCATGCACCACGGGAAGGGATGATCTTCGCGTTGTAGATGGTCTTGTCGGATGTTTTGTCGCGCTCGGCAGAGAAGTAAACGCCAGGGCTGCGCACCAACTGAGACACAACAACACGCTCGGTGCCGTTGATGATGAAGGTGCCGCGGGGCGTCATCAGCGGGAAGTCGCCCATGAAGACGTCCTGCTCTTTGATCTCGCCTGTTTCGCGATTGATGAAGCGGATTTCAGCAAAGAGCGGTGCCTGATAGGACACGTCACGTTCCTTGCATTCATCTACGCTATACTTGGGCTCACCAAATTCATGCTTGCCGAACTCAACACACATATCTTTGGTGTTGGATTCGATAGGGCTGATGTCTGCGAAAGCATTCGTCAGACCATCATCCATGAACTTCTTGAAGCTTTCCGTTTGGATTGCGATCAGATTCGGCACGTCCATGACGGCTGGGATCTTCGCGAAGCTCCGGCGAGTCCTATAACGGCTGGTGGAATCGGGGTTATTAGACTGAACCACGAGTCATTTCCTCCTTCGTTGCAACCGGTTGTTTTGCAAAAAGACACAATTTAATAAAATACTTCGCGGTACCTGCGCCGTCAAGGAAAATTTTCTTCAAGTGTGTTTTACCTATGAAGTTTTGGAAACTTTTTGCAGTTTGCCCATTCTGACACCGAAAGCGAAAACCAGCCTTCACCGCACCCCGCACTACCCTATAACGCCACACCGGGCCCCACCCCGCATCGCAATAAAAAAGGATCGCCCGAAAGCGATCCTTTTTTATTCTGGCAAATTAGCCCAACCCTACTGGAAGTCGTAAAGATCCTTGGTAGCAACCTTGAAGTCTTCGTAAACCTCAGCGGCAATAGCGTCGTCCATCACGAGCTCAAATGCAGCGGGCTGACCTTCTTCGTCGAACTCGGTGACCTCAAGAATGGTTACCTCGCCCGATCCGCCAGCTTCTTCCCCATCGCCGATAGCGTAGAAGAAACCGTAACGACGATCGTTGTGAATGATAAGACCCAGGAATTCGAGGTTAACCTTGTCGCCCGACTCGTCTTCAAAGGTAAAAACGATGCCCTCTTCAACCGGGGGTGCGAAATTCGGTGCGCTTCCTTCTCTCATTATTTCTTCCTCCTGTAACGGATAGGCTCGGAATTGCCGGCCTTCTTGGCTTTCTTCTGCTTAGAACTTTCGTTCTTGCTGGTTTCCTTGTCTACCACAGCTTCCTCTGTGGAATCAACCGTAGCAACAGGCTGTGCGGTTTCCGCGGCACCAGCGGGAAGAAGCGGCGTGGAAGCGAACGAGAAGCGGGTGATATCGGTGCCGTACTTCTTCACCAGCTTGGCATTCTTGGGCTCGCGAGATTTCCACATCGCAAAAAGCGGCGTCGCAACTGCGATGGATGAATACGAACCAGCGATCAGGCCAACCGACATAGCGAAAGCGAAGTCTTTCAGCGTTTCGCCGCCGAACAGCAACATGCCCAGAACGGGAACGAACGAAGTGAGCGTGGTATTGATCGAGCGGATGAATACCTGATTCAACGAATGATTCGCCATAGACATGAAGGTGCACTTTACATCGGACTCCTTCATGTTGTCGTTGATGCGGTGGAACACCACAACCGTGTCGTACAGCGAGTAACCCAAAATGGTAAGCAAGGCCGCCACCGTGTTAGGCGTAACCTCGCGGCCAACCAACGCGTAAACGCCAACCACGATAATCAAGTCGTGGAGCAACGCAACAACCGCCATAAGGCCCATCTTGTATTCGAAGCGAACCGCAATGTAGGCGATGATCAAAAGCAACGAAACAACAAACGCGATGAGGGAAGACTGAATTACGCTCTGACCCCAGTCGGGTCCAACCGTATTTACCTCATAGCTGTCGGTGCTCAGGTTAAGAGTGTCAACCACTTTTGCCGCTGTGGTTGCGGCAGACTCGGCAGACGTAGTGGTGGTACGGACCAAGAAGCCATCGGAGCCATCGGAATTGGTGGTCTGAACAACAGCGTCGGGCTCGCCAGCCTCAGCGAAGGCGGCGCGCATATCTTCGATGGAGGTATCGCCCGTATTGTGGAATGCGATAGATGTACCGCCCACAAACTCAATACCAAACTGAAGGCCGCGAACACCTACGACCACGAACGACAGAACAACAAGTGCAGCCGAAACGCAAAGGAATACTTTGCGTACACCCATGAAGTTGATGTCGCGCTTAATAAAGCGACCCTTCAGCTCATCGAGCGTCTTGTGGGCAATGGACTTCTTTTCCTCCATCGCCTCAGCGGAAGGATGGGCAACCGTTCCCGTCTGCTCACCGCGAAGCTCGGCATAAACAGGAGCTGCTTCCTGGCAATCGCGCACACCCCAGAAGCCAGGATGCTTGGTGATAACGCGCGGAGCAAGAAGGCGGATAAGCGGAGCCTTCAGCAGCAACATCATAACGATGTCGCACGCAATGCCCAATGCCAGCGTAAGACCGAAGCCCTTGACACTTGCTGAAGCCAAGAAGAACAGGGTAAGGGCAGAAACCAGCGAAACCAGGTCGGCATCGATGGAGGTTTCGATGCCATGGCGAACACCCGTGATGGAAGCCGCACGAACACTTCTGCCCATTCGGATTTCCTCGCGGAAACGCTCAAGTACCAAAATCGAGGAGTCGGCAGCCATACCAATGGTAAGAACGATACCCGCAATACCCGCCAACGAAAGCGAGAACAGGCCGAACGCTGAAAGCGTAGCCAAAAGGCCAAGGTAGAGCACAGCGAACACAGCCATAGCAGCAGCGGTGAGCAAACCCAGGCCGTGATAGAAGAACAGCAGGTACAGCATAACCAAGGCAAGGCCCAAAATGGCAACGATCAGACCGCTGTTGAGGGCATCCTGACCAAGCGTAGGACCTACCACCTGGCTCTGCTCATAGTGGAAGCTTACCGGCAATGAACCGCTTTCGAGAACCGTCTGGAGAGACTGCGCCTCTTCGAGCGTGTAGTTACCGGTGATAGAAACCTGACCACCCGTGATTTCCGACTGAACCGCAGGAGCGGACTGGATTTGACCGTCCAGGATAATGACGATCTGGCCATTGGTAGGAGCAAGATCGCGCGTTGCATCGGCAAACGCCTGAGTACCAGCAGAATCGAGCGAGATGTTAACCGCATAGTACTGGCTGGTTTCCGATGCCTTGTCTACCGTAACACGCGTAATGTTCTCGCCCGTGATAAGGGGTGTATAGGTGCCCGGGTCAACGCTGCGGTACGTTGTCTTGCCCGTCTTGAAGGAATTGCCGAAATCATCGGTAACCGAGCTCTGCTGCATGTAGGTGCCGTTCTTGATGGCAGCCTGGTCGTCGGCTTCGGTGAAGGAATCGGCGCGAGCAAATTCCAGCTTGCCCGTTTTGCCGATGGTAGCAAGGGCTGTTTCAGGGTCGGAAAGACCCGGGATCTGAACCAGGATTTGATCGTTGCCCTGAACCTGAACCGTTGCCTCAGATGCGCCCAAGGCATTGACACGCGATTCGATGATGGCGCGAGACTTTTCCATGTCTTCCTTGGTAACGTCTTCGCCATCGGTGCTCTGTGCCGAAAGAACCACAGAAAGACCGCCCTGGATGTCCAGACCCTGATTGATCTTTTCATTCGGCGGCGTGAACATGAACACCGAACCGATTACCAAAATGGTTGCCGCAATAAGGAGCCATACGTTGCGGCGGTTCTTGTTGCCACCCGTGCGCTTGTTGCGCTCCTTCTGGCGCTGAGAATTCTTCTTCTGAGCTTCTTTTGCGCGAGCCTTACGACGCTTTTCGCGATCCTTGGCACGCTGCTTTTCTTCAGCCGTGAGCTTCTTCGCTTCTTTGGAATTAGCCGTGGCTTCTTTTTCCTCGTCCAATTCGTTTTCCTTGGGTTGGTCGACCATAGTAGTCCTTCTGATTATCCTCTGAACAGCGCGCTAGCGCGCATGTGCATATCGGAAATATGATAGCGGCACGCACGTTAACCCGATGTTATTTCTTCAATTTCGCCACTTTATCGCACAAAAGCAGTCGCCGAAAGGGCAAGAGCAATCATTGCGCAACCTTTGCGAGCGAACGGGGGTAAGCGCACAGGCCCGCTCGCCCAAAATGGAAAAATGGGGATAACCCCCATTTTCAAACCAGTTGCTTGCTGTTAGTAGTCCTTTGCAGCAGGAGAGTTCATCCAATCCTGATAGAACTCCTCGTAAGCATCGGCGAGCACTGCTTCGCGGGCGCGGTCCATCAAATGCAACAAGAAATATAGGTTGTGGATGCTCAGCAACACGCTTCCCAGCATTTCATTCTGCTTAACAAGGTGGCGGATGTAAGAGCGGCTATGCGTTTTGCACGTGGGGCAGCTGCACTCAGGATCAAGCGGGCCGAAATCATGCTTGAACTTGGCGTTGCGCATGTTCATGCGACCCCGAGAAGAAAATGCCGTTCCCATGCGTGCCGTGCGAGTCGGCAGCACGCAATCGAACATATCAACGCCTTCGTGAACGGCGCGGACCAACGTAGTGGGATTGCCCACGCCCATAAGGTAACGTGGTTTGTTTTCCGGCAGCGCGCGAGCAACATCACCCAGCGTCTCGAACATGGTTTCATGATCTTCGCCCACCGAGTAGCCGCCAATACCGAATCCCGCAAAATCCTTATGGCCCGAAGCCACGCTTTCCTGCCCAATCTGCTTCAGGCGAGCGATGGAATCAAGGCGCAAATCCAAATGCATGCCACCTTGGCAGATTGCGAAGAGCGCTTGATCTTCGCGCGTATGGGCGGCAAGGCAACGGCGAGCCCAATTTGCAGACAGATCAACCGCACGCTGAACGAATTCACGCGTAGCAGGATAAGGCGGGCACTGGTCGAGCTGCATGATGATGTCGGCACCCAGCTTCTGCTGGATATCCATATTGTCTTCCGGTGTCCAACGGATTTTATCCCCATCGTAGATGGAAGTGAACGTCACGCCATCATCGTCAAGCTTACGCGTATCTTCAAGAGAGAAGATCTGGAATCCGCCCGAATCGGTAAGCATCGGACCATCGTAGGCGCAAAACTTATGAAGGCCGCCCGCCTCGGCAACCAGATCAGCACCAGGGCGCATTGCCAGATGATAGGTGTTCGACAGCACGATCTGCGATCCGATTTCCTTCAGCGTCTGGGGGCGAATGCCCTTCACCGTAGCGCTGGTTCCAACGGGCATGAACAGAGGGGTTTTCACCGTACCGTGCGCCGTTTCAAACGAGCCTGCACGGGCATGTCCCGATTGGGCCTCGACCGTATATTCAAACAAAGCCATTATTCACACTCCGGGAGTTCGTCGACAAAACGGGCGAAATCGGCAAGGGTGCCATGTTTCACCGATTCTATATCGAATCCATCAGGATCAAGAAGCCAGTCGGTTACCAGATAAGCGTCCAAACCCAGCTTCATCGCCGCTAAGTCTTCTCGGGTATTGTTCCCTACCATAAGGATATCCTCAGGCGCCAAGCCAATTGCCTCCACGTTTTCCTGGAAATAAGCCACATGGGGCTTGGTGCTCGTGGAATTGTCGTACGTAGTAATGCGATCGAACGCGCTTACCGGGACGTTCGCCCAAGAAAGGCGCTTCTCAACCGCAATGCGAGGGAACAGAGGCATGGTGGTGAGGTACAGCGGATAGCCTTTTTCCTTCAATGCCTTCACCACATAAGCGGCGTTCGGGTCAACGTTGGTTGCCATAGCGCTGAGGCTGTCGAAATGGACTGCATAATACTCGTCCATTAACTTCTCGTATTCAGCCGAGTTGCCGCCTCCCATGCAGGAGGTGAACGTTTCCCAGAAACGCTCAGAGTTCAGGCCGCCCTGTTTCGTGAGCATGCTTTTCACGCCAGAGCTCAAGGCATCAATAAAACGTTTCGGGTCATGGCCGCAAGACTGCACGAAAGCGGCGATATCATTGAAATAATTATTCAGGAATGCATCCATGTCGATAGGCAGGAGCGTGCCGTCGAGATCGAAGAACACGGCTTTATAGCTGCGTTTGGGCATTATGGGCAATCCTTTCTCAAAGGTGCTCGAAAGTAATCAGGTGCTAGTATAGGGGACGCTGGAAGGAGCGTACGACGAACCTATGAAATTACTACTTCACGCCTGCTGCGGGCCCTGCTCTTTGGAACCGGTTCGGATACTGGCTGAAGCGGGCCATGACATAACCATCGCCTACCTCAATTCCAATATTGCGCCTGCATCCGAATACGAGCACCGCCTTGAAACGCTGCTGGAATGGGCGAAGAGCCAGAATATCCCCGTGATAGAAGGGCCCTATGAACCCGCCAACTGGCAAAACGCCATCAAGCAAAGTTGGAACGGTACGCAAGAGAATCGAGCGGACCGCTGCCGTGCCTGCTACCGCATTCGCTTAGAAGAGCTTGCTCGTTACGCATACAAGCATGGATTCGAGGGCATTGGAACCACCCTCACCGTAAGCCCTTACCAATATATAGGCATCATCAACGAAGAGCTTGAACGCGCGGCAGCACCTTACGAGGGATTGTCGGCAGTATTCCAAGACTTCCGCGAATTCTACCCACAAGCAACCATACGTAGCCGCGAACTGGGCATGTACCGCCAAAACTATTGCGGTTGCGCTTATTCCGATGCCGAAGCGGCAGCCGAACGCGCCGAGCGAAAAGCTGCACGAAAAGCCGCCAAGGCAAAAGAGAAACGAGAGAAATTAATGAACATGCGTACCGACGATTTCGATTACGACCTGCCCGAAGAGCTTATCGCCCAGGAGCCTGCTGCCGAGCGCGACGGCTGCCGCATGCTCGTCATGAAACGCCAAAACGGCGCTCTTCATGATGAGATTTTTCGCGACATCATCAATCATTTGAAGCCAGGCGACCTGATCGTGGCAAACGAAACCCGCGTTATGCCTGCTCGCCTTCTGGGAACAAAGCGCAACACCGGTGGCCAGGCAGAGGTATTCCTGCTTCGCGAGCGCTTCGACGTAGAGCCCAAACACGATTCCTCCGCCATTTGGGAAGTGTTGGTGCGCCCAGGCAAGCGCTTGAAGCCCGGTACGGGCGCCATGGTTGATTTCTCCGACAAGGAAGGCACAGTGGTGCTCTCCGCCGAGATTATCGACTGGGTTGAAAACGCCGAAAAGGGCGAACGTTTGGCGCGCCTTACCACCACCCTACCCTCGCTTGACGAGGCGCTGCACCGTGCCGGCCACACGCCGTTGCCGCCCTACATCAAAAACTATGCGGGCGACGAAGAGCTGTACCAGACGGTATTTTCGCGTGAAGAGCGCAGCGCCGCCGCACCCACCGCAGGCCTCCACTTCACGCCCGAGCTCATTGAGCGCATCAAGGAGAAAGGTGTCGATTGGGAAACCGTGCACCTGGAGGTTGGCTTGGACACCTTCCGCATCGTTGACGAGGAATTCCCGAAAGACCACCAGATCCATACCGAACGCTACACTGTCCCCGAAAAAACCGTTGAAGCCATCAAGCGCACCAAAGCCAATGGAGGTCGCGTAATTGCCATCGGCACCACGAGCGTTCGCAGCTTGGAATCGGCATGGGACGCCGAAGCAGGCGAAGTCTTGCCACGCAACAGGGAAGCAACCAGCCTGTTCATCCTTCCCGGCTACGAGTTCCATGTGGTCGACGCGATGGTAACCAACTTCCATGTTCCCCGTTCGACTCTGATGATGCTTGTAAGCGCATTCTCAAGCCGAGACAACATCATGAAAGCATACCGCCACGCCATTAAGCACAAGTACCGCATGCTTTCCTTCGGCGACGCGATGTTCATCGAATAGCATCAAGGCCCCATCGCTTCTCTAAGCGATGGGGCCTATCAGTAAAACCGCATTGAGCATGATCCGCTTTGCGCCAAACGCCAACATGCCCTATGCCCCATCCTCAACCAGTACCTTGCCGCCACGCCAAAAGCTCTTGCAAGGCGCACATACCCACTGCGAAAGGAGGCCGTTCGCAGAACGGACCCAAACAATGGAAGATATGAAAATCGCCGTTCTCATCGACGCCGAGAACATTTCAAGCAAATATGCAAGCATCATCCTTCAGGAAGCTTCCAGTATGGGCAACCTGATATACAAGCGCATTTACGGCAATTGGACCACCTCTACGCTCAACTCGTGGAAAAAGGAATTGCTCGACAACGCCATCCAGCCGATTCAGCAGTACAGCAACACCGTGGGCAAGAACTCATCGGATTCCGCCCTCATCATCGATGCGATGGATCTCCTGTATCAAAAACGCCTCGACGCCTTCTGCATCGTTTCATCCGACAGCGATTTCACGCGCTTGGCATCGCGCCTGCGTGAATCAGAGATGTTCGTATTGGGCATGGGAGAGCAGAAAACACCGCGTGCTTTCATCAGTGCGTGCAACAAATTCGTCTACCTTGATCTTCTGCACAAAGCAAACACCGATGCCGCAAAAGGCAAGAAAGCAAAATGCAGCAGGAAAAAACAAGGCGACCAGGCTTCCGCAAGATCCGCGAAAAACGCAACGGGGGCAGTTTCCCCCAAAACCGAAGATTCTGCCAAGGCCCGAAACCACAGTTACGAGGAAAAGCCCTCGCAGCACCAACCTCAAATCGAGCAAAAGACCACGGTTAAGCAGGAGCGCGATACCCACACCGAGTACGAACCCGCTGACGAGGACTTCAACGGCCTCGACATCATCACCGTGGAAACCGTCCTGCGCGAAATCGCCGAAGAATTCAGCGGCGATGACGGCTGGATCCTTTCTTCGAGTTTGGGGGCACGCCTGGCCAGACGCTTGCCAGACTTTGACACGCGCAACTTCGGCTTCAAGAAGTTCGTGCCTTTCATCGAGTCGCTCAGCTTCTTCGAAAGCAAAAGCGTAAGGGAATCGGAGAACTCAGGCGTGAAAACCGTCTATTTCCGCCTGATCGAGGAATAGGGTTAGCGCGCCGCCTCATCCGCAACGCGAACCGCATGCTCCAAAGCAGCTATCGCTGGTTCCACCGAATCCAATTCAATACCACCGTAACTCACCAAAAAACGTCGCACGGGGCCACGCTCCGCTGCGGCGCTTTTGCTATAGAACAGGGACAGCGGCACGATGCGCACCCCCTTGGCTCGTGCGGCATCGACAAATTCTCGCTCCCAACGGCTGCCTGCAGCAAGACCGGAAGCCCGATGCTGGTCATCTGCATTTTCGGCGGCCACATCGTCGAACCTATAGCGCATCGCATGTCCCTGCGAGACCGAATTGCGTACCTCTAGCGTTTTGATATCGGTGGATACGCCCATGATGAAATGGATGCCGGCATCCTGCTCTTCAATGCTGACCCTTCCAGAAAAGGAGCTTCGCTGAAAGGCAGAAACCAAGGCATCGCGCACCGAACGGTAATAGGTTCGCAACCTGTTTACATGGCGTTCGTAGTCGCCGCTTTCAATAAAGCGCGCCAAGGCCAGCTGATCGATGGCGCTGACGGTGCAGGAGTAGAACCCCAGTTCGCGCCTAAAGCGATCTGCCAATGCGGGCGGCAAAACCAGATACCCGACACGAAACGCTGGCCCAAGGCTTTTCGAGAAGGTATTGGCATAAATCACCTTCCCCGTTGCATCGATACTTTGAAGTGAGGGGATAGGCCGTCCCGTAAGGCGGAATTCGCAATCGTAGTCGTCTTCAACAAGATACCGATTGTCCTTCGCGGAAGCCCAACCTAAAAGCTCGTAACGTCGCCCAATCGAAGTCACAATGCCCGTAGGAAACTGATGGGATGGCATCAGATGCAGGACATCTGCCCCCGAATCGACAACGGATGCCATATCGATTCCGTTTTCATCCAAGGGTATATGAGAGAGCGAAACGTCATTCGCCTCATAGATTCGAGAGAGGCGCAAATACCCTGGGTCCTCAACGCCATAACGGAGATTGCGCCCCAGCAACTGCACGAGCCAGTTGTAAAGCACCTGGGAACCAGCCCCCACAACAATACATTCGGGATCAACTTCCATACCACGAAACCCGCGAAGATGGTCGGCGATAGCTTTGCGCAAGCGGAGTGCACCAGCAAACCCCGTTTCACCCACCAGCATACGTTCCGATTCACGGGTTAGGGCATCCCTCACCGATTTCGCCCATGCCGCATAGGGGAACATGCCCAAAGGCACCGATGAACCCGTAAAATCAGCAAAGGCCGCTTTGCTGTTGGTGCCACTTTCATCAGAAATACCCACCGGCGGCACCGCGGACTGCCCGCCTGCTTCCAGCCCGCTCTCGGAACGCTGCCCCACAGCCGCCAACGAAGCATAAGCCTGCGCCAAACCCTCTTCGGGAAGCAGGCTGCCATCAGTCGAACACACCGCTCCCACCGAAGATCGGCCGGCACCGGAAAATGACGGCTTGCAACCGGGAACAACACCAGAACAGCTTAGATCGCATGCGAAATAGCCCCGTCGCGGTTCCGCCCTCAAATACCCTTCCGCAATAAGCTGCGAATACGCACCCTCTACCGTAATCAAACTCACGCCCAAATGACGCGCAAAGCTGCGCTTAGAGGGGAGCTTTTCCCCTGACGCAATGGCGCCCGTCTCAATATCGGCGCGAATGCAGCGATACAGATACTCGTACAGGCTCAATTCGCCCTTGTTTGAAAACGAATAGGTAAGCATCCGAAGCTCTTTTCCGTTCTAACGGCAATGCTGATCTTATTTCATCTGGTTATATTCTGGTCATATCATTATTACCAGTATTGGGTATACCTGCAATACCACAACACTTCTACCCTTTCATTCGTTATCAAAAGCGACTCAAACGCGTCGACAAAGCGCGTCCGCATCAAACGATTCAAGGAGAACGAACATGGCAGAAGCAAACACCCCCGAAGAGCAGGTTAAACTGAACCGCCAGCTGGCACAGATGCTCAAAGGCGGCGTAATCATGGACGTAACCACGCCGGAGCAGGCACGCATCGCCGAAGAGGCAGGCGCCTGCGCGGTTATGGCGCTTGAGCGCATCCCTGCCGACATCCGCGCAGCTGGTGGCGTCTCCCGCATGAGCGATCCCAAAATGATCAAGGGCATCCAGGAAACCGTTTCCATCCCCGTTATGGCAAAATGCCGCATCGGGCATTTCGTCGAGGCTCAGCTGCTTGAGGCTATCGAGATTGACTACATCGATGAATCCGAAGTGCTCTCGCCTGCCGACGACACCTACCATATCGACAAGACCAAGTTCTCTGTTCCCTTCGTTTGCGGCGCACGCGACTTGGGTGAGGCCCTTCGCCGTATCGCCGAAGGCGCAACCATGATCCGCACCAAGGGCGAACCTGGCACAGGCGATGTTATCCAGGCGGTTCGCCATATGCGCAAGATGAACCAGCAGATTCGTCACGTTGTCTCGCTTCGCGAAGACGAGCTCTTCGAAGAGGCGAAGCAGTTTGCCGTCCCTGTAGAGCTGATTAAGTACGTGCACGAAAACGGCAAGCTGCCCGTTGTTAACTTTGCCGCCGGCGGCGTAGCAACACCTGCCGATGCCGCCCTTATGATGCAGCTGGGCGCCGAAGGCGTGTTCGTTGGTTCCGGCATCTTCAAGTCGGGCAACCCCGCAAAGCGCGCACAGGCTATCGTTAAAGCGGTTACCAATTACACCGACGCAAAGCTCATCGCCGAGCTTTCCGAGGATCTCGGTGAGGCTATGGTGGGCATCAACGCCGACGAGATCGAACTCATCATGGAAGAGCGCGGTCGCTAATGACTGTCGCTATCCTGGCTCTTCAAGGGGCCTTCATCGAGCACAAGAAAAAGCTTGAGGCGCTTGGGGCAGAATGCTTCGAAATACGTCAGGCATCCGATTTGGAGCGCCCCTTCGACCGTTTGGTACTTCCTGGTGGTGAAAGCACGACTCAGGCCAAGCTCCTGCATGAACTTGGCCTGATGGACCCCCTGCGCAAACGCATCGAAGAAGGCATGCCGGTGCTTGCCACCTGTGCTGGACTTATCCTTTTAGCTGAAACAGTAGACGGGACGGGCGATTTGGATAATTTGAATCCCTTCGCCGCCAAAAACCGCCTGCAGGTTAAGGGGTTTGGCACCATGCCCATTACCGTGCGCCGCAATGCCTACGGCCGTCAACTGGGTAGCTTTCATGCTTGTGGATCATTTGGCGAAATGGATAACGTTCCTATGACGTTCATCCGCGCTCCATTCATCACGGAAGTCCGCAAAGACTGCAATGTTCTAGCTGCATGCGAAGGCAACATCGTAGCCGTGCAGTATGGCAAGCAGCTGGGCATGGCATTCCATCCTGAGCTTGATGATGACAACCGCATCCACGAACTGTTCCTCTCTTTGTAGCTCCCAAGCCTAAGCGCAGTTCCGCCAATACCTAAAAGCCCCCTGTTCCGAGAGTCAAAACTCGAAACAGGGGGCTTTGTTTTCGGTCCGATAACCGGGGATCAGTTAGGCTTGCGCTCTTCAGCTTCGCGCATCGCCCTGTCGATATCCTTTACCATATCTTCAGCACAAGGGCATCGGTCAGGGTTATGGGCACTGCACCCGCCGCACTCGTCGCATGCAATATGCCTACCTTGCTTATGGGCGCGAACCCAGCTGGCGATAATCGCACCAACGATAGCAATCAGAACAACAAGCACTACGAATGTTCCAAGGTTCATACCTTACGCTCCTTCCAGGGTCGCATCGCCAAACCAATCAACACAACTAGGAAGCCGCGGATCTGCTCAGATGCGCAGATCCGCGGCGGTTCAATTACCTTCGATTACGGTCTATGCTTCGTCAACCGCACGGACAGCAGCCTTGCCCTGCCACTTGTTCGGACGGAACAGCAGCCACAAGAAGGCGATAAATGTTGCAATCGCAAGAACGGTGAACACGTTGAAGGAAACTTCACCGACAACCATGCCAGCAAACTGGTAAATCCAGAGAGATACGACCCATGCGATTCCGCACTGATAGCCAATTGCTGCGAAGAACCACTTGGTGTTGTTCATCTCGCGCTTGATGGCACCCATAGCCGCAAAGCACGGAGCGCACAGCAAGTTGAACGCCAAGAAGGCATAGCCAGATGCATAAGTGAAGGCAGCCTGAACATTTGCATACCAACCAGCATCGCCATCGTACAGAATGCCGAAGGTGGATACAACGTTCTCCTTCGCGATAAGACCCGTGATGGTAGCGGATGCCGCCTGCCAATCGCCGAAGCCCTGAGGTGCGAAGATCCAGCAGATTGCACCACCGATGATAGCCAGGATCGAATCGTTCTGATCCTCAACCGCCTGGAACACGCCATCTACGAAGCCATAGGAAGAAATGAACCAGATCAGGATACATGCAACCAAGATGATGGTGCCGGCCTTCTTGATGAACGACCATGCACGCTCCCACATGCTACGCAACACCGCGCCAATGGTTGGCAGATGGTATGCAGGAAGCTCCATAACGAATGGGGCGGGATCGCCTGCGAAGAAGCGAGTCTTCTTCAGGATGACGCCAGAGCAGAGAATGGCGATTATGCCCAAGAAGTACGCGCTGGGAGCAACCCACCACTCGCCACCGAACACAGCACCCGCAAACAAAGCGATGATCGGAAGCTTCGCACCGCAGGGAATAAACGTCGTGGTCATAACGGTCATGCGGCGGTCGTTCTGGTTTTCGATGGTTCGGGAAGACATGATGCCAGGAACGCCACAGCCAGTACCAATAAGGATCGGCACAAACGACTTGCCGGAAAGGCCGAAGCGACGGAACACGCGGTCGAGGATGAACGCAATACGAGCCATGTAGCCGCAAGACTCCAGGAAAGCGAGCAGCAAGAACAGTACCAGCATCTGGGGAACGAAGCCGAGTACCGCACCAACACCGGCAATAATGCCATCGAGGATCAGGGCCTTCAGCCAATCAGCGCACCCGATAGAATCCAGACCCTGCTCAGCAAGGACGGGGATACCGGGAACCCACATGCCGTATTCCGTAGGATCAGGCTCAGAGCCCTCAACCTCTTCTGCGTACGTGTCGGCGTCTACTTCCTGGGTTTCGCCATCTTCGTCGACATAAGTTGCCATAATACCTGCGTCGGCAGCTTCATCGACGAAGTCTTCGGATTCAGGATCAAGGCCTTCCTCGATCGCTGCTGCCTCGAATGCGGCAATGGCATTCTGGTCGCCCTGGTAGGGAGCCAGAACATCAAGGGCCTCCTGGTAAGCATCGGAATCTACCTCGACCGTTTCGTTTTCGCCCGATTCGTCGTCATACGACTCGTAGGTTGCGGTCAGGCCAGCGGCTTCAGCATCTTCGACAAACGCCTCGGAAGCAGGATCAAGACCCTCTTCTTCGGCTGCGGCTTCGAAGGCATCAACGCTTTCCTGGGCAGCCTCGAACTCCTCAGACACCTCGTCGAATTGCTCTTGGCCAGTGCCGAGATACCAGCCATCGCCGAACACACCGTCGTTCGCCCAGTCGGTGGCAACAGTACCAACAGTTGAAACGGAGATGTAGTACACGAGGAACATAACCACAACGAAGATCGGCAAAGCCAGAATGCGGTTGGTTACCACGCGGTCGATCTTGTCGGAGGTAGTCAGTTGACTTGCCATATTCTTGCTACGGCAATGATCGATAATGGTGGAGATGTAAGAATAGCGATCGTTGATGATGACGCTTTCAGTATCGTCGTCGCTTTCTTTTTCCACCTTAGCAACAACGTCGCTCACATCGGGAGCTCCCTTGAGGGCGGAGGCGATCTTGCTGTCTTTCTCGAGAAGCTTGATTGCGTAGAAGCGCTTGAGATTAGCGGGAACGCTGGAGGGAAGGCGACCCTCGATGGTCGAGATAGCTTCTTCCGCTACAGCGGAGAACGTAATTGGGGTAGGCGCTGATGCAGAGCCAATGGTCTTAAGGCAGTTCACCACCTCATCGATGCCCTCGTTCTTCAATGCGGAGATCTCAACAACATTACAGCCGAGCTCTTTGGCAAGCTGTTCTGCATGGATTTCGTCGCCGCGCTTGCGAACAACGTCCATCATGTTTACGGCAACGACAACCGGTACACCCATTTCAAGGAGCTGAGTGGTGAGGTACAGATTGCGCTCAAGGTTGCTGCCGTCAACGATATTCAAAATGGCGTCGGGCTTTTCCTGGATAAGGAAATTTCGCGCTACAACTTCTTCCAGGGTATAAGGGGACAAGGAGTAAATACCTGGAAGGTCGGTAATCTCAATGGACTTGTCAGCCTTGAGCTTACCTCCCTTTTTCTCTACGGTAACGCCTGGCCAGTTGCCAACATACTGGTTGGAGCCGGTCAGCGCGTTGAACAGGGTAGTTTTACCACTGTTCGGGTTGCCTGCTAGTGCAACTCTCATTCATTCCTCCATTCGGTGTTAGATTAGGCTAACTACAGGATCAAAAAAAGATCGCTATGCGATCATGCGAGCGCACTATGCCTATCAGAGGATGCTCATGCTTAACCCTTTGATGGGCATATAATGCGCCTATTCGACTTCGACCATCTGTGCGTCTTCTTTTCTCACAGAAAGCTCGTAGCCACGAACGGTAACTTCAACCGGATCGCCCAAAGGCGCAACCTTGCGAATATATACCGAACAACCTTTCGTGATGCCCATGTCCATGATGCGACGCTTTACCGCACCCTCACCATTCAGCTTCACAACGGTCACCGTTTCACCGCTCTTAACTTCTCGAAGAGTTTTCACTATGCCTCCCCTCTTCATCTTTTCGCTTAGCTGGAAATGACATGCCGCTACACCGTGATGTGCTTTGCAAGCTCAGAAGAAAGTGCAACACGAGAACCTTTCACATTCACGATGAGGTTGCCGCCGATACGCGATACAACAACAATCTGCTCGCCGGGAACAAAGCCCAGATTCTCGAGATGACGATGAATGTCACCCGCGCCATCGTGAAGTTGCCTTACGTGGTAAATGCCATTGTTTCTAACTTCAGACAAAACCATGATGCTTCCTTCCACATGCCCCACGGGGCGGCTTACGGCTCTAGTAAACCAGAGCTAACTAACAGATTGATGTTAACCCTGTCATACTCGAGCGTCAATGTTCACCACGGGTTATTTTTTTGAATGGATGTAGGGTTTCATAAACGACCTGGTAGAAAAGTCTGTTTGCCGAATTTATTTTTTGCAGTAGCAAAACGCAACCTGTATATAAATGCGCCTGATCTTTCCACATGGGATTTGCGGAAAGATCAGGCGCAAAGACGGCAAGGTATTTAGAACCCAGGAAAACACCATTCAAGTTGCCAACCAATCTCCAAACAGGCTATTGCGACATTGAGTCATCAAAGGCACGAGCGTCTAGGCCGCTCCGTTCGAACAGGGCATTGAGTTCTTGCTGGCTAACGCTATTATCATCAAGGCTAACACCAAACGCCTGAGCTACTGCATAAGCCTGCTCCCGACGCAAAGCCGAGGTTGACAAATCCCCCGCTTCGCCAAAATAGCGAGACGAAAGCAGCAATGAGCGCAAAACGTACTCCATGAGCTGGGGGTCAGGCTGCGAGAGCTGCAGCATTGCCGCCATAGATTCAGGCGCCATGCACAAAAGAAGACCACCATCCATCTCCGTAGCATCAGAAATTGCGGCATCGAGCATGTCGGCTGCCGCACGGGGATCGTTTTCGCCTCGCGCACGAAGCATGCTTTCCTTCATGGCAGCAGCAAGCTGCATGAACATACGCATCAGATAATCTTGAGTAAGCACGTTATCCCCTCTCTGGGTACCGTATCCCCAAATGCTCGTAAGCACGCTCTGTTGCCTGACGGCCTTTCGGCGTACGAATAAGCAAACCCTGCTGGAGCAAATACGGCTCATACACATCTTCAAGCGTATCGGGCTCTTCCGAAAGCGCCGAAGCTAGAGTCGAAAGACCCACGGGTCTACCCGAAAACTGAACGCACAGAAGTTCAAGAATCCTGTTGTCCACCGGATCGAGGCCCAAAGAATCCACCTCAAAAAATGCCAGGGCCTGAGCCGCGCAGTCTTCGTCGATCGGCGAAACACCCTTCACCTGAGCCCAATCGCGCACACGTTTAAGGAGTCGATTGGCCAAACGAGGGGTTCCGCGACTACGGCGGGCAATCTCTAAAGCACCTTCCTCAAGAATATCCACGCCCAAAATAAGCGCCGAGCGTCGAACAATAAGCGCCAACTCTTCTGACGCATAGTAGTTAAGGCGGAACGCTATCCCGAAGCGATCGCGCAGGGGGCCCGTTAGCAAACCAGTTCGCGTAGTAGCTCCAATAAGGGTGAACTTCGGCAAATCGAGCCTGATAGATCGTGCGGCGGGGCCTTTGCCCACGACGATATCAAGCGCAAAATCTTCCAATGCTGGATACAGCACTTCCTCAACCATGCGATTCAAACGGTGGATCTCGTCAATAAAAAGGACATCGCCCTCTTCGAGATTGGTAAGGATAGCGGCCAAATCCCCCGTACGCTCAATTGCGGGACCGCTTGTTGTTTTAATATGCACGCCAAGCTCATTGGCCACAACGGTAGCCAATGTGGTTTTTCCCAAGCCCGGAGGACCCGAGAACAAAATATGGTCAACCACGTCTTTGCGAGCCCGTGCCGCCTCAATGAGGATAGAAAGGCTATCCTTCACTTTCTTTTGCCCCAAATACTCGTCAAGACACGTTGGCCTCAAGCTACGATCAAGGGCGAGGTCGTCTTCGATAAGGGAGACCGAGCAAGCGCGTGAGGCCGCATCGCCATCGCGAGATGAATCGGTATCCTTCAAGGCCTCCAAAGGCGCTTCGAACAGCGCGCTTTCTATTTCGAAATCGTCATGCAAAGATGAGTCCACCTTTTTATCGATTATTTCCCTAAACGCTTTAAGGCGTATTGCAATAGTATCGTTTCGCTTGCTTCCTCGGGAGCCCCCTTAAGCGCAAGATCGGTTTCTTCCGAAGTGAAGCCCATAGAGAGAAGTGCTTCCACCGTACCTTTGCGTGCATTTGCCGCTTGCGCCGAAATGCCGGGCAGGGCAATCTGGGTATCGGAACCAAACGATTCTTTCAATTCGAGCGCGATGCGCGATGCCATTTTCTTTCCCACGCCAGGAATTTGCTGAATGGCTCCTACATCCTGCGACACGATAGCAGACACCAGCGCCTCTGGCTCGTACGTAGAAAGAGCGGAAAGCGCAACCTTCGGCCCAACACTTGAAACTGAAGTGAGCTTCGCAAACAACCGTTCTTCATCGTGATTCAAAAAGCCATACAGCACCAACGCATCATCGCGAACCTGCAAACGCGTTAGAACCTTAGCCTCTTCGCCAACATGGCCCAATCGGGAAAGGCTCTTCCCTGACATGGAAACGCGATACCCGATACCGCCAACTTCTATCACAACAGAATCAACGAACAGCGCCGCAATCGTTCCCCGCAAAAACGAAATCACCGCACAGCCCCCCTTTCCCAAGAAACCGAATGAGTGGTGTAGCAGATAGCAGCCGCCAGAGCATCGGCGGCATGGTCGGGCGAGGGAGCTTTCTCCAGACCCAGCAACTGTTGAACCATATATTGAACTTGACCCTTATCGGCTGACCCTGCCCCCACAACAGCCAGCTTGATTTGGCTGGGAGAATACTCGGCAAGCGCCATTGGTGCTTGACCGCAAGCAGTTAAAGCAGCGCCGCGAGCCTGCCCCGTGGCAAAAGCGCTTTGGGTATTCGAGCCGAACCACACCGTTTCAACGGCAACGCATTCTGGCTTATAGCGCAAAACCACAGCGGATATCTGTGTATAGATTTTTGCCAAACGCTGATGCAAGGGCATCGTGGGTTGGGTTGCCACGCAGCCGTACGCCACGCAAGAAAGCGATATGCCCTTTTGCTGAACAACTCCCCAGCCCGTATGAGCCAAACCCGGATCGATTCCCATTATTATGCGAGCTGCCGCCATGCCATCCTCTCAAACAAACATTTGTTCGTATAATAACATAAAAGAAACGGGGGTGCGCAGCCCCCGTTCCATTCAGTTGCTTATTTAAAGCCGCTACAGTCCTATGGCCTTGAAATACTCCAGCCACTTGCCAAAAGACTCATCGCTGATGGCATGCTCCATCTGACATGCTTCTTCCTCGGCAACTTCAAGGCTAAGGCCAACTTTTTCATGCAGGAAGCGAGTGAGCTTCTCATGGCGCTCCAGCACCGATTTACCGTAGTTGTACCCGTCTGAAGTGAGGGTAATGTCACCGTAATAAGGCTGATCAAGCATGCCAGAGGCCTTCAGGCTGGCAACAGCCTTCGAAACCGACGCCTTCGATACGCCAAGCTTCGTGGCAATGTCCACCGAACGCACAGACTGCGTATCGGAACCGCCCAGCATAACGATAGCCTCAAGATAATCTTCGTGAGACATGGAGACTTTTTCCATACTATCCCTCCCCCAACGAAAGCTGACGTCGATGGTGAATGAAATGAATCGATCCCTTTTGAACGGAACGATCCCGCAGTCCGCTTAAGGGAGCCACGCGTCTTTCGATGAAAAGCGCGTTTCAAATACAGCACGTACTAGTAGCTACATAGTATACTGATCACACCAATAATACCCCACACGAAAGATGGATTCATGGCTACCAATCGCTATATCGACACGCGCGGACGGTGTGCGGCTCCGGTCACTTTTACCGAAGCCGTGGTTAAGGGACTTGCCGAAGGCGGCGGGCTTTTCGTTCCCGAAACGCTCCCCAAGCTTAGTCTGGAAAGCATCCTTTCATTGGCGGAAATCCCCTATGCCAAGCGCGCAGCCTTCATCTATCGCTCGTTTGGCATCGATCTGCCTGACGCTAAGATCGACGAGCTCATGGACGCGACCTACGGCGACCGTTTCGACAATGAAGCGATATGCCCCATTACATCGCTCGATGAAAACACCCATGTTCTTGAACTGTGGCATGGTCCCACCAGCGCTTTTAAGGATATGGCGCTGCAATGCCTACCCCATTTCTTTAGCGCAAGCGCGTCTCAGTTGCGCGAACAGGGAAAGCTGGAAAACACCTTCCTTATCCTGGTTGCCACCTCGGGCGACACCGGCAAGGCTGCTCTCGAAGGATTCCGCGACAAAGATGGCGTCCAGATTGCGGTAATGTACCCCGACGGCGGTGTTAGCGACATCCAATACAAACAAATGGCAACCCAAGCAGGTTCCAATGTCATGGTCTGGGCAGTAAAAGGCAATTTCGATGATTGCCAAACGGGTGCCAAGAACATTTTCGGCGACGAAGCATTTGCCGAAAAGCTGATGGGCTCCAGCCAGGTTGCCCTCTCTAGCGCCAACTCCATTAACTGGGGCCGCCTTCTCCCTCAAGTGGTTTACTACGTTTCCAGCTACGCCGAATTGGTTGCCCAAGGCAAGCTTGAAGCTGGCAAACCGCTTGATGTCTGCGTTCCTACCGGTAATTTCGGCAACATCCTTGCCGCATGGTACGCAAAGCAGATCGGCACTCCTTTGGGCACCTTGTTCTGCGCAAGCAACGAAAACCGCGTGCTTACCGATTTCATCAATACCGGCAGCTACGACATTTCCAACCGCGAATTCGTCCTGACCCCGTCCCCCTCGATGGATATCTTGGTTTCCTCAAACGTTGAGCGTCAGCTCTTCGAGCTCACAGGGCGTAACGCCGACGCCATCGCAGCATGGATGGAAGAGCTCAAGGCAAACAAATCCTTTACGGTCGATACCGAAACCCTCTCCAAACTTCAGGCAGATTTCAAATCAGATTCCGTCGATAGCGAAACATGCCTCAGCACCATCAAAGAAGTGCTCGATAAGCACAATTACCTTATCGACCCCCACACTGCCGTTGCCTACAAGGTCGCAGAACGACTGCACGGTGAAAACCCTGTGCTTATCGCCTCAACCGCGCATTGGGCAAAATTCGGCGAAAATGTATACCGCGCACTGCACGGCATAGCACCTGGTGAGCCTCTTCCCGAGTCCGTGGCAGAGCTTAGCGGATGCGCCCTAAACGACCTCATTGCCAACGAGGCCAACAGTCACAACATTCCCAAGGGTCTCGCAGAGCTCGATTCGTTGCCCATCCGATTCGAAGATGTTATTGAAGGAAACACCGCCGCAATCGAAGAAGCCGTGCTCGATTTCTTGAAATAGGCGAAATATATCAATCAACACGAAAGCCCCGCTTCACCGTGTTGATCTGCTCCCCGAACTCGGATTGGCAAATGAAAATCCGAGTTCGAAGGGCGCAGATCAACGGAAGAAGCAGGGGCTTTTTCTATCTTGTTTCTATCATTACGGTTGGGACCGTCTCATCATTCTTGGAACAAGGGCTTTTCGCAAAGGAGATATTCACTATTATTTCCACTCCTTTACCAAGACTCACGAGGGATGTCTTCGCATTGTCGGCGGAATCCTCGCATTCGGCGATCCTAGCCCCAGCTGTTTCATCCATCAACGACTTAGACCCGTTTCCGCTGCTTTGCAAATTGCATACACCTTCCTCACCGCCCGAAGATTCAGAATCTAGCGCAGGATTGCAGTCCGCATCATAGACCGCAGTCTCAAACCGCCCATTTTGGTTTCGAGAAGCTTCCTTTGTTTCCGCCTTGTCATGCGCAAAAGAGTGGAGGCAGTTGTAGCAAATATCCATATCGGAAAAGCAACGAGCACCGCAAACGGGACAGGTTTTCACCTCAAACCGTTGGGATAGCCGAATTCCCTCGGGGTCAACTCCTGGCTCGTTGTCGCATGCATTCTCGTTTCCCAACGGAATCCGCAAGGACTCTCCTTCGCTTAAGTACCCCTTCTCCTGAGGCAGCTCACCAAAACTCATTTTGTGACGCATAATTCAATCTCATCTCCTTTTTTGAACCAACCAACAACCCGATCCTCCCCTGAGGACCCGCTCGAATCTTCCCCTGATGCCCTTCGCTCTAAAACTGCATAAGCGCCAGGACATTTCCTCAATTGCCAGGGCGGAACATTCTCGTACGACTCCATGACCCTTCCTTCTCTTCCGACAAATGCGATATCAATTGCATATCCCATGCCAAACGTATGAACGGAATGACAAGGAGCAATCAGAAGAACCTCGTTGCTCAATCGACGAGAGAACAAACCCGTCATTCTGTCCCAAAAGGTCGCCGCAAGGCACAGTCGCCGCCCTATTCCGTCATCAACCATTCCCTCTCCTTGCATTCACGACCACAGAAGTGCCTGCTCCTACCGATTGGCAGTTAAGCATCAACCAGCGGAACTCCCCTTCTTCTTTAATGAAAGTCAGTACGGCTTCCTGTCCGCTCGGAACAGTTCGCCATCCCCGCTCCTCAAGCAAGGACCTTATTTCGCCAATCGCGGAAATCCTGTCACACGGAAGCACGCAACCCGCGATCACCCCATCATCCGAAAGGGAATGCCAATCGCCCCATCCATCAAGAACCTCAGCATTAAAGGAATTTGGCGCATCCTGGTCGAACCTTGCCAGCACCTTATCGGGATCAAGGCGCAAAATGCCCTTATCGGAATCGACTGCATCCTCAATAACAACAGCCGAACTAGCAGAGCTCGCAATCGAAGCGTCATTTAAACCGGCACCCAGCCATGCAAACAGCCAACCGCTTAGTACGACGGCAAAAACGCCCAAGGCAACCAAAGCAAAGGCACGACAAGCACGCGGATAAAGCACTTTTCGCATAAGATGGCGGGGGTTCATCACCATGTCAAAACACCAACCTGGGCTTATAGGCAGAAACCGATATTCGCTCTTCGTGGCTTAAGGGAGGAAAGCTGACCCCAAAAGCCCCCGAAAGCTGCCCTTTCCCAAAAAGAGTAGGCTCAAAACGCATCTGGGCAGAGAAGGTAACCATGCCCCCTTCAACGCCAGACGACGAAACTTGAAACTGCAAATTATCGCGAGAAAGCGACTCTTCCAGCTGGCTTTGGATTAGTCCGCAACTCTCACTTGTTCCCTGTTCATAGGCAGGAGAAACAGCATAAGTGCACACCGCATTTCTAAATACACGGTCGAAAGAAGCGCAATCGGAAAAAAAGAGAACGGCATTAATCGCGACAAAAGCAACAGCGAGCATTGCCGGAAAGGCAACAACAAACTCAATCGTCATCTGCCCTGAGGTCTTATTTGACATTACTCCCACTGTCTCACCCCCGTCACGCTCGAAGCAATTCCCCTCAACGAATCGATGCCGTGTTGCACAGCTTGAGCCAAGCCCCCAGTAATCGCCTGAGGCAAAGCCACAGTTACAGGAGCCTCAATCACTCCATCGAATAAAACGATAGTGGCAATGGTGAATTCGTCACCCAAGCCGGCAATCGCATCTACAGCAGCGGATTGAACGCAGGAAAGAGCGCCATCGATTCCACCATTTCCCTGCGACATCAACGCCATTTCCTTTGCAGACAACAACCTGGCAGAAAAAGCAGAGTCATCAGCCCTCAAAACATGCTGAGAATTAACCAGGACAGCTTTTCTTGCAGCAAGATCCACTGGGGCAAAACCGAAACCTTTAACGGCATCTTGCAGCGCACCCGAGGCCCAAGGCCCAAGGCCACTGGCTCCCATAAGAGGAATTCCGTTCAGAACCGATTCAACGGTCTCTAACAACGCATCATGTCCTTGCGTGTATACGCCAAGAAAGCCAGACCACATTCGAAGGGCAACCTTTGCAGCTCCAACCGCCGCCGAGTCCTCTCCCGATAGCCCATCGAGAAACGAGGTAACAACGTTCTTTCCCTCGTCGGACGATTCCCTTACTAACGTTGCTGAAGAGAGGGCGATGCGTGCGCCAAGGCCTCCAACGCCCTCGGAGGCAACAAGAGCAGAGGGAAAACGAGTCTGCGGTACCCCCGTATCGGAAACAAGCGATATCACACCATGATGACCAGGAGGCGTAATGTCGATTCGCTGATCGCAAGCCTCGGCAAAAGCCTTGCCCACCGAATCGAGCAAACCCCCCGCCATATCTTTCGCCTGCTGACTTAAAGGATCGAGTTCCTGCCTTGCCTTTTGGTATTCATCTGCCGCCTTAGCCACTTCGTTGTAATGGTATTCAAAGCCGTTTTGGATCGACGAAGATGCCGCAGCGACCTTTCCCATACTGCTTGGAACGAATTTGCAATGAGGGCAAGGCGTATAGGATCCCACGGTATCCATTTCCTGTATTGAGCCCATCCCGATCGAACCCTGGACAAGTCCTGGACACCCATTCCAGGCATGCAAAACCGTGAGCCCCTGCGCGTCAATGGTTTTGGGATACACCATCTCGGTGTACAAGGTCGTCGATCGCATTTCATCGGTGTTCTTGGGTAGCCGCGGGAAGAATGCGTCAAACGAAGACTCCGTCTCGTGAACATAACCCTGCCCAACTGCCTCTTGGGCATAAGCATAGAAGCGCTTCCTCAAAGCAGAGTTGGACAGCTCATCTACCGATTGCCCATTTGGGACTTCAGCCTGATAACGAAGCCGGTAATAGGTCTTTGCGCGCTCTAAGGAGGCGGCAAAACTCCAGGTATCAACCGAGGAAAAGAATGGATTATCAAATCCCGCCATTCCTGCAAGTTTCGCTGCTCGCTCGTACATACAGTAAGTATCCGGGCTGATAGAGTCATGCTCGTATCCATGCTGCTTCCACTCATTCGCCCGCCTCGCCGCCTCTTCAGCTTGGGCAGCGACATCTTCCAGGTTATCCCGCGATTCCTCCACTTCACTCAAAGCCTCATCCGAATCGCTGAAAGAGAGCGAATCCCCCTTTTCCACCTCCCACGGAGAAAGAACAACGAGTCCCTGATAATGAGCCCCATCGGATAGCGAGGAATTTGCAGAATACACCTCTTGCGCCTTCACTGCGGCGACGAAAGGCAAAGCCTGAGCCAATCTGTCAAGCGACTCGTTTGCCGATTCCGAAAAAGAGTCTCGAGCCTTCTTGGTTTTTTGGGCCATTTCCAAAAACGTTTTTGAAAAGCCCGAGGCAGGAGGAACACAAGCGCAAACAACGCTTAAGCCGAGACATCCCGCAGTAGTAAGAGATAGCGACAAGATCACGGCATCGCAAACACCAGCAACGAGATAAAACTCGCCAACGGTGTTTTCCGCAGCAAGAGCAGCAGCATCAGCAACTTCCTGAACTCTAGACGAACAGCTATTGATCTCATAAACACGCGCAGCAGTAAAAATAAGCGAAATCGAGATAAGGAGAGCAAGGACCATCCCTACCGTGGAAAATCCCTCTTCGGCCCAAAAAAGAGAAGACGAACGCATTCTCTTCATCGCGCATTCCTTTCCGCAGTTGATCCATTCTGAGAAACCCATACATCTGGATTCAATCCCTGTTCATTTCCAACCACCCAAGCGCTCTTGCTTCTCGTCGAAACCGACACCTCTTGGACGAAGTTTCCTTCCCCATTCACTAGCCCAAGGGAACGAGCCCCAAAATCGAAAAAAGGCAAAGGCTCCACCTGATTTTTGATCGTCACCGTAACGACGTCGCTTTCCTCGCCGCCATCAAAACGAACCTCCCATGTGCACATTCCTTCATGAACATGAAAATTCTTTTGCTGCGGAACCGATCCCAGCCTCCTGGTTACATACCCTTCGTAGGCATCAAGCGAATCACCTGACGATCGCGTGGAAATAAGACGACAACCTTCCGATGCGGCAGACTGCATAACCACACGGTTGTAAAGAAGAATACCCGGCTGGATCAAAAGCATCAGCAGCAGAAGAATAACTGGTATCAGGAAGGCACCTTCCACTGTCGACTGACCACGAAGGCAGCAATGAGCAGAGGGGGCTCTTCCTCTCAAAGCCCCAGAGCCGAACGTCGTCAAGCGCAACGCCAAACAGCGAAAGCGTAAAGCCGAAGAGGGGAAGATCTCCCATAGTCTGCCCATTTCGTCCTTCCTTAGTACAGAAAAATGTCTGCCCATGCCGCAGTCAAAACATTGTTCAAATGATGAGATGCCGACTGAAGCGCATGCTCAAGCACCAAACCAGATTCGAGCAAATTTGCCACAGCCCCCAAGCCGATAACCATGGCAAGAAACGCCGCAAACACAATGACGTACTCAACGCTCGATTGCCCTTCAAAATGCCCCATTTAACGCTCCTTGCACCTCGAGCAGGCAAGATTAGAGTCCGTTGATACCAGAAGAAATTGCATCCCATAGCTCTTGGATTTTGGGGCGAAACACCGTAATGGCAATAATCGCTATAACAACCAGAACGCCGACCAAAATCGCATATTCCGTTGTTCCCTGCCCAGAAAGAACCACACGACTCCGTCTCGTGTTCCAAAGAGCGCGCACCAACGAAACATATGAGACGGCTTCGCTTTTCATACGACCCAGCGCGTCTTCAACGTGCAACATCATCGACATGCGCTTATCCATCAATACTTCCCTGTTCATGTCTTCCTCCTAAAATCCTTCCATCAAATCAAGCATGATCGGGCCCATTACCAGCATGAGCATGGCAGGCAATATTAATGTCGCCACAGGGAGCATCATTTTCACCGGCGCCTTTGCCACCCTCTCCTCAAGTTTTGCCTTCCTGATCGCACGAGCCTCAACGGCAAGCAAGCTAAGGCTCTCTGCCATCGAAGTGCCGAATCGAACGGACCTGATAACGTTTTCAGCAAATCTGTCGAAGAGCAAAGAATCATACGATCGCGCAATCTGACGCAATCCCTCGCTTCGATCGATAAGACTATGAGCCCATTGCTTTTGCGCAGAACCCACCACCTCGCTCAGAGAACCCCCGAATGATTCGCAGTAAAGGAGCAATGCCTTATCGAACGACATACCGCTATTCAAACCAAGCACTATCACTTCGATCATTTGGGAAAACTGCTGCTCGGCAGAAAAGGCACGACAACGAACCTCTTCCCTTATCGCCGCCGGCAGCCTACCCCAACCCCATATCACTCCCGCAATTGCCCCAATAGTCGCAAGAAGAGGCGAAAAACAGGAGCCGATCAAACCACCCACAAATAAACCGACTATCGCGAAATAAACACGTGCGCAGGCATAGCCGTCCTCCGTTAACACCCTGTCAATCCCTGCTTTCTCGAGCAAACAGGCATTTTTTGAGAAACCATACGAACCAACCTTCAACAAAGGCGAAGGCAGATTGGGCTCATCAACCGAAAAAAGAATCGCCTTCTCTATCAGCCATGAACCAAGCCCTCCCAATTCAAGGGAGACCAGCGAAGCACGTAGTAAAGAACCATTCCCTAGGGCTTCTTTAGCTCGCTTTTTTCTCTGAGCCTCGCAATGCCTCTCGTAGCAAGCAAAGCCGAAAATCGTCCCGAAACAATAGCCAGCACCCATCGAAGCCGCAGACAACCAAGTCACCATCATGCAACCTCAACCCTTAATAGCCGTCGGACGATAGAAACCCCCAACACCTGCATTCCAATTGCGCTCATTAGCATGACAACACCAAGGGGACTTTCGAAAAAGGGATCGAGAAATCCCGGAGAAAGAAGGGAGAACACCCCCACCAAGGCAAAGGGCATCGCAGTGACGATTTGCGCAGACAACTTCGCTTGGGCAGTTTGCGTCCTTAGATTCCTTTTCAACTCCAGCTCATCGCAGACCGACTGACGAGCCGCCTCCAATATTCTTTGCATGCTGCCGCCAGTCTTATGCTGAATCTCCAATGACGTTGCAAGAAAAGCCAACTCAGGCTCAGAATGCTCGGCACGCATAACTGCCAGAGCCCGATGAACCCCACTGCCGGTTTCAAGGTTTCCCTCAACCTCCGAGAAAAGCTCGCTAAGCGGCCCCTTGGTGTGCTCTGCGACCTCGTGAACCGTTTGAGACAATGAGTAACCAGTCTGAAAGCAGGCTTTCATTGACTGCAGCGCTTCAGGAATCTCCTCCCGTACCTCTTCCTTTCGCTGCTCGCTCCTCTTATTGACCCAGGCATTGACCATAAGGAAAGCGCAGACAACAGATGCCAAGCCGCCTATGACGGAAAACGAAAAGGCGTAAGCAAGCGAAAACACAAGACCAGAAAATGCAAGAAGCACCGTCCCCATAGGGACAAGATCGGTGCGATAATCCAACCTGCGCACTTCCCTAACCACGCCCTCGACGAACAGGCCGAAGAAGGTGATGCGCAATACAGCCTTAGACAAACCCGCCAGAGGGGTAATCCCCTCTGCAAGAATCCGACCGATAAGACCTCTTCCTCCAGTTCTGTCAACCGCTCTCTGCGACCGCCACCGATCTAACCCCCTTTCAAAAAGCCAGGAAAGTCCTAATAGCCCAAACGCAATCGCAAAACAGGAAGCGAGCATTAATAGGACGCTTGACGTTTCCACTTCGCCACCTCTTCCCTCGTTGCTATGTTCAGGTAAGGAAGATCATCAAGCCACCTAGGATGCGCCAACCATTCCTTCGTCCCTGTTACCGCGTCTCGCCTGAAATAGGTCTCAACCCTACAGCTCGATGACCCCTTGTCCCAGGTATATCCCGCTAATTCGCATACGCCTCTATCGCCATTGGGATAACGTGCAATTTGAACCACCAAATCGATCGCGTTGGCTATCTGACTTTCAATTGCCTCGATGGGAAGCTCGGCGCCATAGCGAACCATCATCGTCAAACGCGAAACCGCCTCACTAGGAGAATTCGCATGTAAGGTAGTAAGAGAGCCATCGTGACCGGTGCTCATCGCTTGAAGCATATCCAGAGCCTCCGCACCCCGGCATTCGCCAACAACGATACGGTCGGGGCGCATGCGCAAAGAGTTAATGACCAGATCGCGAATCGACACTTCGCCGATCCCTTCAGCATTCTTTTGGCGGGCTTCCAGGCGCACTACATGAGGATGCTCATCGAACCTAAGCTCGGCTGAATCCTCAATGGTTATGATTCTCTCGTCTGAGGGGATAAGGGCAGAAAGCGCATTCAGCAAGGTAGTTTTCCCGCTACCCGTACCACCAGAAACGGCGATATTGCATCTTCTCCGCACCGCCCATCTCAATAACCGATCCACTTCATGGTCAAAAGAACCAAGGTTCCTCATCTCATCAAGGGAAAATGCATGTGCTCGAAATTTTCGGATCGTAACAACGGGGCCATCTAAAGCAAGGGGCGGAATTATCGCATTGACACGATGTCCCTGGGATAGCCTCGCATTAACCATGGGAGAGCTTTCATCCACACGACGCCCAAGAGGTCCGACAATTTTGTCTATCAGATTAAAAACTTGCGCATCGTCCTCATAGCAATCGCCCGATTGGTAAAGTCGACCATTCCTCTCGTAGTACAGCGACTTTGATCCATTGACCATGACCTCGGTAATGCTGTCATCGCTGAGCATCTCTTCAAGAGGGCCCAGCCCAAACACCTCATCGAGATATTTCCCAACCACCTCATCTGCCGAATAACGACCGGTAAGAAGCCAGGGCTCTTCAGCTATCACCCTTTCGCAAGCAAGACCTATTTCACTGCGGGCTTGACGTGGGTTGCTCACAATAAGGCGAGCCGCATCGGCGGGAGGAATAATTCGACCTACTTTCTCCCGCAAGCTGGTCAAAAGCGCATCTTCTGTCGAAAGGCCAGAGGAAGGCCTCGCCAATGCACGCTCCATCAGCGTCATGCCGTCCTCCTTTTACGTATTCCGGGGAAAAACGTTCTTTTTTCATCGGGAGTTTCTTGCAGCTCGAGAGACTTTAAACGTTCTGGAACCAGCTGGGGGACAATTTCTTTTAGGCTTTCAATAAACGGGTTCTTCGAGGAAACAAGCTCAAGCGGAAGGCCAGCTCCAAGCAGTTCACCTACCTCTCTTCCTCCATCCCTCAGCTCCCCAACCTGAATCCCGTGAAGCGCACACGAAACATCCAACGAGGTCAATAGCGCATGTTTTGAGCAAAGATTAAGAAGGAATCGAAATGGCTGCACTGCAATACCGCAACGAGCGCAAAGATCAAGAGCACGCGAGCAAGAGCGCACTGAAGATGGACGCTGATCAAGAATGAACAAAACCTGATCCGAAGCCTCAGATACCTGAATATGGCTGTCGGACCAAAAAGACCCCGTGTTAACAACCACAGCATCAAAATGAGCCTTTAAGAGCGAAAGTAGTTCTGACGTATAAGCAACAAGAGCCTCTGATTCCTCGAGCCTCTCGGGAGTACCGACAACAGCTGGCAATCCCCCTGCAGGCTTTACTTGATTGATTCGCTCAGGCTGACGAACAAGCTCGTCGATACCCACCGTATCATCGAGCCCAAGCAAGAATCCTGCATCCCCAAACTGAAGATCCAAATCAACTAAAACCGTTTTCAAACCTTTTTCCTGCAACAAAACTGCAAGGCAAGCCGCAACGGTACTTTTACCGACGCCCCCATTTCCACTCAGAACCGAAACGACAAAACCGGATTGAGCTTTCTCGCTTCTCAAAGCGATGGCATCCGACAACCTTCCTGAAACGCTTTTGGGCTTTGGTTCGGATATGGTGCTGGGCCTGCCCTGAGACGTTTCTTCAAAGTCCGAGGCAGAGGGCTCAGCGATCCTTATGGAAGACAACTCTTCATTGCTACTCGCAGCTGGAGACACCACCTTATCCCCCGCACCCAGAAAAGCCTGTTTGCTTTTCTGTTCCGAATACCGCCTAACAAACTCCGCTTTACCCCGGATCAGGCTAATTCCCGCAGCCTGGCATCGGCCTACCTCAGAGCCGGTTCCGCCGAAGGAAACCAGTTCAATGTTCCTACTCAAGTCGTCGTGCTTAAGAGCGGCAGCAAGATTAATCCCCTCCATGTCGTCGCAAGAAACAACCCATACGTTATCTTTTGGCCCAATTCCTAATAAAGCTTGCCGTGCATCGTAAGCTGTACAGTACGTCTCAAGCCATTCTTGGGAAGCAATATCTTCATCATTTAGCCCTATTAATCCGGGGTATCTCAATGACTCGGTATCGACACATAGCATGGTTTTATTGCTCATATCTCTCACCTTTCCCGTTTCCTTTCGAAAGCTCTTCCGCGTCAAAACCGATCGCTTTGATCAACCAGATAAGCAGATCCCTATTTCTATCCTTCGCGCAATCCCGAACTGGATGGATCGTCTTGCTCCTCGTTTTGGCTTTGGTCAGAAGATTGCCGATCAATTTCAGGGGCTGGCAGCACAAAATAGATATCCATTGACTGCGAAGCTGTAACGAATTCCTGGGATTGCTCGAGGGGAACAGCCAGGGTAACCCAGCTCACCTTTCCTTTTACCCCGTTCGAATGTTCGACATTGGTAGCCAAAACCAAGATTCGCCTACCAATACATGATGTCTGCGAGCCGGTTGCATAAACATCGACAACATCACCTGCAGACAAAACCCCACCAACCGCCTGAACATCCTCAGCGGGAACCGATAGGGCAACACAACCCTGAGGGACATCTATGCCAGACCCGCCCGAATCAAACCTACGCTGAGAGACTGCCTCGCCCGAAATAATCAACGAAGCCGCTTGCATTCCCTTTACGTCTTCGAAGGATGTCACGCAGTCGCTAGGCAAAAGATCGCTCAACCATGTTTTAACCTCAGCATTAGAAGCATCTACGACTTCTCCTGGATAAATATCTTTAGTAGCAACAAGAACATCAACCTGCTCTCCCCCGTAACGCTGCATAGCCTCAATTCGAGCATCATCCGCCTCCTCGCGGACTTGCACCGAATAAGCAAAAATGCAGCCAGCACAAAGAGCACCACTCAAAAGACCGGCTATTAAAGCACCACGTTTCATATCTCATCCTTTTCCCGATAGGGGAATGATCTCAGGCGTATCTAACATCACTGCGAAAGCAGTGAGAAAGAAAAGAGAAAATGAAGTGAAAAGACCGAAAAACAAAAAAGCCAGGGGACAAACCCCTGGCTAAAGAATAATTATCAAGATTAACTACGGCGTTTTCCGCATTGCGAGCAGAATGCACCCGCTTTATTGCTTGCGCCGCAAACAGGACAAGACCAAGAAGAACTCCGATCAATTCCATCTTGCTGCGATGGAGCCTGAACAACAGGAAGCGGATTGGTTTTCGAAGAATCACCAGTCATAGGAGCAGCAGCCGGTTGATTTGCAACTACGGCTTCAGGTGCAACGGCAGAGCACTGCGAGTTAACGGAAACATGATAATCCGATACCGGAATAGACCCACTGGAAACTGGGACAGATTCTAAAGCGTCATAACCAACAACAGCCGAACGAATATCCTGCGTGTTTCGCCACATCTTAACGATCAGCATGAAAAACTCGTAGAAGAGTCGATTGAGTACTTCCCCAAGAGCAAACATCACAACAACAGTAAGAATTCCGAAAAATACGCTGCCAATATCGTAGCTAAGCATCGACAAAAGACTTATAACAGCCGCAGCGCTACCGAAGGCAATAAAGCACATGTTGTAGATAAAGAGAACGATCAGGATCTTTTCGGACCAAAATTTCTCGAACCTAAGAAAAGGACCAAAGTCGTGTTTCGCGCTCTTCAGTTGAGCTTTATCGAATGAGTAAACATATTTCCTATAAAGCAAAACGGTACAAACAATCGCCGCAACAAAGGCAATGAAAGTCAGAGAAAGCCAAATCCCCCCTGCAAAACCAAGCAAACTGAACAAGTCAGGTCCATAAGAAGAATATCCGTACATCAATAACTCCTAACGGTAATAAACCAAAGACGAACAAATCAATGCTGTTCCTTAAGCTTCAAAATATAAGAAGCTGAATTTTTATGCTGTAGGTGATTGCGGTTTAGCTGAAGGATACGTCTGCTTAAACTCCGTGTAATACTTGTTGTTGTCTCCAGATCGGTCACGAGAAAGCGGTGCGCAGATCTCATCTTCATGTCCAGTAGGATCTGAATATTGAAGACTGATATCCCAAGACTCCGAAATCGCTCCGATTCTTTGAGTGCAGTCGTAATAGCACGTGAGCATTGCGGAATAGCAAGAAGCATAGCGTGAAGTTGATGGAACGGATAAGTTCTTTAAAGCGTTGTAATCATCTGCGATTTCCTCAGCCAACGCATAAGCGCTACTAGCATCAGCGGATCGTACGCTCATATTCTTAGATACGTAATCAGCATTGAAAGTCTTAGCAGCAGAAGCAATACGCTGATCGTAATCACCTAGTCGAGAATAATACGAAGAGAGAGTTGAATAAAGTTCCCTATCCGCATCGGTAACCTCGGAAGATGGGGTATTGGCAGTAGTCTGATTGGAATTTGTAGGCTGAGACTCCTCTGTTGTGCTCGAAGAGGCAGAAGAAGAATTCTGCTGACCGCCAAATAAATTAGACAATAAAACACCAGCAAGAATAAGAACAGCAACAGCAAGAACAACAATCAGAACGATAAAAATAGGTTTTTTCGTATCCGAAGCCTGATTCGGGGATACAGATACAGAACCGAGTGAAGGTTGACGATATTGCCTATTTTGAACATCCTGCGAATTAAATACTTGCGTATCTCTCGGATAAGATGCTGCTTTAGAACCCACAGCCGGCATCGGAGAAGTATCCCCAGATAAAGTAGAACTTGGGGAGTTGGACGGCAAATCGGAAGAGGCCTCAGTAACTGCCGCTCCGCAGGTAGTACAGAACCTTTGACCAGGATCAAGTGGGGAACCGCATGAGGTGCAAAACTTTGGATATTCAGACATAACGTAAATCCATTTCGGATCGCTTGATAATGCCTAATCATTATGCCATTAAATGCAAAAAAGACCTATTTAGGTTAAAACGGGTGCCTGCCCGTGGACATAGAAAAAGGGCCCTAGGGGCCCTCGGGAAACGGA